>Ga0065721_10003986_pt1 | contig 49339 bp, 39 predicted proteins | sample Mesricmetagenome_FD_59108 | JGI IMG/M metagenome (GOLD analysis project Ga0065721, IMG submission 59108) | Mesophilic microbial community from rice straw/compost enrichment Sample: eDNA_1 v2 (version 2) | ecosystem: Engineered > Solid waste > Grass > Composting > Bioreactor | place: USA: Davis...
GCCCCGTCGTCGCCCGCGGGCTCGCCCTCGCGGCCCTCACGGTCCTGGGCCAGGAAGCCCAGGGGCGCAGCCTGCTTTCGGAACCCCGCACAGGCGCCTGCCTAAGGTGGGCCAAGATGAACTTCCACCAGTGTCTGGCGAGCGCAGGAACCCACTACGAGGACATCTACTGCCTGGGCGTCCATGCGATGACCGAGACCGGCCAGTGCGTGGTGGAGGCGACGCGGCCGGCGAGGATCCGGCGGGCCGCCGTGGGCTAGCCTCCCGGCAGCCGCGTCCGCTACTCACCCAGCAGGTGGAGCACGACCTCGCGCCGATGCGGGCGCGTGCGGTGCTCGAAGAGGTAGATCCCTTGCCAGGTCCCGAGCGCCAGGCGCCCGCCGACCACCGGGATCGACAGCTGCACCGTGGTCAGCGCCGTCCGCAGGTGAGCCGGCATGTCGTCCGGGCCCTCGTCCTGATGGCGGTAGGCGGGACTCTCGGGCGCCAGCCGCGCCACCCAGTCCTCCAGGTCCCGACACACGTCGGGGTCGGCGTTCTCCTGGATCAGCAGCGAGGCCGAGGTGTGGCGACAGAAGACGGTGAGCAGGCCCGTGGTCATGCCGGCGCCGGCCACGAAAGCCGCGACCTCCCGGGTGATCTCGTGCAGCCCCTGGCCGGGCGTGGCGACTGAGAGCGTCCGCGCCGCCTGACGCATCAGATCAGGTCCCTCAACCAGGCCACCAGCGGGGCGTCGGCGGGCGGCATGGGATAGTCGTCGAGCTTGCCGGGCTTCACCCACTTCAGGGCCTGATGCTCCTTGGCCATGGGCTGCCCCTCCCAGCGCCGCACCAGGTAGAGCGGCATCAGAAGGTGGAAAGTCTCGTATTCATGGCTGGCGAAGACGAAGGGGGCGAGGCAGGCCTTGGACACCCGCACGCCCAGTTCCTCGTCCAATTCGCGGATCAGGCAGGCCTCGGGCGTTTCGCCGGGTTCAACCTTGCCGCCGGGAAACTCCCAGAGGCCGGCCAGTTGCTTGCCCTCCGGCCGCTGGCAGATCAGCACCCGGCCATCGACATCGATCAGGGCGGCGGCGGCCACCAGCAGCATGGATTTGCTCATGCTCTGGCCAATAGCCTCCCCGTCTTTGCGAGGCGAGAGGCCTGGGCGTTTCAGACACAGGCCGGCGCCGAACGTCCATCGTGGGTTGACTTTGCCGTCCCGAACGCCGATCTGAGCTGTGCGCTTTGAAAGATGGCGCTATCGGCGCTCCAGCCGCGTGGGGCTTCCAGACGGAAGCTCAGCCTGTCGAGCCCACCGATCCCATAAGATTCGCCCATCACGCGGGGCGCTTCCCCATAGACCCGCGATGTCCGCGCCCTCGGAATGGCCGAGCCGGCGCGCTCGGCGCATACGTGAAAGATATCTGTTTGACCCAGTTTACTGACCTTGGCCTGGCCAAGCCGCTGCTCAAGGCGCTGGCCGACGAGGGCTATGTCAATCCGACGCCCATCCAGGCCCAGGCGATCCCGGGCGTCATGGGCGGGCGCGACCTCCTGGGCATCGCCCAGACCGGCACCGGCAAGACCGCCGCCTTCGCCCTGCCGATCCTCCACCGCCTCACTGAGAACCGGAAGCCGGCCCCGCGCCGGAGCTGCCGCGCCCTGGTCCTCTCGCCCACCCGCGAACTCGCCACCCAGATCGGCGAGAGCTTCAAGGCCTACGGCCGTCACCTGGGCGTCTCGGTGGCGGTGATCTTCGGCGGCGTGAAGGCCGGGCCGCAGATGCGGGCCATGGCCGGCGGCGTCGATGTGCTGGTGGCCACCCCCGGCCGCCTGCTGGACCACCTGGCCGAGAAAACCATGACGCTTGAGGGCGTCGAGATCTTCGTCCTCGACGAGGCCGACCAGATGCTGGACATGGGCTTCATCGTCCCGATCCGGAAGGTGGTCCGCTACCTGCCCAAGCAGCGTCAGAACCTGTTCTTCTCGGCCACCATGCCGGCCGAGATCGAAAGCCTCACCGGCGAGATTCTCAATCCGAACCCGCTGAAGATCACCGTGACCCCGCCGTCCACCACGGTGGAGCGGATCAACCAGCGCGTCCTGTTCGTCGAGCAGCAGCGCAAGCGCGCCCTGCTGGCCGAGCTGTTTGACGATCAGAGCTTCAAGCGCGTGATCGTCTTCACCCGCACCAAGCGCGGCGCCGACCGCGTGGCCCGCTCCCTGGAGCAGGTGGGCGTCGAGGCCGCCGCCATCCATGGCGACAAGAGCCAGGGGCAGCGCGAGCGAGCCCTGGCCGCCTTCAAAAAGGGCGAGGTCCGCGCCCTAGTGGCCACCGACATCGCCGCCCGCGGCATCGACATCGACGCCGTCAGCCACGTGGTCCAGTACGAGCTGCCCAACGTCCCCGAGGCCTATGTCCACCGGATCGGCCGGACCGCCCGGGCCGGCGCCGACGGCTCGGCGGTGGCGTTCTGCGCCGACGACGAACGGGGCCTGCTGAAGGACATCGAGAAGGTGACCCGCCAGCGGATCCCCAGCTTCGACCGGCGCAACGACCGTCACCTGGGCGCCGCCACGGCGGCCATGCCCGAGGTCGGCAAGCCCGAACGTCCGGCCCAGCCGCACCGCCAGGGCCATCCGAAGAAGCCGAACCGCAACCACAGCCAGGCCAAGCCCGGCCGGCGTCCCGAAGGCGGCCCGCCGCGCGAAGGCTCCAAGAGTGGCGGCGCCGAGCGTCCGGCCTTCAAGGGCCCGCGTCGCGGAGGCGGCGGCGCCGGCGGACGCGGCCGCTCGGGCGGCCCAGAGCGTTCAGGCGTGTGGTCGAACCGATAGTCGCAAGGGGCAGGCCTCAGCCTAGCAAAACAAGGGGGCGCGCCGGCGACGGCGCGCCCCTCGTCATTTCAGGGCCCTGGCCTGGTCCTCAGCGTCAGGAGCGGTAGTCGCCGTTGATCTCGACGTACCGCTTGGTGAGATCGCAGGTCCAGACGGTGGAGCTGGCCCGGCCGACACCCACGTCCACCGTCACCTCCAGCTCCTGCTTCTTCATATAGGCGCTCATCTTGGCCTCGTCGTACGAGGGCGCGATGAGGCCGTCCTGCGCTGCCCAGTAGGGGCCGAACTTCACGCTGATCGAGTCGCGGTCCACCGGCTCGTCGGCCTTGCCCACCGCCATGACGATGCGGCCCCAGTTGGCGTCCTCGCCCGCGAAGGCGGTCTTCACCAGGGGGCTTTCGGCGATGGACTTGGCGATCTTGCGGGCCGAGGCCGGGGTCTCGGCGCCGGTGACGGTGATCTTGATGAACTTGGTGGCCCCCTCGCCGTCACGGACCAGCTGGTGGGCGAGGTCCATCAGCACCGCTTCCAGCTTGTCCCGGAAGTCGGCCAGGCGCTTGTCGCCCGCGCGACTGATCTTCGGCGCGCCGGACTTGCCGGTGGCGAACAGCAGCAGGGTGTCATTGGTGGAGCGGTCCCCGTCCACCGTCACCGCGTTGAAGGTGTTGCGGGTGTAGAGGTTGCAGAGGTTCTGCAGCGCCGCCGGCGAGATGGCGGCGTCCGTCACGACAAAGGCCAGCATGGTGGCCATGTCGGGGGCGATCATGCCTGAACCCTTGCAGATCCCGCCGATCCGCACCGTCACCCCGTCGATCTTGGCCTCGGCGTAGGCGCCCTTGGGGAAGGTGTCGGTGGTCATGATCGCCCGGGCGGCGGCGGCCCAGTTGTCGGGCGACAGCTTCTGCTCCAGGTCCGGCAGGCGCTGGGTGATCTTGGCGTCGTCCAGCAGCACGCCGATGACGCCCGTCGAGGCGACCATCACGTCCCGCTGACGGCAGTCGAACCGCTTGGCCACCCCGGCCGCCACCCGGCGCACGGCGTCGGCGCCGGGCTTGCCGGTAAAGGAGTTGGCGCAGCCGGCGTTGACCACCAGGGCCCGGACGCCCTCGCCCTTGGTGGCTTCCAGATGCCGCTTGCACCAGTCCACCGGGGCCGAGCCCACGCCGTGGCGGGTAAAGACGCCGGCGGCGCTGGCGCCGTCCGGGAAGACCATGACCATCAGGTCGTCCCGCTCATGCTTGTAGAAGCCGGCCCGGCCCACGGCGAGTTGCACGCCGGCGATGGGCGGCATCTTCGGAAAGGGCACGGCCAGCGGCGAGACCGGCATGGCGGCCTTGTCCACCTTGGCCGCCTGCGCTGCGGGGGCAGGCGCCGGCTCGCGGTCGAAGGCGTGGGCCAGCTTGTCGGCCCGCTTCAGGGCGGCGCGCTTGAGCGCGCTGGCGAGGGGGTCGAAGGCGCGCTCGAGCGTCTGGCCTACCACCTCCACCGGCTTGGCGGGGGCTTTGGCGCCCTTCGAGGAGGTCGGCTTACGGCTCATGACTGCGTTCCCTTGGTCGGGGCGGATTGCGGAGAGGTCCTGGGGGCGTCGGCCGGCGGCGGCGCACGGGGCGTGTCGGCGTCGGGCTTCACCAGGGTTTCGATCTTGGCCTTGCCGCGCAGCTTCTCAAGCAGGTCGCGGATGCGGTCATAGGTCAGGAAGCGCACGATCTGCGGCCGGGCGGCTTCCAGGGTGATGGGCTGCTCCAGGCGGCGGTCCTCGACCTTCACCAGGGCGAAGCCGTTCTCCACCGCGAACGGGCCGACCACCTGCCCCGGCTTGGCGTCCTTCAGGGCCAGATCATAGGCCTCGGGCATGACGTCGGTGGTGAAATAGCCCAGGTCGCCACCGTTGAAGCGGGTGGCCGGATCGCGCGAGCGCTCCATGGCCAGGGCCTCGAACGAGGCGCCGGCCGCCAGCAGCTTCTTCACCGCCTCGGCGTCGGCTTCGGTGGCCAGCACGATCTGCCGGGCGCGGATCTCCTCCGAGCGCTTGGCCAGCTTCTGCTGCTCCTCGTAGAGGCCGCGGATGTTGTTCTCTGTGACCGCGCCGGAGACGACGCTCTCCACCAGCATGTCGCCGAGAATGCGGTCGCGGGCCGCCTCCAGCCGGCGCTGGGCCACCGGGTTCTCGTCCAGCTTGCGCTTCAGCGCCTCGGCCGCGAGCAGCTTCTGGTCGATCACCTCCTCGAGCACCCGGCGGAACAGCTCCGAGGACGGGTCCAGCGGCTCGCCCTCGCCGATCAGGCCCTGGGCCACGGCTTCGCGCTTGACGTCGGAGGTCCAGACGGCGCGCCCGTCCACCCCGGCCACGGCCACGTCGCCCCGCTCCGGCGGCTGGTCGCCGTCGCCGCCGCGGCCGCAGGCGGCCAGGGCGGCGCCCAGGGCCAGGACCAGGCCGGCTGTGCGGAGGGGCTTTGCCGCCATGCGAGTTCACCCACGGTTTGTCGGAGCGGCGCCGCCGTCCGGCGGACGTTGGCCGTCCCTAGCCATTTCCGCTGCGGGATGCAAAGGTTGCCCAAGCGTTAGAACGCTCGTTTAAAAGCGCCATCATTGTCGCGAAGGATCATTTAGAATGCGCGAAGCCGTGATCGTCTCCTACGCCCGCACGGGCTTGGCCAAGTCCGCCCGCGGCGGCTTCAACATGACCCCCACGGTCTCGATGGCCGCCCACGCGGTGAAGCACGCCGTGGAACGCTCGGGCGTCGCGCCCGCCGAGGTCGAGGACGTGTTCCTGGGCAATGTGGCGCACGGCGGCGGCAACCTCGGCCGCCAGGCGGGCCTGCTGGCCGGCCTGCCGATCACGACCTCGGGCGTGACCGTGAACCGCTTCTGCTCGTCGGGCCTGCAGACCATCGCCATGGGCGCCGACTACATCCGCAACAACGGCGCCGACGTGGTGGTGGCCGGCGGCGTGGAGTCGATCTCCATGCCCAACCCGGGCCCGGGCAGCGCCGACAACTTCGATCCTGAGCTGACCCGCATGTACCCGGCGATCTTCATGCCGATGATCGACACCGCGGACATCGTGGCCGAGCGCTACAAGGTCAGCCGTGAGGCCCAGGACGAATATTCGCTCGAAAGCCAGCGCCGCATGGCCGCCGCCCAGCAGGCGGACAAGTTCGCGGACGAGATCGTCCCGATGAAGACCAAGATGAAGGTGGTCAACAAGGAGACGAAGGAAGAGTCCATCGTCGACTACGTGGTCACCAAGGACGAGTGCAACCGCCCGGACACCACCCTGGAAGGCCTGGCCAAGCTCCAGCCCGTCCGCGGCGAGGGCAAGTTCATCACCGCCGGCAACGCCTCGCAGCTCTCGGACGGCGCCGCCGCCGTGGTGCTGATGGAAAGCAAGGAAGCCGAGCGCCGCGGCCTCAATCCGCTGGGCGTCTTCAAGGGCTGGGCCGTCGCCGGCTGCGAGCCTGACGAAATGGGCATCGGCCCGGTCTTCGCCATCCCGCGCCTCCTGGAGCGCCATGGCCTGAAGATCGACGACATCGACCTGTGGGAGCTGAACGAGGCCTTCGCGTCCCAGTGCCTGTACTGCCGTGACAAGCTCGGCATCGACCCGGCCAAGTACAACGTCAACGGCGGCTCGATCGCCATCGGCCACCCGTTCGGCATGACCGGCGCGCGTCTGGCGGGCCATATCCTGCAGGAAGGCAAGCGCCGCGGCGCCAAGCACGTGGTGGTCTCCATGTGCATCGGCGGCGGCATGGGCGGCGCGGGCCTGTTCGAGGTCTTCTAAGCCCTCGCCCATCGGGCGAACCGGATCGGCCCTCCCCTCGCCGGGAGGGCCTTTTCGTATCGGCGATCAGTTGGCCATGCCCGGTCGGCGATCAGGCCGCAGGGCGGCTTGCGTTGACTTGGGCGGGGGCAGTCCTTAAGTCACCCACGCCCCTAAAGAGCGGCTTTTTCGGCATGCGCAGGGCCTAGGGCGCAGCCGGCGATCGGACATCTCTCTTGAGCATCTTCCAACGGTTCTTCGGCTCTTCCAACGACCGCAAGGTCAAGGCCTTGCTGGCGCGCGTGCAGAAGATCAACGCGCTCGAACCCAAGATCCAGGCGCTCTCGGACGCCGAACTCCGGGGCAAGACCGACGAGTTCAAGGCGCGCCTGGCCAAGGGCGAGACCCTGGACCAGATCTTGGACGAGGCCTTCGCGGTGGTCCGCGAGGCGTCCAAGCGGGTGCTCGGCCAGCGGCACTACGACGTGCAGCTCGTGGGCGGCATGATCCTGCACCAGGGCGGCATCGCCGAGATGCGGACCGGCGAAGGCAAGACCCTGGTCGCCACCGCGCCGACCTATCTGAACGCCCTGACCGGCAAGGGCGTCCACGTCATCACCGTCAATGACTACCTCGCCCAGCGCGACAGCGACTGGATGGGTCAGGTCTATCGCTTCCTGGGCCTGACCACCGGGGTGATCGTCCACGGCCTGTCCCAGGGCCAGCGCCAAGCCGCCTACAACAGCGACATCACCTACGGCACGAACAACGAGTTCGGCTTCGACTACCTCCGGGACAACCTCGTCTACGACAGGCGCGAGATGGTCCAGCGCGGCCACAACTTCGCGATCGTCGACGAGGTGGACTCGATCCTGATCGACGAGGCGCGCACCCCGCTGATCATCTCGGGCCCCACCGAGGACCGTTCCGAGTTCTACAAGACCATCGATCTGCTGATCAAAGAGCTGATCCAGGACCCGTCGACCTTCGACCACGACGAGAAGCAGCGTCAGGTCATCCTCACCGAGGAAGGCTCGGAGAAGATCGAGCAGATGCTCGAGGCCGCCGGCCACCTGGCCGAGGACAGCGCCGGCCTCTACGACCCGGCCAACGTCTCGGTGGTCCACCACGTGAACCAGGCCCTGCGGGCCAACGTCCTCTACACCCGCGACAAGGACTACATCGTCCGTGCCGGCGAGGTGATCCTGATCGACGAGTTCACCGGCCGGATGATGCACGGCCGCCGGCTGTCGGAAGGCCTGCACCAGGCCATCGAGGCCAAGGAAGGGGCGGTCATCCAGCCCGAGAACCAGACCCTGGCCTCGGTCACCATCCAGAACTACTTCCGCCTCTACTCCAAGCTGTCGGGCATGACCGGCACCGCGGCCACCGAGGCCCAAGAGTTCGCCGACATCTACAAGATGGAGGTGGTGGAGATCCCGACCAACCGTCCGATCCAGCGGATCGATGAGGACGACGAGGTCTACCGCACCGCCGCCGAGAAGAACGCCGCGATCGTCAAGCAGATCGAGGCCTGCTACCTGCGCGGCCAGCCGATCCTGGTGGGCACGGTCTCCATCGAGAAGTCCGAACAGCTGTCGGAACTCCTGAAGGCGCACCGGTTCGAGAAGGACGGCAAGCCCCAGGTCGGCATCCCGCACAACGTGCTGAACGCCCGCTACCACGAGCAGGAAGCCCTGATCGTGGCCGACGCCGGTGTGCCGGGCGCCGTGACCATCGCCACCAACATGGCCGGTCGCGGCACCGACATTCAGCTGGGCGGCAACGTCGACATGCGGCTGGCCAAGTGGCGCGAAGAGCAGCGGGCGCAGGGCATCGAGCCCACGCCCGAGCAGGCCTTCGCCCAGCGCGCGCTGATCGAGGCCGAGATCAAGGACCTCAAGGAACAGGCCCTTGCCGCCGGCGGCCTCTATGTGCTGGGCACCGAGCGTCACGAAAGCCGCCGGATCGACAACCAGCTGCGCGGCCGGACGGGCCGTCAGGGCGACCCGGGCCACTCGAAGTTCTTCCTCTCGTGCGAGGACGACCTGCTGCGCATCTTCGCCGGCGACCGGCTGGACGCCATCATGCGCACCTTCGGCGTCCAGGAAGGCGAGGCGATCACCCACAAGTGGCTGAACAGCGCCATCGCCACCGCCCAGAAGCGCGTGGAGCAGCGGAACTACGAGATCCGCAAGAACCTGCTGAAGTACGACGACGTCACCAACGACCAGCGCAAGGCCGTCTTCGAGCAGCGCCAGGAGTTCCTGGAGTCGTCGGACCTCTCCGAGATCATCGTCGAGTTCCGGCGTGACACCATCTCCGACCTCGTTCAGCGCCACCTGCCGCCCAAGGCCTATGCCGAGCAATGGGACGTGGAGGGCCTGGCCCAGCACGTGCGCGACTACCTGGGCCTCGACCTGCCGATCGCCGAGTGGGCGGCCGAGGAAGGCATCGCCAACGAGGAGATCGAGGAGCGGATCGTCCAGGCGGCCGACGCTCGCGCCGCCGAGCGCGAACACCTGCTGTCGCCCGAGCGCATGCGGGAGGTGGAGAAGAACTTCCTCCTGAACGTCATCGACGTGCAGTGGCGGGAGCACCTGATGCACCTCGACCACCTGCGCAACGTCATCGGCCTGCGCGGCTACGGCCAGCGCGATCCGCTGAACGAGTTCAAGACCGAGGCCTTCTCGCTGTTCGAGAAGCTGCTCGTGGACCTGCGCCAGAACGTCACCCGCTGGCTCATGAACGTCGAGATCCAGTTCGAGCAGCCTCCGCCGCCCGAACCGGCCCAGATGTTCGAGGTCCACCTCGACCCGCTCACCGGCGAGAACGAGGCTGCGCCCGGCTTCACGCCCGACAACATTTCTCCGGAGCAGCGCGAGGCGCTGCCGGTCACCGCCCTGCCCGAGGGCTGGGAGAACACCGGCCGCAACCATCCGTGCCCCTGCGGCTCGGGTAAGAAGTTCAAGCACTGCCACGGCGCGCTGGTGTGATCGCCGCCTCTCCCGCGCCGCGGGAGAGGACCGTCATCCCTGACCGGCGAGGACACGCTTAGGCGCGCGCGTCCTCGATGACGAATCGGGCGCCGCGCTCACCGATCATGACGGTGGGCGTGTTGGTGTTGCCCGAGGTGATGGTCGGCATCACCGAGGCGTCGATCACCCGCAGGCGCTCCAGCCCCATCACCCGCAGCCGCGCGTCCACCACCGCTTCCGGGTCGGACGGCATGCCCATCTTCGCCGTGCCCACGGGATGGAAGATGGTCGTGCCGATGTCGCCGGCGGCCTTGGCGAGGGCGCTGTCATCGTCGCCCACCTCCGGCCCCGGCAGATGCTCCTGCGGCTGATAGGGCTGCAGCGCGGGCTGCGCCATCAGCCGGCGGGTCACGCGGATGGCATCGGCCGCCACCCGGCGGTCCTCGGGCGTGGCCAGGTAGTTGGGGGCGATGCGCGGCGCATGCGCCGGATCGGGCGAGCGCAGGCGCACGGTCCCGCGCGAGGTCGGCCGCAGGTTGCAGGCCGCCACCGTGACCGCCGGGAAGCGGTGCAGCGGCTCACCAAACCGGTCCAGGGACAGCGGCTGGACGTGGAACTGGATGTTGGGCCGCTCGTGCTCCGACGAGGAGACGGTGAAGAGGCCGAGCTGCGAGGGCGCCATGGTGAGCGGCCCGGTGCGGAACAGGGCGTATTCCAGCCCCATCCAGGCCCGGCCGAGCAGCGAGTGATAGGCGCTGTTGAGGGTGGGAACCCCGGTGACCCTGTAGATCGCCCGCTGCTGCAGGTGATCCTGGAGATTGCGGCCGACGCCCGGCCGGTCAGCGATCACCGGCAGGCTCAGCTCGCTCAGCCATTCGCCTGGTCCCACGCCCGAGAGCTGAAGGATCTGGGCCGACCCGATGGCGCCCGCCGAGAGGATCACCTCGCCCCGGGCCCGCGCCGTGAAAGCCTGACCGCCCCGCCGGAAGGCCACGCCCACGGCCCGGCCATTTTCGATCAACACCCGCTCCACGGTCACGCCGGTCTCGAGGCGCAGGTTCGGCCGCTTCAGGGCGGGCTTGAGAAAGGCGCGCGCAGCCGACCACCGCATGCCGCGCCGCTGGTTCACGTGGAAAAGGCCGACGCCGGTGTTGTCGCCCGTATTGAAGTCCTCGGTGGCGGGGACGCCCATCTGCACCGCGGCCCGGGCGATGGCGTCCAGGACCGTCCAGCGCACCCGCGGCTGCTCCACCCGCCATTCGCCGCCCACGCCGTGATGCTCGCTGTCGCCCAGGAAATGGTCGTCCAGCCGCCGGAACACGGGCAGCACGTCCTCCCAGCCCCAGCCCGAAAGGCCGAGCTGACGCCAGTGGTCGTAGTCGGCCGCCTGGCCGCGCATGGAGATCATGGCGTTGATCGCCGACGAGCCGCCGATGACCTTGCCCCGTGGGTACTTCAGCGCCCGGCCGTTCAGCCCCGGCTCCGGTTCGGTCTCGAACAGCCAGTCCGATCGCGGATTGCCGATGGCGAAGAGGTAGCCCACCGGCACGTGGAACCAGATCCAGTCGTCCCGGCCGCCGGCTTCCAGCACGAGCACGCGGGCGTTCGGATCCCCCGACAGCCGGTTGGCGACAACGCAGCCGGCGGAGCCCGCGCCCACCACGATATAGTCGTATTCGCCGTCGAGGAGCTTGGCCGTCATGCCCCTCCTCTTGCGCGGAATCGCGTTCCGCCGCCACCGGCCTGAGCGCCGCTTGCCCGCCGTCGCGTAAGGCGATCAGACTTCCCGGAAAACAAGCAACGACGGGAGGAACCCATGGCAGCGCCCCTGCCCAAGGCCTGCATCATCGGCGCGGGCTGCTCCGGCTTCACCACCGCCAAGCGGCTCAAGGACCTTGGCGTGCCGTTCGACTGCTTCGAGATGTCGGACGACATCGGCGGCAACTGGTACTTCAACAACCCGAACGGCCTTTCGGCCTGTTACGAGAGCCTGCACATCGACACCTCGAAGTGGCGCCTGGCCTTCGAGGACTTTCCGGTGCCGGCCGAATGGCCCGACTTCCCGCACCACGCTCAGCTGCTGCAGTATTTCCACGACTACGTCGACCACTTCGGTCTGCGGTCGCTGATCACGTTCAATACGGCGGTCACCAAGGCCGAGCGTACCGCCGATGGCCTATGGGCAGTGAGCCTCTCCACGGGCGAGACGCGGCTCTACGATGTCCTGTTCGTCTGCAACGGCCATCACTGGGACGCCCGAGTGCCGGAGTATCCCGGCCATTTCGACGGGCCGCACTTCCACGCTCACGAGTATCGCACCCCGTTCGACCCCGTGGACATGCGGGGCAAGAACATCGTCGTCGTCGGCATGGGCAATTCGGCGATGGACATCGCCTCCGAGCTCTCCCAGCGGCCGATCGCCAAGACGCTGTGGGTGGCGGCCCGCCGGGGCGTCTGGGTGCTGCCCAAGTACATGGATGGCCGTCCGGCGGACAAGGCGGCCCTGCCGCCCTGGTTCCCGCGGAAGCTGGGCCTGGCCCTGGCCCGCAAGAGGATCAAGCGCGCCATCGGGCGGATGGAGGACTATGGCCTGCCCAAGCCCGACCACGAGCCCCTGGAGGCGCACCCCTCAGTGTCGGGCGAGTTCCTGACCCGAGCCGGCTGCGGCGACGTCAAGTTCAAGCCGAACATCGCCGAACTCATGGGCCGCAAGGTCCGCTTCGAGGATGGCAGCGTCGAGGAGGTGGACGCCATCATCTACGCCACCGGCTACAAGATCAGCTTCCCGTTCTTCTCGGCCCCAGAGCTGCTCCCCGACGCCGAGCACCGCTTCCCGCTGTTCAAGCGGATGATGAAGCCCGAGATCCCCAACCTGTTCTTCATGGGCCTGGCCCAGCCGCTGCCGACCCTGGTGAACTTCGCCGAGCAGCAGGCCAAGCTGGCCGGCGCCTATCTGACGGGCCAGTACCGTCCGCCGCCGCCGGACGAGATGCGGGCCATCACCGCCAAGGACGAGGCGCTGCACCTCGGGCCCTACTACAAGTCGGCCCGGCACACGATTCAGGTGGACTTCGGCATCTACGTTCACGACCTCCTGAAGGAGATCGCGCGGGGCGCCAAACGGGCCAAGGCGGCGGGGAACGCCCTGCCCGTCCCGGCCCGGGCCGAGGCCGCCCAGGCCGGGAACGTCGCGGCGGCCGCCTGAGCCGCCGCCCTTAGCGGGTCACGATCGGAAAGTCGGTCCGCGGCGCCGAGAGCCAGCTGACCAGCTTGGCCAGGGGCTCGGCGCCCGCGGGGGCCTGCGCCCCGGCCAGGGTCACCGCCAGAAATTGGGCCCGCGGCAAGGTGACGACGGCCTCGGCCACGCCTCCCTCGGGCTCGGGCTCCCAGGTCAGCACGTCGTTTCGCACCGACACGCGAAAGCGCTCCTGCCGGTCAGGGAACACCAGATCCAGGCTCGCCGCCTGGCCCTTGGACTTGGCCGGGTCCAGGCGCACCGACAGCAGGTCCAGCAACATGCCGGTTGGCGTGTGGGCGATCAGTTCGGCGGACGCGCTGCGTCCCCCGCCCGGGGGCACGCCCTGACGCAGTTCGCGGGCGCCCGAGAGGTACATGTTGCGCCAGATGGCGCTCTCCGCCGCCATGCCCAGACGCTCATAGACCCGGGCCAGCAGGTCTCGAGCCGCGGTGTTTCCGGCGTCGGCCAGCACCAGACGATTGGCGAGGGTCGCGGCCCAGCGGTCATCGCCGGCTTCATGGGCCCTCGTTGCTTCCGCCAGGACCTTGGCCCGCCCGCCCATGGCCGCCACGTAGCGGGCGCTTTCCTCCGCCGGCTCCAGCGGGGCGAGGTTCACGGGATTGGCGTCGTACCAGCCCATGTAACGCTGATAGACCGCCCGACTGTTGAAGCTGAGCGTGCCGTAATAGCCGCGGTTGTACCATTCGCGGTCGAGCGCCTCGGGCAGCTGCAGGCGATTGGCGATCTCGGGACCGGTGAGTCCGTCGTTCATCAGCCGCACGGTCTGGTCGTGCAGGTACTTGTAGGCGTCCCGGTGCTTGGAGAGGTAGTCGGCGATCACCTCGCGTCCGAAGCGCGGCCAGGCGTGGCTGGTGAACAGCACCTCGGACCGGTCGCCATAGAGCCGGATGGACTGGGTCAGATAGTCGGCCCACTGCTTGGCGTCCCGCACCAGGGCCCCGCGCGGCGTGAGCACATTGTGCAGCGTGGCGTTGGCGTTCTCCGCCAGGCACAGGGCCTTGAGATCCGGCAGATAGATGTTCATCTCGGCCGGGGCCTCAGTCTCCGGCGTCAGCTGGAACTCCATCCGCACGCCGTCCACCACCAGGGTCTGGCCGGTGCGGACAATGTCCACATTGGGCGGCGCCAGGGTCTGGGTTCCGGCGCTCACCGCCATGCCGATGCCGGCGTTGATCTGGCCGGTCGGGCCTTTGGGAAGGAAGCTGCCGAACTGATAGATCGCCCGCCGCTGCATGGCCGGTCCGGCGATGATGTTCTCTGAGACCGCATCGGCCAGGAAGCCCTCGGGGGCGATCACCTGCACCCGGCCGGCGGCCAGCGCCTCCGCATCGACCACGCCTCGGGCGCCGCCGAAGTGGTCCACGTGACTGTGGGTGTAGATCACGGCCACCACGGGCCGCGCGCCCAGCCGGGCGTTCACCAGCTCCAGGGCCGCCCTGGCCGTCTCCGCCGAGGTCAGCGGATCGATAACGATCCAGCCGCTCTTGCCGGCGATGAAGGTGGCGTTGGCGAGGTCGAAGCCGCGCACCTGCCAGACCCCGTCCATCACCTTGTAGAGGCCATGGCGGACCAGCAGCTGCGACTGGCGCCACAGGCTCGGATTGGCGCCGGCCGGCGCCTCGGCCTTGAGGAAGTCATAGGCTGAGAGATCCCACACCACCCGCCCGTCCGCGGCCATGATCTTCGGATCCTCGCGGGTGGCGACGAAGCCGCGGTCTGCGAAATCGAAGTCCTGGCGATCGGAGAAGTCCGGCGCGGCCTGCGCCATACCCGCCGCCAACAGGGCCAGCGCGGCCCCCATCATCAGCTTGCCCATGTGGCGCACCTCCCTGCCCCACGGATTAGCCCGCCCTGCCGATGAAGCAATCTTGCCTCGACGTAACTTGACGGGACGAGCCGCTATCGGGCGCCCTGCAGCCTCGGATTGGGGGACGAGACATGAAGTTCGCAAGCTGTTTGGCGGCCCTGGCCACGTTCTGCTTCGTCAGCCCGGCGGCGGCCCAGGCGCTGCAATCGCCGCCGCAGCAGCTCGATGCGGCGCGGAAGGCGGCCTTCGCCGAGCTCGACCCGCTGTTCGAGACGTTCATGCGCGAACAGAACGTACCCGGCCTCGTCTATGGCGTCGTAGCCGACGGCCGCCTCGCCTATGTCCGGAGCCTGGGCGTGCAGGATGTGGAGACCAAGGCCCCGGTGACGCCCGACACGGTGTTCCGCATCGCCTCCATGTCCAAGAACTTCACCGCCCTCGCCGCCCTGAAGTTGCGGGACGAGGGTCGCCTGGCGCTGGACGACCCGGCCGAGCGCCATGTGCCCGAACTGAAAGGCCTGAGATATCCCACCAGCGACAGCCCGAAGATTACGGTCCGGGACCTGCTTAGCCACACTGGCGGCTTCGTCACCGACGATCCCTGGGGCGACCGTCAGCTGGACATGCCCGAGGCGGACTTCTCCCGCTTCGTCGCCGCCGGCGCGCCCTTCTCCCGGACACCGGGAACGGGCTTCGAATATTCGAACTTCGGCTACGCCCTGGCCGGGCGGGTGGTCTCGAACGCCGCTGGCCGGCCCTATGCCGACTACATCGCCGCCAGCTTCTTTGCCCCCCTCGGCATGGCCTCCACCACCTACGACATCGGCAAGGTTCCGGCGGCGCGACTGGCCCGCGGCTATCGCTGGGAGGACGGCCAGTGGAAGCCTGAGCCCGCCCTGGGGCCCGGCGCCTTCGGCGCCATGGGGGGCCTGCTCACCAGCGCCGACGACTACGCCCGCTACATGGCCTGGGAGCTCGCCGCCTGGCCGCCGCGGAACGAACCGGAGGACAGCGTCCTCGCCCGGGCCAGCATCCGCGAGATCGCCCGTCCGCAGACCTACCTGACCGTCCAGCGCCGCGCCGAGCCCGATGGCTGTGACCGGGGATCGGCTTACGGCCTCGGGACCATCTCGTACACCGACTGCGTGCTCGGCCTGCACTTCGGCCATTCGGGCGGCCTGCCCGGCTACGGCTCGAACGTGCTGATGCTGCCGCAGCGCGGCTTGGGCGTCTTCGCCTTCACCAACCGCACCTACGCCCCTGCGTCGGTAGTGGTGCGCCAGGCCGCGACCCAGCTGGTCAGGTCCGGCGCCTTCCCGCTGCGCGAGAGCCCGAGCCCCGCCGTGAAGGCGATGGCCGAAACGGCGATGCGGATCTACGCCGCGGGCGACATCCTCGCCGCCCGCGAGGCCCTGGCGATCAACTTCCTGCTGGACGAGGACGCCGCCCACCGAAACGCCAGGATCGCCCCGGTGAAGGAAAAGCTCGGCGACTGCAGCGGCGAACTACAGCCTGTGCGCGTGGACAGCGCCCTCTCAGCCATCCTGCGCGTTCCGTGCGAACGGGGGACGCTGGAGGTCCGTTTCCTCCTCGCGCCCACCACGCCCCTTACCTTTCAGGCGCTCGATTTCCGCAGCTGACCCCGGGCTAGAAGGACGCCCAGTTGCCGTGGAAGCCGAAGGGCACCCGGCGCGGCATTTCGGCGGTGGCGATGGGCCCCTTGGCGAGGTCCAACGCCTCGAAGATCAGGAAGTCCGAGCGGTTCTCGGCCGCGCGCCACACCACCGCCGTCAGCCAGCCGTCGCCCTCGGGCGCGTCGGCCGATCTGGGGACGAACACCGGTTCGGAGGTGAGGTCGCCATCCGGCAGTTCATAGACCTCGCGCCGCCCCGTCTGGAGGTCGAGCCGGGCGATGGCGCTCTGCTTGATGGTCTTGGCGCCGGACGGATCGGCCGCATACCAGCCATGCCGGTGCTTTCGCGTTTCCACCCGGGGATCGACGCGCGGGAACTCGCCGTCGAGGTCGTCCAGGGGCTCCTCGCGGATGGCGTTGCTCGGGGCGGCGAGGTCGAATGTCCAGCGCACCAGCCGGGCCGCGGTCTTCTCGCCCGGCGAGCCGTCGGCCCTCGGGAACAGCGGGGCGGCGTCATAACGCATGACGTCGGCGATGAGCTTGCCGTCCTCCTCCCAGGCGTTAAGCGGATGGAAGACGTAGCAGGCCTCGGTGTTGAACCAGCGGATGCTGTCCACCGAGCCGTCCCGGCGCATCACTCCCACATGGCTGCCCTTTTCCGGCTCCCAGGCGAAAGGCGCGCGCCCGCTCATGGCCCGCTCCAGGCTCCCGGTCAGAGGCAGGACCGGGAACAGCACATGGTTCTCGGTGACCATGAAGTCGTGGACCATCGAGGCGAACGGGGCCTGAAAATCGTCACGGCGAACCACCCGCCCCTGCGCATCGGCGACGCCGTAGCTCATGCCCGGCGAGAACGGCATGGCGCCGACGCCATAGGCGAACCACACCATCTCGCCGCTGACCGGATCCAGCTTCGGGTGGGCGGTGGTGCGCCCCGCATAGGCTTCGGCGTAACCCACCGTTTCCAGCGACCGAGGCTGCATCTCGGTGGGCATGTGCCCCTCCTCGAGGGCGAGCAGCTTGCCCGCATGCCAGACGATGTTGGTGTTGGCGACGCCTGAGTCCTGACCGATGCGGTCAGGCTCGGTGGTGGCCGGATTGCCGAACGTGCCGAACAGCGAACGGCCCGCCTCGTTCTCCGCGCGCCATTTGGGCGTGCGGACGTAGCGGTTGCGGTACGAGACCTTGCCGTCCTCGACATAGAAGCCATGGACCATGCCGTCCCCAGCGAACCAGTGGTGGTTGGGATCGCGCGGCTCGAACTGCGGATTGGGCCCGATCCGGAACAGCGCGCCGCGCAGTTCGCGCGGAACCTCTCCTTTCACCGGGAGGTCGAAATCATCCTCCGACCGGATCGGCGCGAAGTTACCCGTCAGATAGGGGTTGATGCGTGCATCGCCGTCCATGGCCTTCCTCCCTGAGCCTTCGACAACTTACGTTGTAAATTTATGCGGTAAGGTCTAGGCCTTGGCAAGCGCTTTCGTGAGCAGTGAGTCACCATGCCCCGCGTCCTCACCGAGACTGACGTCGCCGACTTCCGCGAAAGACTTTGCGTGGCGGCCGAGCGGCTGTTCGCCGAGAAGGGCCCCGACGCGGTGACCATGCGCCAGCTCGCCGCCGAGCTGGGCGTCTCGCCAATGACCCCGTATCGCTATTTCAAGGACAAGGACGACATCCTCGCGGCGGTGCGGGCCAACGGCTTCAACCGGTTCGCGCAGGCGCTGGAGAAGGCGCGGGCCGCCAACACGGGCAACGCGCGGCACCGCGGGGCGGCGGTGGGTGAAGCCTATGTGGCCTTCGCCCTGGAGCATCCGCACACCTACAAGCTGATGTTCGACCTGAACCAGCCGGACGAGGGTCGCTATCCCGAGCTGGTGGAGGCAGGCCGCCGGGCTCGGGCGACCTTGAGCGACTATGTGAAGGATCTGATCGCGGCGGGCGTCCTGGCCGGCGATCCCGAGCAGCTGGGAACGATGTTCTGGGCCGCCGCCCACGGCTGCGTCGTGCTGGAGCTGGCCGGCAAGCTGCCGCCGGGTTCGGCCAAGGAACTGCACCGGGCGATGGGCCAGGCCATGAGCCGGGGCCTGCGCCCCGACGTAGCCTGACGCACGCGCTCAGGCGCGAACCACCCGCGCGCCGGTCCAGCGGTCATAGGCCGGTGTTGGCCGCCCCGTTAGCAGCCAGGCGAGCGCGATCAGCGCGAGCGTCCCGACCGCCACGAGTTCCCCGATCCATATCGCCCGGGCGTAACCGAGCAGCGCCGGCGCGAGTCGCCCGAGTTGCGGAAGGACAAGGACCAGCACCGCCCCCGCCACCAGCCAGCCATAGACGATCAGGTTCCGCCCCAGGGCGCGGGCGAAACCCAGTCGGTCGCCGGACACGGAGACGACACGCAGCCCCAGGGCCGCCTTGCCGGGAGTGGCGAGCACAACGCCTTCGGCCAAAGCCATGAAGAGCACGAAGGCCAGGGGATAGGCGAAGCCCAGCGAAACCGGCCGCACCGGCTGGCCGCTCCGGTCCACGGGCTGAAGCACCGCCGCGCGCATGAGCGTCTCGCCCCGCTGGGCCTCGACAGCGACTGAAACGAAACGCCCGCTCTCCAGGCCGAGGAACAGCCGGCGGCAGGCCGTGGCCGAGACGACCCGGGCCTGGTCCGCAGGCACCGCCGCCAGGGCGGCCACAGCGACGGCCGGCGCAAGGTTCTCCGTCGGCGCACAGCGCTCGGCAGGCTGGAATACATAGGCGCGCAGTCGCCCGTCGGTGGCGGCGTATAGGGACACCGAGATCAGGCTGGCGACGAACAGGAAGAAGACTCCATCCACCACCGCCGCGGCGAGACGCCGCCAGACCGGAGCTGTGTTCCCGTCGCTCATCGCCTGGTCCCCCATGGCGGGGGAACTTGACCGCCGTCGCGTCATCCGTCGAGCCTCCTTGAAAAGAGGGAGGAAGCCGGATGACGCAGCCGCAGCCGTTCGAGGTGGCGTGGAGCGCCGAGGAGGTCGGCGCCGTGCTGGCCCAGGTTAGGGCCTATCCCTGGCCGCCGGCCCCAGCAGTGGACGACGGCTGGGCCTACGGCTGTGACGGCGGCTACCTGCGGGAGCTCTGCCAGTACTGGACGGACGCCTACGACTGGCGGGCCGCGATGGCCGACCTCAACCGCTTCCCGCAGTTCAAGGCCAGGGTCGAGGACTTCGACCTGCATTTCGTCCATCTGGTGGGTGAGGCCCGCGGTCGACGCCCCCTGCTGCTCACCCATGGCTGGCCGGGGTCTCACTACGAATTCTGGGAAGCGGCGGAAAAGCTGGCCTTCCCGAGCCGCTTCGGCGGCGATCCGGCCGACGCCTTCGATCTGGTCATCCCCTCCCTCCCCGGCTTCGCCTTCTCCTCGAAACCCGCCCGCCCCATCGGCCAGCGGGCCACGGCGCGGCTGTTCAACACCCTGATGACCCAGGTGCTGGGCTATGACGGCTACCTCGCCCAGGGCGGCGACTGGGGCGGACTGGTCACCTCATGGCTGGGGCATGACCACGGCGCCCATGTGCAGGCCATCCACCTCAACATGATCGGCTTTCGCCCGCCGGGCCCGCCGCAGTCCGAGGCGGAGATCGCCTGGATCCAGCGGCAGACGGCGATGATGGACGTGATGGGCGCCTACTTCCGGCTTCAGGCTTCCAAGCCCCAGTCGCTCGCCTGGATGGCGGCCGGCAATCCGGTCGGCCAGGCGGCCTGGATCACTGAACGCTTCCACGACTGGGCGGATCTGTCAGCCAGGACGCTGGACGAGGCCTTCTCCAAGGACCGCCTGCTGACCAACATCATGCTCTATGTGATGACCGGCAGCTTCACGACGGGAGCCTGGTACTACCGCGGCCTGGTCGAGGAGGGCGGCGTGGTTCTCCCGGAAGGCGTGCGTTGCGAAACGCCCACGGCCTTTGCCAACTTCCCCGGCGAGCCGCTCTACACCGCCCCGCCCCGCAGTTGGGCCGAACGCGCCTACAACATCGTCCGCTGGAGCGAACAGCCGCGCGGCGGCCATTTCGCGGCCATGGAAGAACCGGACCTGTTCGCCGATGAGGTGCGCACCTGGGCCCGCGAGCTGGCCTGAGGCCGGCCTACCAGTTCGCCAGGGCCTTGGCGGCCGGGAACAGTGAGAGGAAGACGTTGAAGTCATCCTCGAGGGCCTCCCACGTCCCGCCGGGCGCGACATTGGCGTCGTATTCGAAAGCGAGGTCGCCGTCCCGATCGAGGTAGGCCTTCAGGAAGCGCTTGTCCCGGTTCCAGGCGTTCACCTCCTCGATGCCCGGCGTGTTCGGCCCCTTGTCGAAGCCGAGGTAGAACTGCACCCCGGCGCAACGCCCCTTGCTGCAGTCGTAGAAGAAGATGCTGAAACGCAGGCCATCGGCGCCCGACAGGATGTGCTGGTCGCCGTCGCTGGCCGTCTCCACCTGTGCCTTGTAACCATTGTCGATGAGCCAGGTCCGGACTTCCTGGACCGTGACTCCGCCCTCCGGGATCGGCTTGGACCACGCCGGCGCTGCGGCCATGAACGCGACACATGCGGCGGCGGCCGCCCAGAACCGTTTCATCCTGTCCCTCAAATGCAGATGCGCGCGGGTAGACCACCCAGAGGCCGGGGCCACAAGCGCAGGACGCCAAAGCTGTTGATCCTTTGCGCTGCGGCGGGGAGAACCTGTCCTCCATGGCCCGATATGACTTCGCTTCGGACAACACCGCTCCCGCCGCGCCCGAGGCGATGGAGGCGATTCTCGCCGCCAACAGCGGCTTTACGTCCGGCTACGGGACGGACGCGGTCACGGCCCGCGCCGCCGACCTGATCCGCGAGTTGCTGGACGCCGACGCCGAGGTCCGGTTCGTAGCCTCCGGGACAGCGGCCAACGCCGTGGCCCTGGCCGCCCTCGCCCGCCCGTTCGAGGCGGTGCTGGCGCATGAGCACGCCCACGTCTGCACGGACGAAACCGGCGCGCCGGGCTTCTTCGGCCACGGGATCGGCCTCGTTGGCTTGCCGGGGGCCTCGGGCAAGATCGACCCCGCGTCCCTCGCTGCGCCCCTTGACGCCGCAGACGTCTCCTATCGCCAACCGCCCGCGGCGCTCTCCCTGACCAACGCCACCGAATACGGCACGGTCTATTCCGTCGACGAACTGAAAGCCCTGATCGAGCCGGTGAAGGCCAGGGGCTATGGCGTCCACCTCGACGGCGCCCGCCTCGCCAATGCCGCCGCGGCTGGCTTCGACCTCAAGGTCATCCAGGCCCTGGGGGTCGATCTGCTGGTGGTCGGGGGGACCAAGGCCGGCATGCCGCCCACCGAGGCCGTGGTGATCTTCGACCGGAGCCTCGCCCGGCGGTTCGACGCCCGGCTGAAACAGGCCGGCCAGCTGCCGTCCAAGGGCCGGTTCTACGCCGCGCCGTTCATCGGAATGTTGGGATCCGGCGCCTTCCTGCGTCACGCCGCCCATGCCAACGCCATGGCGCAAAGGCTCGCGGCGGCCTCGCCTTTCCCGGTGGTCCATCCGGTGGAGGCGAACGCAGTCTTCGTCGAGATGGACGAGGCGACGCTTGCCCGCCTGCATGCGGCCGACTGGTTCGCCTACCGCTTCCTCGACGGGTCGGTGCGCTTCATGTGCTCGTGGGCGACCACCGAAGCGGCGGTGGAAGAACTGATCGAGGCGCTGCGCGCCATCGCCTGACCAGGGCCCCGCCTGACTAGGGCCCATACGAAAACGGCGGGCCTTTCGGCCCGCCGTTCCCTTGGTCTGAACCTTTCGGCTCTTACCAGGTCTTGCTGACGTTCACGTAGAACCGGCGACCCAACATGTCGTAGCCGTTCAGCGCGGCGGTGCCGACGCGGAACTGGTTGGTCGACTGGGCCGGCGGACGCTCGTCGAAGACGTTCTGGACGCCGACCTGGACGAACGCGTTCTGCTCTTCCAGGCGCTTGCGCACCGACAGGTTATGGTACGCGGTGAACTCGGCGTACTGCTTGTAGTACACGTCCTGGCCGTACCGGCTGGAGTAGAAGACGTCGCCTTCCTCCACCTCGGTGTCGGAGGCCTTGCCGATCAGCGTGACGCCCCAGTTCACCGACCAGTCGCGCAGGGTGTAACGCGTGTTGATCGCGCCCGAGAAGTCCGGACCGCCGTAGTTGAAGGTGGTGCCGTTGTAGTCCTCTGGCTCCGTGCCGCCGATCAGGGTGGTCACGTCCTTCAGCTTCCAGGTGAACTCGCCGTCGATCGACAGGCGACCGTAGTCGCCGAAGTCCTTCACCACCTGGACGTTCAGGTCGATGCCCTTGTGGCGCTGGTCAGCCACGTTGACGTAGCTGTTGTTGATGTCGGTGATGTTCAGGTAGCTCGGGGAGGCCGGGTCGAGGTCCCGACTGAACAGGCCGCAGTAGGCGCTGTTCGGGAAGTCGGCGGCCTTGTAGCACTGCTCCACGATGTTGGCCGCGCCGAACCGGCGGACCTCGTCGTTGATCTTCAGGTCGAAGTAGTCGACCGCGATGCTCAGGTCGAACCAGGGCTTCACGAACTGCGGCGTGAGGATCACGCCGACCGAGAGCGCCTTGGAGGTCTCGGCCTCCAGGATGCCCTTGCCGCCGCCCGTGGTGATGAGCGCGCTGCCGCCGCCGAAGTTCGGGCTGGTGCCGGTGTAGTTCGACGGGATGCCTTGGGAGGCGCAGTTCGCCTGGATCTGGGCGTTGGTCTCGTCTTCCCAGCGCACGCAGGGGTCGACCACGGTCTGGCCGCTGTAGCTGGTCTGGTTGGCCAGATACAGTTCGTACAGGGCCGGGGCCCGGAACGAGGTGCCGTAGGTGCCGCGGAACCGGATGTCGTTGTTGACCGCCCAGTTCAGGCCGACCTTGTAGGTCTCGTTGCCGCCGTAGCTCTTGTAGTCCGTGTAACGGGCCGAGCCGTCGAACGTCAGGCTGTCGACGAACGGCAGGTCGCTCAGCAGCGGGACGCTGAGTTCGCCGAACACTTCGCGGACTTCGTCGCTGCCCTTGGTACGGCCCGACGAGGTCGAGCCCCAAAGGTTGCTGTTGGCGATGTTCACCCCCGGATTGTCGTCAATGCTCTCGTGGCGGAGGTGGAAGCCCGCCAGAGCCGTGACCGTACCGGCCGGCAGTTCGAAGATGTCGCCCTGGACGACGCCCTCCACATAGTACTGCTCGTACTTGGTGGAGCCGCCGTCGCGGCCGAACAGGAACGCACGCTCGGCGTCGGTGAAGTCGCCGGCCAGGATCCGCTGGCTGATCCACGGGATGCCGTTCGGCAGGGTCGCGCAGCTGAAGCCCGAGATGTTGCCGCCCGCAGGGTTCGGATCACAGGCGGCCGCGCCCGTCGTGGCGACCACGCGGTCGTTGTAGATGATGTCCTGCCAGTAGGTGGCGTCGGACAGGCTGTACGACCCGTAGATGTCCCACGAGAGGTTCTTCACGAAGCCCACGTCGCCCGCGTTGCCGCGCAGGCCCGCCACCGCGTGGTAGTAGTCGACGTCCTGGCCCTGGTTCGACGGCAGGGCGATGACCGGCTGGATCGTGGTCTGGCCCGCGTCCGCGAGCAGCGCCACGTTCGGGTTGGCCGGGTCGATGGTCGGGAACAGCTGACGGGCGCTGTACTGTTCGGTCTCACGACGGTTGAACAGCACCTGGCCGTAGGCTTCGACATTGTCGCTGAGTTCGAAGGCGCCGTTGGCCAGCACCGCGAACCGCTCCGACGGGCTGACCACCGAGGCGTTCAGCCAGTCCTTCGACTCGTAGTTGGCGTACGGGAAGGTGGCCGGGAAGCCGGCGCGGGCCATGCGGGCGAAGGTGTCGGCCAGGGCGGCCGGCACATTGTTGCCCTCGGCAGCAGTCGGGTAGTCGACGCCCGGCTGCCGGTAGACGAGGCTGCCGGCGTTGGTGGCGACGTAGTTGTTCGACAGGTTGTAGCACTTGTAGAAGAACCCGCCGTTGTCCGTCACGTCGGTGAAGTCGACGCGGGTCTTGCCGTCGGCCGAGAACAGGTAGTCGGCGGCGCAGGACGTATCGTTACGCTGGGCGCGACGCAGCGGCTCCTGGCGATAGTATTCGCCGGCGACGTTGATGTAGCCGCGCTCGAACGTCTTGCCCCAGTTGCCGCTCAGCCGGTAGTTCGCGCCGCCGCCGTGCTCGGTGTTGTTGCCGTAGGCGTCGAGGGTGAGCGCGTCGGTGCGATTCTTCAGGACGATATTGACCACGCCGGCCACGGCGTCCGAGCCGTAGATCGACGAGGCGCCGTCCTTCAGGATCTCGACGCGGTCGATGGCCGACGCCGGGATGACGTTCAGATCCATCGGGCCGACGGTGCCGCGGGTGCCGGCCGGGCCGACGCGGCGGCCGTTGACGATCACCAGGGTGCGCTGGTCGCCCAGACCGCGGAGCGACACCGTCTGGGTGCCAGGGCCGCCGTTGGTGACGTAGCCGGTCAGCTGGTCATTGGTCTGGAACGAGCCGGCGGCCAGCGACGATTGCTGGAGCGCATCGGCCGTGCTGGCGACGCCCTGCAGGGCCATCTCGTCCGAGGTGATGACCGTCAGGGGGTCGGGAGCGGTGTAGGCGTTGCGCCGCAGGCGCGAGCCGGTGACGACCAGAGCCTCGACGTCGACCGCGTCCGAAGCGGAAGCGCCGCCATTGTCGGTCTGGGCGACGAGGGTGGCCACCTGGTCAGCGGGGGCCTGCTGGGCCGCGGCGGGGCCGGCGGCGAGGAGCAGGGCTCCCCCGAGCGCCGTGGTGGAGAGGAGCAACCTCTGCGCGGTGATCATGCTCTGAACTGTCCGTTTCTTTGGTCTCGCGCACGCCTCATGCGCTTGGGCGCGGACCCTAACGGCGATGTAATCCGGCCAATGGGTTACTGGCCGAATGAACATCGAAACGCGGCGCATGTCACATTTCAGTCACGCTTTTTGGGACTGAAACGCCAAAAAGTGTCGCACATGCGCTCAATTTGAGAGAACGCAAATCGGCGAACATCTTGCAGATCGTCAACGACTATTGATGACAACCTGAACAATAAACCCGATTGCTCAAGCTTGCGCCCAAATGAACGTTACGATGTTCAATGATTGAGCGGATTTCGCCGCCCCGCGGCGCGTGGGGAAGGCCGGCTGACGCAAGAGCGCTCATTCCGCAGCCCCAAGCGCAGCTTGCAGGCGATCAACCTCGACGGGCGCCCGCCGAACTGTGACAACTTTGGCGCACCTCGCACACAAAACGTCACAATGAGACGTTTCACGCCGCCATTTGCGGCGACTTCTGGTTGTCGCTGTGACGGTCAGATGACAGCGTTCCGACATCTCCGCCGGGGTGATTTGCGCAGGCCTGCGCAGGTCCGACGCCCCAGGCGGCCCGGGACGCTCCGGAGGGGGCCGTCCCCAACTCAACCATCTTGCGGGGCTGCAGAATGAACCTCAATCGTAGTCACTTGCTTCGAACCGCGCTTCTGGCGTCGGCGGCTGCGGCCGCGGCGCTCGCCGCGCCCAGCTTCGCTGCGGCGCAGGAGGTGGACGAAGTCGTGGTCACCGGCTCGCGGATTCGCCGTCCGGATCTCACCTCGGTCCAGCCGCTGCAGGTGATCACCACCCAGAAGATGGAGAACCGCGGCTTCACCAACGTCGCGGACGCCCTCAACGACCTGCCCTCCGCGGGCGTGCCCATCAGCCCGGTGGGCGACCAGGGCTCGTTCGGCGTCGGCCGCAACTTCATCAACATCTTCAACCTGGGCACCAACCGGACCCTGACCCTGGTCAACGGCCGGCGCTTCGTGGGCGGCAACCCCGCCTCGATCTTCACCGGCGCGGCCGCCGGCGGCCAGGTCGACCTGAACGTGATTCCCACCGGCCTGATCGACCGCATCGAGACCATCCAGGCCGGCGGCTCGGCCGTGTACGGCTCGGACGCCATCGCCGGCGTCATCAACGTCATCACCCGGTCCGACTTCGAGGGCGTGGAGCTCGACGCCCAATACGGCATTTCGGATCGCAATGACGCCGAGGAGTGGCGCGGCCGGATCACCGTGGGCAAGCGCTTCTTCGACGACCGCCTGAGCCTGTCGGGCAGCTACGAGTACAACGAGACCTCGGCGTTGGGTTACGTGGATCGCGCCCGCACCCGCGAACAGCTGACCTTCGCCAACAACCCGCTCAACACCAGCGGCTCTGACGGCATCCCGGGCGCCATCCCGATCTTCAACCGCCGCATCCCTGAGGTCACGTTGGGCGGCCTGCCGTTCCGGGCCAACGCCGCGGGCAACAACGTGGCCGGCACCTCGGCGGCCAATGTCATCCGCCTGCCCGACGGCCGCCTGGCCCAGTTCGGCGCCGGCGGGGCGCTGGTGCCCTATGAGTTCGGCGACTTCTACCAGGCGTCGATCGCCTCCGGCGGCGACGGCCTGAACCTGGCCGAGCTGTCGTCGCTGCTGTCGCCGGTCGAGCGTCACGTGGCCACGGCCTTCGCCCGCTACGACGTCACCAGCAACATCCGGATCAACGGCGAGTTCTACTATTCCAAGTTCGACGCCGAAGAGCCCTACAACCAGCCGATCTACAACGCCCCCCTGTTCGGCGGCACGTCGTCGGCCCTGGTGTTCTCCACGGCCAACCCGTTCCTGCCGGCCGCCTCGCGCGACATCCTGCTGAACCAGCCGACCCCGCTGCCGGCCGACCCGAACAATCCGGGCGAGCGGCTGTTCGCCCTGTCGCGCGCCTCGCTCGACATCGGCACCAACAAGACCACCGCCGACGGCGAAACCTGGCGCGGCGTGCTGGCGATCGACGGCGACCTGCAGTTCCTGGACCGCGACTTCTTCTGGAGCGCGTCCTTCACCCAGGGCGAGGCCACCGGCTCCTTCACCAGCCCGAACATCGTCCAGACGCGGTTCGCCCAGGCGATCGACGTGACCCGGGACGGCTCGGGCGCCATCGTCTGCCGCGACCCGGCGGCACGGGCCGCGGGCTGCGTCCCGCTGAACCTGTTCGGCTACGGCTCGCCCAGCCAGGCGGCCCTCGACTGGGTCGGAGTGCAGTTCGAGTCCAAGTACAAGATCCTGCAGACCGTCTATGAAGCCAACTTCGGCGGCGACATGTTCGAATTGCCGGCCGGCGCCTGGTCGTTCGCGGCCGGCGTCGAGGCCCGCTACGAGAAGTCGGACTTCAACCCGAACGAGCCGCAGGAGCTTGGCGTCGGCCGCTCGGCCGCCATCACCGCCCTCACCGGCAAGTTCGACACCAAGGAGTGGTACGCCGAAACCCTGGTGCCGGTGTTCGGCAACGACTTCAGCTTCCCGCTGCTGCACCGCCTGGAGTTCGAAGGCGCCTACCGGAAGGTGGACCACAGCCAGGCCGGCAAGGACGACGCCTGGAGCTACGGCGGCCGCTGGTATCCGATCGCGGACCTGATGATCCGCGGCCAGAAGAGCCGCTCGTTCCGGGCCCCCGCCATCACCGAGCTGTTCCTGCCGACGGCCACCAGCTTCATGACGGCGACCGACCCGTGCGACTTCCGGAACATCAATTCCGGCCCGAGCCCGGCCATCCGTCGCGCCAACTGCCAGGCGGCGTTCCAGGCCCTGGGCCTGCCGCCGGACTTCAACCTGGTGTCCAACGTCCAGGCCGCCACGGTGCAGGGCGCCACCGCCGGCAACCCGGCGCTGGAGAACGAGATCGCCAAGCAGTGGACCCTGGGCTTCGTCTATCAGCCCTCGTTCGTGCCGGGTCTGGCCATCAGCTTCGACTGGGCCAACATCCAGCTGGAAGGGGCGATCTCGAACTTCACCCTGACCTCGATCCTGCAGGTCTGCTACGACTCGCCGAACCCGCCGGCCGACGCCTGCAGCCGCTTCCAGCGGGGCAACTCGACCACCGATCCCGTCACCGGCCAGGGCCAGATCCTGACCAACGGCGCGCCGACCGGCGCGGGCGCGACCGCCACGGGTCCGATGACCGGCTACATCAACGCCGGCTACATGAACTTCGAGGGCTTCACGGCCGGCATCGACTACCGGGTCGACCTGGCCGACTGGCTGGGCGGCGCCTTCAGCAACTGGTTCGGCGGCAACCCCGGCCAGCTGGACTGGAACTTCGACCTCTACCACGTGGAGCGTCAGGAGACCTCGGTCACCGGCCTGGGCTTTGACCTGAACCGCGACCAGGGCGAGATCGGCAACGCCAAGTGGCGCTGGAAGCTCGAGACCAGCTACAACCGCGGCCCGCTGTCCGTGACCTGGACGGTGAACTGGATCGACGAGTCGTCGTTCAACAACGACTTCACGCTGGAGACCCGCTACCCGCTGAAGGTCGACGACTACTTCCTGCACGACCTGGGCGTCACCTACGACCTGGCCGATGTGACCAAGCGCTGGGGCCTGGGCCTGGACAGCCTGCGCGCCCGCCTGGTGGTGCGGAACCTCTTCGACGAGGAGCCGCCGATCTACGCGACCAACGCGGCCAATGCGTACGGCACCTACGACTTCATCGGCCGCTACTTCGTGGTTGGCCTGACGGGTCGGTTCTAGGCCATCGGCCAACACCGTCCGGGGCTGCGACGGCCCCGGAAGGGACATGGAGAGCAAAAAAGGAGCCGCCGGGTCGCCCCGGCGGCTCTCTTGTTTTCAGCTTTGCGCAGGCGCTCAGGCGGACTGCAGCGGCCGCTGGCCGACCACGCCAGCGAGGCGGCCCTGGATGATCTCCTCGGCCTCGCGGACCATGCGGCTGATGAGTTCGGCGCAGGTGGGGATGTCGTGGATCAGGCCCTGAACCATGCCCGCCGACCAGATGCCGTAGTCGGGATCGCCCCGCTCATAGACCACACGCCCGCGGGCGCCGGCCACCAGGTCCTTCACGTCCTCGAACTTGGCCCCGCCCCGGCGCTCGATGGCCACCACCTCGTCCGAGACGGCGTTCTTCGCGACCCGGGCGGTGTTGTGCATGGTCCGGAAGATCAGGTTGGTCTGCCGCTCGTCATTGGCGACGATCTGCTCCTTCACCTTCTGGTGGATGGGGCTTTCGACCGTACACATGAAGCGGGTGCCCATGTTGACGCCGTCAGCGCCGAGGGCCAGGGCCGCCACCAGCCCGCGGGCGTCGCCGAAGCCGCCGGAGGCGATCATCGGGATCTTCACCTTGTCGGCGGCCGCCGGGATCAGGATCAGGCCGGGGATGTCATCCTCGCCCGGGTGACCCGCGCATTCGAAGCCGTCGATGGAGATGGCGTCCACGCCCATCCGCTCGGCCGACAGGGCGTGGCGGACCGCGGTGCACTTATGGATCACCTTGATCCCGTGCTCCTTGAAGTGGTCGACGTGCTCCTGCGGCTTGTAGCCGGCGGTCTCGACGATCTTCACGCCCGAATCGATGATCGCCTGCCGGTACTCGGCGTAGGGCGGCGGGTTGATCGCCGGCAGGATCGTCAGGTTCACCCCGAACGGCTTGTCGGTCAGCTTGCGGCAGCGGTCGATCTCGCGCCGCAGGTCATCGGGCGTGGGCTGGGTCAGCGCCGTGATGAAGCCAAGGCCGCCGGCGTTGGCGACCGCGGCCACCAGCTCGGCCCGCCCGACCCACTGCATCCCGCCCTGCACGATGGGGTGCTCGACCCCGAACGTCTCGGTGAACCGCGTCTTCAGCGCCATGGGGCGAACCCTCCAAACATCTGTTTGGACGACACTGAAGCCGCGGACGCTAGGTCACGCAAGCCAGAAGCTTACTGAAGGCCGCTCTTGCCGATGGCGTAGAAGCGTTCAGCGCGCTGCGCCTTGAGGGTGGCGGCGTCGAGCTGGAGCAGGACCTTCAGCTCTTCCTCGATGGCGTCGCCCACCGCCTTGATGGCCGCCTCGGGGTCCGAATGGGCCCCGCCCGCCGGCTCGGGGATGATCCGGTCGACGATCTTCATCCGCTCCAGATCCTGGGCGGTGATCTTCATGGCCTTGGCCGCCTCGCCCGCCGTGCGCGCGCCGCGCCAGAGGATCGAATTGGCCCCTTCCGGCGCGATCACCGAATAGATGGCGTGCTCCAGGATCAGCACCCGACTGGCCGCAGCGATGGCGATGGCGCCGCCCGAGCCGCCCTCGCCGGTGATCACCGCCACGTTGGGCGTCTCCAGCATCAGGCACTTTTCGGTGGAGCGGGCGATGGCCTCGGCGACCCCGCGCTCTTCGGAGGCGACGCCCGGATAGGCGCCGGCGGTGTCCACCAGGGTGATGACCGGCAGGTTGAACCGCTCGGCCAGCTCCATCAGGCGGATCGCCTTCCGGTACCCCTCGGGGCGGGCGTAGCCAAAATTGTGCTTCACCCGGCCGACGGTGTCGCGGCCCTTCTCATGGCCCATGATCACCACGGGCATGCCGCGGAAGCGGCCGAGACCGCCCATGATCGCCTGGTCGTCGGCGAAGGCGCGGTCGCCGCGCAGCTCCTGAAAGTCGTCAATCAGGCTGGCGCAGTAGTCGACGAAGTGGGGCCGCTCGGGATGGCGGGCGACCTGGGTCTTCTGCCAGGCGTCGAGATTCTCATAGGCCTCTCGCCGCATCTCCTGGGCGCGAGCCCGCAGCGCGGCGATCTCCTCGTCCAGGGAGCCGGGGCTGGCCGTCTCCGACAGCCGGGAGAGTTCCTCGATCTTGGCTTCGAGGTCGGCGATGGGGCGCTCGAACTCGAGATAATGGGCGGCCATTCGGAAGATCGCGTCCTTAGGTGGGTCGTCCGGAAGCGGCGGAAACTAGGCGCAAGCCGTCGCCCTAACAAGCCGGGAACCAGGGCCATGGTTGCGGCTTCCCCGCCTATGAGGAGCTTCTTGCGCGACAACGGCCTGACGCTCGTCCTCCTGATGCTGTTCCTGGTGAGCCTCGGGGGCCAAGTGTTCACCGGCCTCGGGCTGGTGAACGAGGAACGGGCGGACCACGGCTTGGCCCTGATCGGCCTCGCCCAGTTCCTGAGGTCGGGCCAGTTCCTCTCGACCCTGTTCGAGAACTGGGAGAGCGAGTTTCTGCAGATGTGGGCCTACGTCACCCTGACGGCCTTCCTCTTCCAGCGTGGCTCCCCGGAATCGAAGGACTCGGACGAGCGGGCGCCGCAGGATCGCGACCCTGCGCTCGATGCAGGCCGGCCGGAGGCGCCCTGGCCGGTGAGGGCCGGCGGCTGGATTCGCGGCCTCTACGCCCAGTCCCTGGGCCTGGCCCTGGCGGCCCTGTTCGTCGTCTCGTTCGGCCTGCATGCGGAACACAGCGCCCGGCTGGCCGCGGAGGAGGCCCGCATGCACCACCAGCCGCCGCCGGGGGTCTGGGAGCACCTGGCCGGCCCCGGCTTCTGGTTCGAGAGCTTCCAGAACTGGCAGAGCGAATTCCTCTCCACCGCCGTGCTGGTGGTGCTGGCCATCGTCCTTCGCCAGCGGGGATCGCCCGAGAGCAAACCCGTGGGCGCGCCGCACGGCCAGACCGGCGCCTGAGGCCCGGCGGCCCGACGCTGCAACCACCACCCGGACTGGCCGTTTGTAGGCCCGAGGTCGAGCCAGGCCTGCATCCGTTTCGGGGGCCGGAGGCGGACCGGCGCGTCTTCGTCGCACGCGCGGCCTGCCCTGACACCGCATCCCGCGCCTCGAGGAGAAACGGAGCTTTCTATGAACAGCATGATGAAGATCGGGATGGCGTCGGCGCTCGCCCTCGCCACCGCCGCCCCCGCCTACGCCCAGGCCCAGGCCTATCGGCCGACGCCGGAGTACGAGCGGGCGCAGGCCGAATACGAGGCGCAGCGCGCCCAGTACCAGGACAGTCGGGATGCCTATCGCGAGGCCCGGGCCGACTACAGCGCCCAGCGCCGTGACTACGAGCGGCGGATGGCCGACTGGGAACGGGCCCGCGCCCGCTATGACGCCCGCTATGGCTATGGCGCTTATGAGCGCCGTAACGCCCGCCCGGCCTGGAACGACGCCTGGGGCTCCCCGCCCTACGCCGGCTACTACGGCTCCAACGCCTCGACGAATGTCCGCTGCAACAACAACTCCACTGTGACCGCCGGGGTGCTGGGGGCGATCGTGGGCGGCGTGCTCGGCTCGAACGTGGCGGCCCGCAACGCCCGAACCGAAGGGGCGGTGCTCGGCGCCCTGGTCGGCGGCGGCCTGGGTGCAGCGGTCGGCAACGCCAACGACCGCTACAAGTGCGACAGCCGCGGCCCCTACTTCACCTACAACGACACGGTGCCGTACCGGGAAAGCCGGTCGTACCGCTACGGCGCCTATGACTCTAACTATTACACGCGCCAGCGCTGCCGCCTGGCGCCGGCGCCGGTGGACGCCCGCGGCGCCGACTACCGCTATGTGCGCGTCTGTCCCGACAGCGACGGCCGCTACCGCATCACCGGCTGACCGACGCCGCTCCGCCCAGGCCTGCCAAGGGCCTGGGCGGAACTATTTCCGCGCCAGCGGATGCTTGCTGTGGACCACCTCGGCGAGGTGATCCTTGGCCACGTGGGTGTAGATCTGGGTGGTGGCCACATCGGCGTGGCCGAGCAGCTTCTGCACCACCCGCAAGTCCGCCCCGCCCTCCAGCAGATGGGTGGCGAAGGCGTGACGCAGGACGTGGGGGCTGACCCGGGCCGGATCGATGCCTGCGTCTGCGGCGGCCTCGTCCAGCAGCTGGGCGAACCGGCGGGGCGTAAGACGCCCCTCCTTGCCCCGGGAGGGGAACAGCCACGGATTGGCGGCGTCGCCCTTGCGCAGGAAGCGCGGGCGGACCTCGAGATAGGCCTTCACCGCGGCCCGCGCCGCCTCGTTGAGGGGGGCCAGCCGTTCCTTGCCGCCCTTGCCCTTGATGATGAGATAGGCCGGGTCCCGGGCCAAGGCCGCGAGGGTGAGCGAGGTCAGCTCCGAGATCCGCAGGCCCGAGGCGTAGGCCAGTTCCACCATGCAGGCGAGCCGCAGGCCCTGGGCCCCGTCGCGGGCGCCGGCGGCGGCGATCAGCCGGTCCATCTCCTCGCGGGTCAGCACCTTGGGCAGGCTGCGCCCCTGTTTCGGAGCCTCCACCCGGCGGGAGGGATCATCGTCGCGCCAGCCCTCGCCGAGGACAAAGCGATAGAACTGCCGGACCGCGGCCCGCCGCCGCGCCGCCGTGGCCGCCGAGAGGCCGCGGACGCCGAGGTCGACGAAATAGGCCTCCACATCCTCGGCCCCGGCGTCGGCGAGGTCCCTGCCGCGCCCAGCCAGGAAGCCGGCGGCGTCGGCTAGGTCGCGGGCATAGGCGGCCAGCGTGTTCTTCGCCGCCGCGCGCTCCACGGCCATCATCTCGAGGAAGGCCTCGGTCCAGGCGCCGCCCTGTCTCGGCCCCGGGCTCATTTGAGGCCGGCCAGCCCCTCGGCGGCGAAGGCGTTGGCCTCGTCGGTCAGCCCCACCCGGCGCAGGGCGTGGACGATCAGGATGCGATCCCCCAGGGCGACGCCGTCCGCCCCCGCCTCTGCGGCGGTCCACAGGGCCAGCAGCGCCGTCTCGCCCATGGCATTGGCCTCGGCCGCCCGGGCCAGGGCCAGCACCCGGCCGGCCGGCGCCTTGCCCGCCGCCACAGTGAAGCCCGCCAGATAGCCGCTCTCGCTGACGCCCAGCTCGGGGCTCAGGGCCGACATGAGCAGGGCCGCCGCCTCGGTGCGCGGGCGCGCCTTGCCTGAAGACGGGACCGCCGAGATCAGCGTCCGGGCCCAGGCGGCGACGCCGGGCTGCTGGTCGGGCGCCGGGGCGAAGCCGAAGGCGCTCGGATCGGGTTCGGCCACCCGCCAGTCGGGATCCGCGGGCGCCAGGGCCGCCGCCACCGCGGGGGCGGGCTTGGCCTCGGACAGGTCGAGGCCAAGGCTGCGCGAGAGGGCGTAGTCGAGGCCGTTGCGCAGGGAAGCCGCGCCCGGCGCCGTTCCCGACAGCCTGGCCCCCATCAGCCGGCCATAGACCGCGTCCCGGGCCTGGGACTGGGCAAGGTCGAAGGTGAGCTGGGCCTGGGCGGTCTCGTCGGCGAGGACCTGGCAGTAGGCCCGCAGGCGCAGCCAGTAGATCTGGCCCCGGCCCTCGCCCAGCCGCTCGGCGATGGCGCAGGCGCGGGCGTCGTCTCCGGCCAGGAGGGCGCTCTCGGCGGCGGCCTGGGACAGCACCGAGCTGCGCTCCAGGCCCGGCGCCCGGGACAGGATCGCGGCGGCGGCCTGGGGATCGCCCAGGGCGATGAGCGCATTGGCCCGAGCGCCGATCAGGGCCGGGCTGTCGCCAATCCCCGACGGGCCGGGGGCGCCCGTGGCCAGCACCCGGCGGCCGAGCTGGGCGGCGGCGGGGGACAGGGGCCTGGTCGCCAGCAGGGGCAGCACCTTGTCCAGGGTCTCGGCCGAGGCGCCGCGCCACAGGTCGGCGGGCAGGCCGGTGTCGCGGCCGGGCGTCGAGAAGGCGTCGGGGGCGTCCAGCGGCGTGACCTCCACAGGCTGGGCCACGGCGGCGGAGGCGGTCAGCAGAAGGGCGCCCAGGGCGGCGGAAATGAGGGACGAACGCAGCATGGCCATAGCCTACATGCGGGCTTCGGTTGGCGCGAGGGCGCGCGCTCGTGTATGCCTCCGCCGTCCATGGACCGCTACGAACCGCTTCGCCGCCGCACCATCGCGCTCGTGGGCCTCATGGGCGTCGGCAAATCCAGCGTGGGGCGCAGGCTCGCCAGCGCGCTGTCCCTGCCGTTCCGCGACGCCGATTCCGAGGTGGAGTCGGCGGCCGGGCGGTCGATCTCCGACATTTTCGCGGACCTGGGCGAGGCCGCCTTCCGCGACGGCGAGCGCCGGGTGATCTCCCGGCTGCTGGAACTGCCGCCGCATGTGCTGGCCACCGGCGGCGGGGCCTTCATGAACGCCGAGACCCGGGCCCTGATCAAGGAACGGGCGATCTCGGTCTGGCTGAAGACCGACCTTGAGATCCTCGCCCGGCGGGTGGGCCGCAAGGACTCCCGCCCGCTGCTGGTCGGCAAAGATCCGCTGGAGGTGCTGAAGGCCCAGGCCGAGGTCCGCTATCCCGTCTACGCCGAGGCCGACATCACCGTGGAGACCGGCGACGTCGCCCACCACGTGGCCGTGGACCAGATCATCCGCGCGCTGTCCGACTATCTGCAGGAGCCTGCCCCGTGAGCCGTCCCGAGCCTCGCCGTATCCCCGTGGGCCTCGGGGATCGGGCCTATGAGGTGCGGGTGGGCGACGGGCTGCTGGACGCCGCCGGCGAGCACATCCGCCCGTTCCTCAAGCGCGGCCGCACGGCGGTGGTGAGCGACGAGACCGTCTGGGGCCTCCACGGCGAGCGCCTGACCGCCGCCCTGGCCAACGCCGGGATCGAGGCCCATCCGGTGATCGTGCCGCCGGGCGAACAGACCAAGAGCTTCGAGGGGCTGGCCGACCTCTCCGACCGGCTGCTGGCCCTGGAGCTGGACCGGGGCGACCTGATCACCGCCTTCGGCGGCGGGGTGGTCGGGGACCTCGCGGGCTTTGCGGCCGCCATCTACAAGCGCGGCATCGACTTCGTGCAGATCCCCACCACCCTGCTGGCGCAGGTGGACTCCTCGGTGGGCGGCAAGACGGCCATCGACACGCCCCGGGGCAAGAACCTGGTGGGAGCCTTCCACCAGCCGCGGCTGGTGCTGGCGGATCTGTCGGTGCTGGGCAGCCTGCCCGACCGGGAGATGCGGGCCGGCTACGCAGAGGTGATCAAGTACGGCCTGCTGGGCGACCGGAGGTTCTTCGAATGGCTGGAGGCGAACGGCGGGGCGGTTCTCGGCCGAGAGCCGGCCGCCCTCACTGAGGCCGTGGCCCGCTCGGTGGAGATGAAGGCCGGGATCGTCGCCGAGGACGAGCGCGAGCAGGGCCGCCGGGCCCTGCTGAACCTCGGCCACACCTTCGGCCACGCCCTGGAGGCCGAGACCGGCTATGGCGCGGCCCTGCTGCACGGCGAGGCAGTGGGCGTGGGCACGGCGCTGGCCTTCCGCTTCTCGGCGGCGCAGGGGCTTTGCGAGGCTCAGGACGCCGAGCGCGCCGTGCGCGGGATCGCCGCCGCGGGCCTGCCGGTGACCCTGGCCGACGTGCCCGGCCATCCCTTCAGCGCCGAGCGGCTGGTCTCCCACATGGCCCAGGACAAGAAGGCCGAGGGCGGCCGCCTGACCTTCATCCTCGCCCGGGCGCTGGGCGAGGCGTTCGTGGCCAAGGACGTGGACGCCGGCGCAGTGCGGCGCTTCCTGATCAGTGAGGGAGCCGGCCCGTGATCTGGGCCCTCCTCGCCGCCCTCGCCCCAACGCTGCTCATCCTGCTCAGCATGTCGGCGCTGGTCTCGGCGGCGGAGACCTCGATGACCGCCGCCAGCCGCGGCCGCCTGCACCAGCTGGAACGCGAGGGCGATCAGGCCGCCCGCCGGGTCAATCGCCTGATCAGCAACCAGGAGACGATGATCGGAGCGATCCTGCTCGCGAACAACGTCCTCAACATCTTCGCCTCAGTGGTGACCACCCGCGTCCTGGGCGCGGCCTTCCCGGGCTGGCTGGGCACCGCCATCGCCACGGCCGTGATGACCTTGCTGGTGGTGGTGTTCGCTGAGATCCTGCCCAAGACCGTGGCCATCGCCCGCGCCGACGACACCGCCCGGGCCCTGTCGATCCCCACCTACTGGGTTGTGCGCCTGTTCGGGCCGCTGGCCGACGGGGCCCAGTGGATCGTCCGCGCGACCTTGAAGCCCTTCGGCATCCGCCTCGACGCCGGGGCCGACGTCCTGGCCGCGCACGAGGAGATCCGCGGCGCGGTGGAGTACCACCACGCCGAGGGCACGGTGGAAAGCGGCGACCGCTGGATGCTGGGCGGAGTGCTCGACCTCTCCGAGATGGACGTGAGCGAGGTGATGGTCCACCGCCGCTCGATGATCATGATCGACGGCGACCTGCCGCCCCGGGCGGTGCTGGCCGCCGCCCTGGACAGCGGCCACAGCCGCCTGCCGGTCTATCGCGACGAGCCCGAGAACATCGTCGGCATCCTGCACACCAAGGACCTGCTGCGGGCCATCGCCAAGGCCGACGGCGACCTCGACGCCATCGACGTGGACGACCTCCTGCGGACGCCCTGGTTCACCCCGGAGACCACCAGCCTGAAGGACCAGTTGGCCGCCTTCCTGAAGAACAAGAGCCACTTCGCCCTGGTGGTGGACGAGTACGGCGCACTGCAGGGGCTGCTCACCCTCGAGGACATCCTCGAAGAGATCGTCGGCGAGATCGAGGACGAGTACGACGTGGTCGCCCGCGGCGTGACGCCCCTGGACGACGGCTGGATCGCCGCCGAGGGCTCGGTGAGCATCCGCGAGCTGAACCGGGCCTTCAACTGGAGCCTGCCCGACGACGAGGCGGTGACCGTGGCCGGACTGCTGATCAACGAGGCACAGCGCATTCCCGAGGTGGGCGAGACCTTCGCCTTCCACCGCCATCAATTCCGGGTGGCCGAACGGCGCGGCAACCAGCTGACCCTGCTGCACATCTCCCCGCCGGAGCCCGAACCGGACGAAAACTAGGGAACCTACGGCGCCGCTTGCCGTTTCCTTGCGCAATGGCCGCGAGGGGGCTTGGACTTGACGACGTCGGAAAACCGGCCGCCGGGCCGTTCACACGCTATTCAAGCCCTTCCGCATGTGATTAGCGGAAAAGCGCGCATCATCGGCGCGTGGGCGCAGGAGTTTCAGGCATGACCAGCGTGACCGGACTCGAAGGCCTGAGAGTTCTCGTCGTCGAAGACGAGATGATGGTCTCGATGCTCATCGAAGACATGCTGTCGGACCTGGGCTGCACCGTTGTGGGGCCGGCCTCCCGGCTGGACGAGGCGATGGATCTGGTCCGTTCGGCCGAGTTGGACTGCGCTGTCCTGGACGTGAACCTCGGCGGCCAGCCGATCTTCCCCCTGGCCGACCTGCTTCGGGAAAAGGGCGCGCCGTTCGCCTTCGCCACCGGCTATGGCGACGCTGGGCTGCGGGACATCGACCGCGGCACGCCCGTCCTGCAGAAGCCCTTCCGCGAGGGTGATCTGGCGCGGGTGCTCGGCGAACTGCGCAAGGCCGCCACCGGGGCCTGAGCCCGCCGGCGGGGTCCGCTAGAGGTAGTGGATGGCGCGGGCCGTCAGGTCATGGACCAGAACGGCCACCGAACCCGCCAGCGCCAGCACTGCGATCAGTATCTTCACGATCCCGTCTCCGACCGTCGTTGACGAGATAGGGAGCAGGGGGACCGGCCGCCAGACGGGTTTTTCGCAGAACGGTTCTGCCGATCCGGGGGAACGCCGCGTCAGGCCTCGCCCGGCGCCAGGGCCTTTACCGACAGGGCGTGGACCGGCCCGGCCAGCTCCTCGGCCAGGGCGCGATAGACCATCCGCTGACGCGCGACGCGGGCCGTCCCGGCGAAGGCCGCCGACTCGATGGTGACGTTGAAATGACTCTCGCCGCCGGGGCGGGCGCCGGCGTGGCCGTGATGCCGCGCAGAGTCGTCCTCGATCTCAAGCCGGGTCGGCTCGAAGGCGGCGGTCAGCTTGTTTCGGATGGCTTCGATTATGGCGCCCATCGGCCCGCTGTTCAATTCTTGAAGGGATGTCGTAGGACCCCATACTTGGCCCATGCCCGGCGCGTTTCAATACAAGCCCAAGTTCGTCGACATCCGCGTTCGCCCGCCCTCGCCCGAAGAAGACGGGCGAGCCGATGACGTGCATGCGCTGAAGCCCGGCGAGCGAGCCTGTGACCATCCGGGCTGCCGGGCGGCCGCCACCGCGCGGGCGCCCAAGTCGCGCGAGCTGCTGCACGAGCACTACTGGTTCTGCCAGCCGCACGCGGCCGAATACAATCGCAACTGGAACTTCTTCGCCGGCCTGTCCGAGGAGGAAATCCGCCGCCGGCAGGAGGACGAGCTGAAGACCGGCGGCCGCCCCACCTGGGAGATGAAGGCCGGCCGCATGTCGCGGGAGGCCGCCTCGTTCACGCACCGGTTCGCCCGGGGCGAAGGCGGGTATCGCGACTATCACGAGCTTTTCGGCTCCCGGGCGCGGCGCGCCCAGGCTCCCGAGCCCGAAGGTCGGCATCTGGGCAAGCTCGAGCGCAACGCCCTGGCCGATCTCGACCTCGACGAGGACGCCGACAGCGCCAAGATCCGCGGCCGCTACACCGAGCTCGTTCGCCGCCTGCACCCCGACGCCAACAACGGCGACCGGTCCGGAGAGCACAAGCTCCAGCGGGTCATCAAGGCCTACCAGACCCTGCGCAAGGCCGGGATGGTCTAGGCGACCTCGCGCAGGCCGTCGTCGTCCGACGGCGCGGAACTGTGCATGAAGGCCGACATGAGCCGCGCCAGTTCGGCCACCCGCTCGTTGAGCGCCCGGGTCGCCGCCGAGGTCTGATCCACCATGGCCGCGTTCTGCTGGGTGAGCTGGTCCATCTGGTTGACGGCCACATTCACCTCGGCAAGGCCGCGCGACTGTTCATCGGATGACGCGGCCTGCTCCGCCACGATGCGGTCGATGGCCCCGATGCGCTCGACGATAACGTTCAGCGCCTCGCCCGTGCGGCCGACCAGCTGGACGCCCGCCCGCACCTGACGGTTGGACTCGGCGATCAGCCCCTCGATCTCCTTGGCGGCGGCCGCCGAACGCTGAGCCAAGGCCCGCACTTCCGAAGCGACGACGGCGAAGCCCTTGCCGGCCTCGCCCGCCCGGGCGGCCTCGACCCCGGCGTTGAGGGCCAGGAGGTTGGTCTGGAAGGCGATCTCGTCAATGACGCCGATGATCTGGGCGATGCGGCGCGAGGAGCCGTCGATTTCGTCCATGGCGCCCACGGCCTGACGCACCACTTCGGCAGAGGCGTCGGCCTCGCCCTTCACCGCGGCGACGAAGCGGGTGGCCTCCTGGGCCCCGTCGGCGCTCTTGCGCACGGCGACGGTGATCTCCTCCAGGGCGGCGGCGGTCTCCTCGAGGTTGGCCGCCTGCTGCTCGGTGCGGCCGGACAGCCGGTCGGCGGCTTGGCCGATCTCCTCCACCCGCTCGGACACTTCGACGGCCGTGGCGGCGGCGGCGGACACCGCCTCCTCCAGGGCCGCCATGGCGGTGTTGAAGTCGGCCTTGAGCACCTCGAACTCGGGCGCCACGGGCACGTCCATCCGGGCGCGAAGATCGCCGCTGGACACCCGCGCCAGGGCGGCGGCGAGGGCCTGCACCATGTCCGCCGTCTCCCGCTCGGCCCGCTCACGCTCGGCGGACAGCCGCTGGCGCTCGGCCTCGAGGCTCTCCAGGTAGATCGAGATCGCGAAGTCCATGTCGAGCAGGACCGCCTTCACCAGCGCTCCCGCGGCCTTGGCGGTCTCGTCCGCCCCCTTGCGGCCCGCGAACAGGCTCCGCTTGGCCCAGCGCTCCTGAATCAGGTCCTCCAGCAGGCGCTCGAGGATCCGGGCGTAGCCGCCGATGTACCAGCGCGGCTCCAGACCGATGCGGGCATGGGTCTCGCCGATCGCCCGGACGCTGCGCACGTAGGACTCGTCGAACTCGGCCTCGGCGATGCGCGTCCAGTGGCCGTTCTGGGCCCGCTGGGCGCCGGCGATGTGGCTTTCGTCGCGGAAGAACTTCCGCACCTCGGGCGTCTCGCGCACCTTGGCGTAGAACCCGTCCAGCGCCGGATCGATGCGGGCCGCGAGGAACGGCTTCAGGCGGGCGAGCGCCGCGCGGGAGCCGGTGTCCAAGCCGATGAACTCGAGCCTCTGATTGACAGCGTAACGGTCACTCACGCGCCCACTCCATGCAGTCCTATGGCGGCATGGAGCCCTGCAGCCGTTAACGCCACCTTGCCCGTTACTGCGCCTTTTCGCCGCACGGCGGTTTGACGCAGGTCAATGCGCGGATGCGTCAGGCCGCGGCGGCGGCCCGGCGGGCGGCGAACCAGGGGATCAACCGGCGGATGGCCTCCTCGATCTCCGGGGTGGAGACCGCGAAGCTCATGCGGATGAAGCGGCGGCCCTCGACGGGGTCGAAGTCCACGCCCGGCGCAGTGGCGACGCCCGTGTCCTGCAGCAGCTCCTTGCAGAAGGCGAGGCTGTCGTCGGTCAGGGCGCCCACGTCGGCCCAGATGTAGAAGGCGCCGTCGGGCGGGGCGATCTCGTCGAGGCCGAGCTGCGGCAGGGCGGCCAGCAGGAGTTCCCGGTTGCGACGGTAGGTGGCCACATGGCCTTCCAGCTCGTCACGGCAGTCCATGGCCGCCAGGGCGGCATGCTGGGCCAGGGCTGGGGCGGTAAGGAACAGGGCCCCCATGTAGGCTACGGCGCGCGAGGCCTCGGCCTTGGGCGCCACCAGCCAGCCCAGCCGCCAGCCGGCCATGCTGAAGTACTTGGAGAAGCTGTTCACGACGATCGCCGTAGGCTCAAACTCCAGCATCGAGCGGGTCGGCTCGGCGTAGCTCAGGCCGTGGTAGATCTCGTCCGAGATGATGCGGATGCCGCGCTCGCGGCAGACCTTGGCGATGGCCGCCATCTCCTCGCCCGGGATCACGGTGCCGGTGGGATTGGCCGGGCTGGCGATGATCACCCCCGCCGGCGCCGGGTCGAGGGCCGCGAGCTGGGCCGCAGTGAGCTGGAACCGGGTTTCGGGACCGCAGGGGATCTCCAGGGCCGTCATGTGCAGGGCGCGGACGGTGTTGCGGTAGGCCACATAGCCCGGCCGGGCCATGGCGATGACATCGCCCGGCTTGAAGGTCGCCGACATGGCCAGCACCAGGGCGGGCGAGGCGCCGCAGGTGAGGGTGATCTGCGAGGGCTCCACGGTCACGCCATAGGTCTCGGCGTAGTGGCGGCAGATCCGGGCCTTCAGCGGCGCGCTTTCCCAATAGCCCATGGCCTCGGTGTCGAGGATCGNGTGGGCGCGCTCGATGGCCGCCCTGGGCGCGCCGGTGGACGGNTGGCCGAACTCCATGTGGATGACGGAGCGGCCCTCGGCCTTCAGCCNCTGGGCCAGGCCGCTGATCGAGATGGCGTAGAAGGGTTCGACCGTGNTCATGGCGACTGGCTAACCGGAATTTTCGTCGCACGCCATGCGGCTTGACCTCGCGCGCCCGCGGCGCGAAGCGGAGGTCATCAGGGGGAGCTTTTCCGTGACGGCCACCAACTCGACGCCTCGCGTGCTCACCGCAAGCCTGGTGGGCACGGCGGTGGAGTTCTACGACTTCTACATCTACGCCACCGCGGCCTCGCTGGTCTTCCCGCGCCTGTTCTTCCCCGAGGCGTCGGCCTCGGCCCAGCTGATGAGCAGCTACGCCACCTTCGCCGTGGCTTTCTTCGCCCGGCCGGTGGGCGCGGCCTTCTTCGGGCACTTCGGCGACCGGATCGGGCGCAAGTCGACCCTGGTGGCCTCGCTGGTGACCATGGGCCTGTCGACCCTGCTGATCGCCTTCCTGCCGACCTACGCCGTGGCCGGCTGGATCGCCCCCGCCCTCCTCTGCCTGCTGCGCTTCGGCCAGGGCTTCGGCCTGGGCGGCGAATGGGGCGGCGCGGCCCTGCTGGCGGTGGAGAACGCCCCGCCCGGCTGGCGCGCCCGTTTCGGCATGTTCCCCCAGCTCGGCGCGCCCGTGGGCTTCATCGCCGCCAACGGCCTTTTCCTGATCCTCGGCCTGACGCTCAGCGCCGACGACTTCCAGGCCTGGGGCTGGCGCCTGCCGTTCCTGCTCAGCGCCATCCTGGTGATCCTCGGTCTGTGGGTGCGACTGAAGCTCACCGAGACACCGGCCTTCCAGAAGGTGCTCGACGAGGCCGGCCCCGCGCACGTGCCCATGGCCGAGGTCATCCGCCGCCATCCGGGCGCCCTGGTGGGCGGCACCTTCGCGGTGGTGGCCTGTTTCGCCATCTTCTACATCGCGACGGCCTTCGCCCTGGGCTACGGCACCGCCACCCTGGGCTACAGCCGCGAGACCTTCCTCGCCGTGGAGCTGGGCGCGATCCTGTTCCTGGCCCTGGGCATCGTCCTGGCCGGCTGGTGGTCGGACAAGGCCAATCCCCGCCGGGTGCTGATCGCCGGCTGCGGCGGCACCGTGCTGGTGGGCGCGACCCTGGGCGCCATGCTGGGCTCGGGCTCGCTGCTGCTGATCCTGGCCTGGCTGTCCCTCGCGCTGCTGGCCATGGGCTTCGTCTACGGCCCCCTCGGCACCTATCTGCCCAGCCTGTTCCCGCCCCGGGTGCGCTACACGGGGGCGTCCATCGCCTTCAACCTCGGCGGCATCATCGGGGGCGGCCTCGCCCCCATCGCCGCCCAGGCCCTCGTCGGACGCGGCGGTCTCGGCCTGGTGGGGGCCTATCTCGCCGCCGCGGCGCTGCTCAGCCTGGTGGGGCTGGTGCCCACCAAGGTCCAGCACGAGGACTGACTGCGGCCGGCCCAGGGCCGGCGCGCGCGGGCGCCGTCAGACGCTCAGGCCGGAACCTCGCCCGCGACCGTCGTGCGGTGCATGACCCGCAGGCTCCCGTCATAGCCGCCCTCGGCGAAGTGGGCGGTGCAGCGGTTGTCCCACATCAGCACCATGCCGGGCCGCCACCGGTGGCGATAGACGAACTGGTGCTGAGTCATGTGGCGGAAGAGGAAGCTGAGGACGGCCGCGGCCTCCTCGGCCGAGAGCCCCTCGATCCCGGTCGTATAGACCGGCGAGACGTAGAGCGCCTTGCGGCCGGTGACCGGATGGTTGCGGACCAGCGGGTGGGCGAGGCTCTGATCCGCCTCGGGGGAGACGATGATCTCCATGGTCCGCTTCTCGGTCTCGCGGGCGAACACGCCCTTGGTCCCATAGGCCCGGCCCGCCGAATGAATGGCCCGCAGGCCGGCCAGCATCTTCTGGAACGTGGGCGACAGGGCCTCATAGGCCCGGGTGCAGTCGCAGAAGAGCGTATCGCCGCCCACGGGCGGGACCACTTCCGACCGCAGGATGGTCGCCGCCGGCGGCTGGGGCAGGAAACTCCAGTCAGAGTGCCAGCCGGCCCCGAAGTTGACGGCCTTCTCGTCGGGCTCGCGGCGCAACTCCAGGACGTTCGGATGGCCGGGCATCGGCCTGATGAACGGGTCCTCGCCGAAGGGACCGATCTGCAGGGTGAAGGCCTCCAGCGCCTCCAGGCTGAGCGGCTGGTCCGGAAAAGCCACCACCGCATGTCGGGCCCAGGCCGCCTTCACCTCCGCCAGGGCCTCGGACGCCAGCGACCGCGAGAGGTCGACCCCGGTGATCTCGGCCCCGAAACCCGACGGCTGGGGCCTGACGGAAATGATGCGGTAGTCCGGCGCGGCAGCGTCCAACATGGCGACCTCCCCGGCGCGGCTCTCGGGCGGGCCGCGCTCACCCTAGAAACACCCGTTTGCTTCCGCCCGGGCAAGCGAGTAATCGGCGTTTCATGGCCGCTTTCGACACCACCGAAGACAAGCTGATCTCCCTGGTCCCCGACAAGACGGTGAACGCCCGCGAGACGTTCGGCGTGGACTTCGACATGGAGGTCCCTGCGTTCTCGGAACGCGATCCCCACGTGCCGGACACGGACGAGGCCTACCGGTTCGATCCCGAGACCACCCGGGCGATCCTGGCCGGCTTCGCCTTCGACCGCCGGGTGATGGTCCAGGGCTATCACGGCACCGGCAAGTCGACCCACATCGAGCAGGTGGCGGCCCGCCTCAACTGGCCGCTGATCCGGGTGAACCTGGACAGCCACGTGTCGCGGATCGACCTGGTGGGCAAGGACGCCATCGTCCTGAAGGACGGCAAGCAGGTCACCGAGTTCCGGGAAGGCATCCTGCCGTGGGCGATCCAGCGGCCGATCGCCCTCGTCTTCGACGAATATGACGCCGGCCGTCCGGACGTGATGTTCGTGATCCAGCGCGTGCTGGAGGCCCAGGGCAAGCTGACCCTGCTCGACCAGAACCGGGTCATCCGGCCCAACCCCTATTTCCGGCTGTTCGCCACCACCAACACCATCGGGCTGGGCGACACCACCGGCCTCTATCACGGCACCCAGCAGATCAACCAAGGCCAGATGGACCGCTGGTCCATCGTCACCACGCTCAACTATCTGAGCCACGAGGTGGAGGCGGCCATCGTGCTGGCCAAGGCGCCGTCGTACGACACCCCCGAGGGCCGGCGGACCATCGCCGCCATGGTCCGGGTGGCCGACATGACCCGCAACGCCTTCATGAACGGCGACATCTCCACCGTCATGAGCCCGCGCACGGTGATCACCTGGGCCCAGAACGCCGAGATCTTCGGCGGCGACGTGGGCCTCGCCTTCCGCATGACCTTCCTGAACAAGTGCGACGAACTGGAGCGCGGCACCGTGGCCGAGTTCTACCAGCGCGCCTTCGGCCAGGACCTGCCGGAAAGCACCGCCCGGGTGCGGGTGGCCTAAGACCAGAGCCGGGGCTCGCGGGCCCCGGTCGCATCTCCCCGCTGTCGACGACATGCCCGCCGCCGCGGGCGACTTGCGCATGCCCGCATCGAACGACTGGACGGCGGCCCAGGGTCGGGCGATAACATACTAAATATTCGAATACGTCCTGGGGGAGGATACGGACATGATGAAGACCTATGCGAGCGCGCTCGCCCTGAGCCTTGGGCTCCTGATGGGGGCCGGCGCGGCCGAGGCCCAGGCGCCGGCGGGCGCCGCCCGCACCGACTACGCCGACAGGGCCAACTGGCTCTGCTACCCGGGCAAGGCGGACGACGCCTGCGCCGTCGACCTGACCACCACCGTGGTGGAGGCCGACGGTTCGACCCGCGTCGAGACGTTCAAGGCCGATCCCAACGCGCCCATCGACTGCTTTTACGTCTATCCGACGGTGTCCACGGACCCCGGGGTGATCTCCGACCTGAAGGCGGACCCGGCGGAGCTGAACGTGGTCAAGCAGCAGTTCGCCCGCTTCGGCAGCGTCTGCCGGCCGTTCGCGCCCATGTACCGGCAGGTCACCCTGGCCGCCCTGCGCTCCCTGATGGCCGGCCAGCCCATGGCGGGCCTGACCGATCCGGCCACCCGCGACACCGGCTTCCAGGACGTGGTCGACGCCTGGAACTATTATCTGAAGCACGAGAACAAGGGCCGCGGCGTGGTCCTGATCGGCCACTCGCAGGGCTCGGGCGTGCTGCAGCGACTGATCCCCGCCGAGATCGAGGGCAAGCCGGTTCAGAAGCAGCTGATCTCGGCCCTGATCCTGGGCTCGAACCTGCCGGTGGAAGCCGGCAAGGACACCGGCCACTTCAAGACCATCCCGCTGTGCCGCTCGGCTGCCCAGACCGGCTGCGCCATCAGCTACGTCTCGTTCCGCGACACCATCCCGCCGCCCGCCAACTCGCGCTTCGGCAAGGTGACCACGCCCGGCATGGAAGCGGCCTGCGTGAACCCTGCCGCCCTCGCCGGCGGCAAGGCGCCGCTGCGCAGCTACCTGTCGAACGAGTCGGCCATCGCCAGCGCCTCGGGCCCCACGCCCCAGTGGGTGAAGGACAAGCCGAACCCGAGCACTCCGTTCGTCGCGACGCCCGGCCTGCTTGCCGGCCAATGCGTCTCGCGCGACGGCTTCAACTATCTGGAGGTCCATGTGAACGCCGACCCGGCGGACCCGCGGACCGACGACATCAACGGCGACGTGGGCACGGGCGCCCTGATCATGAAGGACTGGGGCCTGCACCTGATCGACGTCAACCTCGCCATGGGCGACCTGGTCGACATCGTGGGCCAGCAGTCCAAGGCCTGGCGCGCTAAGCCGTAACGAAAAACGCCCGCCTCCGGGCCGGAGGCGGGCGGTCTTTCTTCCGCGTTGCGCGGGGCTAGCGGGTCAACTTGCGCCCGGCCATCACGCCGAGCACCAGGAAGATCACGAAACCCGCCACGAACAGGAAGAACAGGAACTTCGCGATGCCGGCCGCAGCGCCGGCGATGCCGCCGAAGCCGAGAGCCGCCGCCACCAGAGCGACGATCGCGAAGATCAGAGCCCAACGAAGCATGGCTCTCTCTCCTCAGGACAACATGGGCTCCACGCGGCCCGTCGCTGAGAACACGGCTTGGCCGTGGAGGTTCCCCGATACTTCCTTGTTTCCCGCCGGGTCAGCCCTGATCTAAGACGGAAGCGATGGCGAAGAACCCGGAAAGCCCCCTGGAGCCGTTCAAGCGCGCCCTGGCGCACGCCGCCCGCTCGCTTGCCGAAACCCCGGACCTGGAAATCGTCTATTCCGGCGAGGGTCCGCAGCTTCAGGGCAACCGGGCCATCCTGCCTCATCCGCCGCGCGACCTGACGCCCCAGGAGGCGGCGCGCATCCGCGGCCTCGCCGACCAGATGGCCCTGCGGATCGCCCATCACGACGCCGCCACCCACGCCCGCAGCCGCCCGCAATCGCCGCTGGGCCAGCCGATCTACGACGGGCTGGAACAGGCGCGGATCGAGGCCATCGGCGCCAACGCCATGGGCGGGGTGCGCGAGAACCTGGCCGCCGTGATGGAGCAGGCCTGGGCGCGGCGGACCGTCAATCAGGTCGAAGCCCTGGCCAACCCGCCCATGGGCGAGGTGGTGGCCCTGATCGCCCGGGAACGGCTGACAGGCCAGCCGCCGCCGGCCGCCGCCAAGCCGCTGGTGGACCTGTTCCGGGCCGAGATCGAGGAGAAGGCCGGCGCCGACCTCGACCGCCTGGCCGAGGCCCTGGAAGATCAGCAGGCCTTCGCCAGGATCGCCCGCAGCATCATTCGCGACCTGAAGATGGGCGACGACCTGGCGGACACGCCCGACCAGGACGACGAGGAGGACCAGGGCGAGGATGAGGGCGAGTCCACGCCGTCCGAGACCGAGGATGAAGGCGACGGCGAGAGCCAGAGCCCGCAGCAGTCGGCCATGGACGACGAGGAGTCGCAGACCCGCGAGGCCGAGACCGACGACAGCCAGATGATGGAGGCCCAGGAGGATCCCGACGGCCAGGACGCCGAGGAGCCTCCTGAAATGGGCGAGGGCGACCAGCCCGCCCGCCCCGATCCGTCCGGCGACAACCGGGCGGTCACCTACAAGGTCTTCACCACCGAGCACGACGAGATCGTCGCCGCCGAGGAGCTGTGCGAGCCCGAGGAACTGGCCCGTCTGCGGGCCTATCTCGACCAGCAGCTGGCCTCGGTCTCCAACGTGGTCTCGCGTCTGGCCAACCGCCTGCAGCGCAAGCTGCTGGCGCAGCAGAACCGCTCCTGGACCTTCGACCTGGAGGAAGGCGTCCTCGACGTCGCGCGCCTTACCCGGGTGATCATCGACCCCACCGCCCCGCTCTCCTTCAAGGAAGAGGAGGACACCGAGTTCCGCGACACGGTGGTCACCATCCTGATCGACAATTCCGGCTCCATGCGCGGTCGTCCGATCATGGTGGCCGCGGTCTGCGCCGACATCCTGGCGCGGACCCTGGAGCGCTGCGGGGTGAAGACCGAGATCCTGGGCTTCACCACCCGGGCGTGGAAGGGCGGCTCGTCCCGCGAAGACTGGCTGAAGGCCGGCAAGCCGCCGCAGCCCGGCCGGCTGAACGACCTGCGCCACATCATCTACAAGGCCGCCGACGCGCCGTGGCGCCGGGCCCGCCGCAACCTCGGCCTGATGATGCGCGAAGGGCTCCTGAAGGAGAACATCGACGGCGAGGCCCTGATGTGGGCCCACCAGCGGCTGATCGGCCGTCCCGAACAGCGGCGCATCCTGGTGGTGATCTCGGACGGGGCGCCCGTGGACGATTCCACCCTTTCGGTGAACTCGGGCCATTACCTGGAGCGCCACCTGCGCGAGGTGATCACCGAAATCGAGACCAAGAGCCCGGTGCAGCTCATCGCTATCGGCATCGGCCACGACGTGACCCGCTACTATCGCCGCGCCGTGACCATCGTCGATGTGGAGCAACTGGCGGGCGCCATGGTGGAGCAGCTGGCCGAGCTGTTCGAGGAGGAGCCCCGGGCGGTGAACCGCCGGACGGCGGGCCTGCTTGCGCCGCCGCCCACCACCCAAGGCCCGCAGGCCGCCCCCCGCCGCTCCACCTTCAAGGAAGTCCGGAGGGCCACGGCT
>Ga0065721_10003987_pt1 | contig 49334 bp, 45 predicted proteins | sample Mesricmetagenome_FD_59108 | JGI IMG/M metagenome (GOLD analysis project Ga0065721, IMG submission 59108) | Mesophilic microbial community from rice straw/compost enrichment Sample: eDNA_1 v2 (version 2) | ecosystem: Engineered > Solid waste > Grass > Composting > Bioreactor | place: USA: Davis...
CTACATGCGGGGTATTTATCACCTGCGGAATTAAAATTGATTGCGGAGTGGCTGGATATTGGTGGCCAGTATTACAATGACCCGTTTGTGGCGCCGGCGGATTAATTTTTGACCTGCATGATTCCTCTCAGCGATTTTTTTCGGCACCGAGTGTGTCGCGTCAAAGCGACTGCCCGATTTTTCGGTGCCGCGCTGTTATTGCTCGCCTGGCTGCCGCCGGCGCAAGCGCAGGAAGAATCGTCCTGGCGCGATCACGACGGCATAGTCGTGGTTGTCGGCGCTCCTTTTATTGAGCTCTATGTGGAACCCGGGCGCGGTTATGCTCGCTTTCACGCGGTAGAAAAAAACGAACGCCTGCGTCTGTTCAAAACCCGCACCGATTGGTTCAAGGTAGAAACGGAAGATGGCAAAATCGGCTGGGTTCCCCGCCGCGCACTGGTCAATCTTTACGACACCGAAGGTTATCCCCTGGAATTGCGCACGCCGTCTTGGAAGGATGCGCAATATCCCTGGCAAATGGGTTTGCTGGCGGGAGAAATGGAAGGCGCGTCCACTTACACGGTGTACGGCGGCTACCGTTTTACTGCCAATATTTCCGGCGAAATCAAATACACCCAGGCCTTCGGCGATACCTACAACACCAAATTGGGTAGCCTGATGCTGCTCCATCAACCCTTCCCCCATTGGCGCGCTTCGCCGTTTTTTACCCTCGGTGCCGGCAATATGAAAGTCTTCCGCGACGGCGTGCTGGTGAAAGCGGAAGATGAAAAAGATAACGCCGTAACTGTCGGCGGCGGCCTGATGTTTTATATCACTCACAAAGTTGTCGCCCGGTTCGAATACAACCAGCACACGCTGCTGACGACCCGCGACAACAATCAAGAGGTTGAGGAATGGAAAGCTGGATTCAGCGTGCTGTTTTAATTCTGGCTGCGGCGCTCTGCTCGGCCACCGGCTTGGCACAGGAGCGCACTGTTCTGGATGATGTCATCAGTCCGGATTTGGAACGCCGCCAGATCGACGAAGATAAATTGGATTCCGAAAACATCGAAATCGGTTTTTACGCCGGCGTGATCAGCGTCGAGGATTTTGGCTCCAACGATGTTTACGGCGCGCGCATTGGCCTCGCCATCACCGAAGATTTTTTTATTGAAGCCAATCTGGGCACGGCCAAACTGCAAACCACCACCTTCGAAGATTTGACCCCCGGTGTTCTCCTGCTCAGTGACGATGATCGCAAATTGATTTATTACAACCTCGGCCTGGGGATCAATTTATTTCCGGGCGAGATTTATCTCGGGCGCTGGTCCTTCAATAACAATCTCTATTTAATCGGCGGCGCCGGCAATACGGAATTCGCCGATACCGAATATTTCACGTATTACTTTGGCGGCGGCTGGCGCTTGTTTCTCACTGACTGGGTGGCACTGCGCATCGACTTCCGCAACCATGTGATGGAGCACGAATTATTTGGGGAACCGAAAAAAATACAAAATCTCGAAGGCCATATGGGGTTGACCCTGTTTTTCTGACGCTTCAAGCAGAAGGTGTTTTATGAAACGTATTACCGCTTTGATTTTTGCCTGCCTTTTTAGCCTTTCGCTACAGGCAAAAGAATTGTCCGGCCCAGCTCCCGACTTCACCCTCACCAATTTGGACGGCGAAAAAGTCAAACTCTCCGATCTTAAAGGTCAGGTCGTGATGATTAACTTCTGGGCTTCCTGGTGCGGCCCCTGCCGTCAGGAAATGCCGCTGCTCAACGACATTTATGCCGGCTACAAAAAAGCAGGTTTTGTTTTGTTGGGCGTGAACCTGGACGAATCTGCAGACGATGCCAAAGCCTTCCTGAAAAAAACGCCGGTCAATTTCCCTGTATTACTGGATTCGCAAGGCAAGGTGGCGGATCTCTATAAAAATCAGGCGATGCCCTCGAGCTATTTTGTCGATCGCAAAGGCAATCTGGTCCACTTGCACCAGGGTTATAAACCCGGTGAAGAAGCGGAATACAAAAGAGTCATCAAAAAATTGCTGGCGCAATAAAACGCCGGCGGAGTTTTGCATATGCGCCTCATCTGCGTTGTTCTCTTAGCGCTTGCGGGCAGCGGCTGCAGTTCCTTGCAGCCCTGGGTCAAGCCCTATGAACGCGGCCAATTGGCCGACCCGATTATGGCGTTCGACCGCGATCCGGTTGCCACTAAATATCTGATGCACGTTTACGAAGCCCGGGAAGCCGCGCGCGGTGCGGAAGGTGGTGCAGGAGGCGGCTGTGGCTGCGGCTGATATGGCGAAAAAGCTGTCGGCCTTCATCGCTGTTCTGGCGATTCTTTTCGCCAGCGGCGCTCATGCATTGGTATTGCCGGAAGACCGCGCCGACGTGATGTATCACGCCTACGACGGCGGCGGTGTAACGGTTGACGGACCCTCAGTTCTTGTACGCAAAGGCTATAAGGAAAAAGTCTCCGCCTACGCCAATTATTATCAGGACATGGTGTCCAGCGCCTCCATCGACGTGCTCACCTCCGGCAGCAAATATTCCGAGGAGCGCACGGAATACAGCGTCGGCATGGATTATCTCGCCGACCGCGCGTTGATCTCTCTCGGCTACACCAATTCCAGCGAAAGTGATTACGAAGCAAAAACCGTCAGCTTCGGTATCAGCCAGGATTTTTTTGGCGACATGACTACGCTCGCGCTGGGTTACAGTCGCGGCGATGATGAAGTGCTTAAAAACCAGGATGATGGCGCCAGTCTTAAAATGGGCGACGCACAACGCCAGCGTTACAGTTTAGGGCTGAGCCAAATTCTGACCCGCAGTTGGATTGTCTCCCTCAGCGCGGAAACCGTTGTTGACGACGGCTTTCTGCGCAATCCCTATCGCCAAATCCGTTATCTACCGCAGCCAGGGGAGGGCGATATCGCATTTGCCGAAGAAGCCTATCCAGAAACCCGCAACAGCGATGCGTTTGCCATACGCACAATGTATTACCTGCCCTATCGCGCATCCATTCGCCTGGAAGCGCGCACCTTTAGCGACAGCTGGGGAATCAAGGCAGAAAACTACGAGCTCCGTTACACGCACTCCGTGCGCTCGCGCATGATTTTTGAAATTAAAGCCCGCACCTATTCGCAGACTCAGGCAGATTTTTATCAGGATCTTTTCCCATACGAAAATGCTTTTGAATTTATGGGCAGAGACAAGGAATTAAGCACTTACAGCGTGAACAGTTTCGGCCTCGGCCTCACCTACGAATTCGGCTACAAACTGCCGTTTGCGAAAAAACACAGCGCCAGTTTTTATTGGGATTTTATGCGCTTTGACTACGAAAATTTCCGCAATGCATTGCTCAGCCGCGGAGGAGACGGCCAACCGGCAGAATACCGTATCGGCGAAGAACCCACCTACGCCTTCGAAGCCAACGTAATTCGCCTTTTCTACACGGTAAATTACTAATGCGCCCGCGCAACATCTTCACCTATGGGTCGTTGATGTTTGCGGAGGTTTGGCAGGATATTGTGAAACTCCCCTACGAAAACCAAACAGCCTGGCTGGATGGTTTTCGCCGTACCTATATTCTCGGCGATCAATACCCCGTAGTACTACCGCGAGCCGGCCAGAAAAATCTGCAGGGCGTGGTGTATTTTTCAGTAAAAGAACAGGACATCGCCCGACTCGACCGCTTCGAAGGCGAGCACTACTACCGCCGCCGAGTACGCCCCACCATTAAAGTCGATGGCGAACCCAAAATCATCGAAGCCGATGTCTACGTGCTCAAACCCAAATTCGCCGACCTCGCCACTTTGCGATCTTGGGATCCCGAGCTTTTCGAACGCCGCGACTTGCACTTTTTCCGCAAAATGCATTCAAGCAACTAAATCGCAATTGCAACGCGAATGCTCTAGATGAAATGAGCCTTGAGAATTTGCATCGCCGCATCTCTGGTTAAATGCCTGCGCTCTGCCAAATACTGCTTCATCACTTCGTTGTTCTGTGAGGCGGAATAGGCTGCGCCTTGCGGGCGAAAACTGTGATCCACGGAAACCGAATCAATAATTCCCATTTTTAAGCCGGCATCCGCCATTATCACAGGCCAGCAGAAGTCATATCCGTAACCCATGGGACTCGCCTCATCAAATGGCAGAAGAAGCTCTGCCGCCCGCCTATCAAAGGAAAACACCGGTCCAATTTCAACAAAACGGGTTTCTCGCGCTTTCAGCCAGGGTTTGCGTACCACCATTTTGTGATCGTAAAAGCTGTGCCATGCGCGCGCAGGCTGCGCGAGGGCAAAGTTGTAACGCTTCTGAGTTGAAATATAGAGTTCAAGAAATCCCTGCGGCACTACCACGTCATCATCAGTAAATATAACGAAGTCATAGTCCGCTACATTCTCCATAGCAAGCAGCTGGTTCATTAGCTTGAATTTCGGAACCAATTGCGCGCTGGTTATTGCCGTTACCTCAGCGACTGATCTATCCGTTGATATGCCGCATAAAGACGCCCAACGCTGCGTGACTTGCAAAGCGGAACTTTCAGAAAATCGCTGCACTAAGTGGGAAGCGAAATTCACGCGATCCGCCAAATATACGCCCACCACCAGAACCTTAAGCCCCTGAAGTGATCGTTGTTGGCCCGCCGATAAAGCTACCCGCCATTTGGCAAAGCGCTTTTGTAAAAACAACCGTGCTTTTTTATGTTTTTCTTTGCGAAACATAGATCATTCCTGTCCTACACCACACCAAGCCCATCCGCGCCTGACGCCACAATCAGCACCTAATTCAGATAGTAAGCCATGACTCTTCATGCAATAGCGAGCTTACTTGTGATAACCCAAGCGAGGCAACCTTATATGTATCGAAACAACCATTTGTCCGTAAGGTCGCGGACAGACAACCATACCGATATAATTGCCGCCCGAGATCAACTCCTCGGCAAACCCCATAGCTCACTATGCTGCTATTACCTCTATGATTCCGCGAAAAATTCATTTTATCTGGGTAGGAAATGCGCCCAAGCCGGACTTGGTATTGCAGTGCATGGAGAGCTGGAGAAAATTTCTGCCAGGTTATGAGCTGGTCGAGTGGGGCAACCGCGAATTCCAAGCCATCAAAAATATTTACGCCGAACAGGCATTTGCCAACCGGAAATGGGCTTTCGTATCCGATTACATCCGCCTGTATGCCCTATATCATCATGGCGGCATTTATCTGGATGGCGACCTGGAGATCACCCACCCCTTAGATGAATTTTTGCACCTGTCGTTTTTTTCAAGTTATGAAAACTATCAGGGCTCCTGCCTTCCTATTACCACCGCCATGTTGGCAGCGGAACCGGGCAACGCGACCATTAAAGCGCTACTCGACGAATATGAAACGGCAAAATTTCAAACAGATGAAGGCTTGGATCAAACGCCCAACACCTTACGGGTGACGCGATATTTTGCCTCGCGATTTAATGTTCACCCGCCTTACGATGACACTTGCACAACCAAACTAGACGACAATTCCATTATTTTCCCTGCCAGCCACTTCTGTACTCCTGTACCAGGATTACCCAACTACGCCGTACACCACTTCCACGGTTCCTGGAAGGATGGCTTTACGCGCAAGCGCAAACTGAAGCTGCCACGGGGGCTGAGTTTGGTGCGTTTTCGCAAAACGTCATCAGGCGTGTCCAATATACTTCCACTCGCGGCCAATGAACGACTGCTTTTTCGCATCCGCGTTTCCAAAAGAAAAATACTCGCATTGATTCAATACAACAAATCAACGTCTTGACGCCTTACCGTATCCATCCAGCATTTGCAGAAGATCCCTCGCTTTGTCATGCCATGAAGATACAAAGCTACGACCTGGGCAATTAAGACGAGCATCGGGATTTTCAGCAATTTCGCGTAACCGCGCAGCACACTCCTCCGGGCTGTCTGCCACGTGAATAAGATCCGGCATGATTTTGACAGCTGGAATAGAGGTGCTTACCACTTCTATACCGGAGCGAAAGCCATGGTAAAACCGCAACGGATCTATATAGCGGGTCAGATGATTATGCAGGTAGGGCGCTAGCATAATGCCGAAATCTGCCATGATTTTTGATATATCAGAATTTTGATAAGGCCCCGCATAAATCACATTCGGTCGGTCACCTGTCAGAGCAGTCAGCCTTGCTTTGATCTCTTCGCTACCAACATAGCCATAAATGTAAAATTGCATATGCGGTAGAAGTTCGGCTGTCTGGCGGAGCAAATTAAAATTTAAACGTGCGTCGATACTCGACATCACCAAAACTTTTCGCCAATCAATATTCTCCCGCTCAATACGAACCACATTGGAGGCGTTACCAAGGTGGCGCGCCGATGGAACCAGCTCAATTAAATTGTGAGCAGCGCAGACTTGAATATGGGAAGCCGCAACGAGAAGGCGCTGGCGGAATTTCGCCTTGATTCTCTCCCAGCCTTTATATTCATAAAGCAAATCGTCATGGATATCGAAACACCAGATGCCGCCAATCTGTAAGCGCAATAACAGGCATAAGCGCGGTTTGTAGAGATCAGTGGAATTAAAGACAACAAGGCGCTTTTCTCCGCCAAATCTTTTCCTCATATAACGGGAAAATTGCTTGCGCGGCACTGTCGTTTGTTGGCTGGAACCCAACTCATGAATAATCGGCTTTTTGGTCAGATAGATGTAGGTGACATCAAAGCCCATCTCATAGAGAGCTTCGGCCAAAGCGAAGCGAAAATCGCTCTCGTGCGGATGCATGCGCAGAAAGACAAACCTATAGCGAGCGTCTTTTCTTGTGGTGTCATTGCTCACTTACGGACCTCTAAAGACATGTCATATCGCTGGCGGGAGGTACTAGCACAGACCTTCCGGTTCATCGACCCAAAGCGGCGGAAGCATCAAAAAGTTCTTAACCACCGGGGGTCACCGATTTTTGTAAGGCCGCCGAGGCTACAAGGCGCGAATTATACACAGCCGACTCGCTCACTCGGGGCCCGTGAATTAAACCAGGACCAGTCCGCACCGGCGTCTATACTTGTCGTAAGGGGCGGCACAGCTCCAATGATCTCCAATAAGCGAATAAGAGACCTGATGCATGCTTGACCCGGCGGATCCGCTCTTCACCCCTGAAGAGGTGGCGCGTCACTGCGGCGTTTCCCCGCAAACCGTACAGTCCTGGATCCAGCGGGGACGCCTGCGTGGTCAGCAGCTGGACGGCGCCATCACCGTCGCCCGTCAGGATCTCCTCCAGTTCATGCACCAGAACCATTTGGCGATTCCGGTCGAACTCCTGTCCGGCTCCAGCCCGTCCGCAGCCAACGCCACCCCCCGGGTCCTGGTGGTGGACGAAGACAAGCCCACGGCCATCGCCATAGAGCGGGTGTTCCGCAATATGGGCCTGGACGTCATCCAGGTGAACAACGGCTTTGACGCCGGCATCACCTACATCCGCCGCAAACCCGACCTTATGACTCTCGACCTGAAACTGGACGGCATGGGCGGGATTGAGCTAATCGAACATATCCGTGCAACCCAAACCCATAAAGCGAAGATATTGGTGATCTCCGACTCCATGCCTAGCTTGATGACCAAAGCTAAAGCCGCGGGGGCAGATGCTGTCATTACCAAACCTTTTGATAATGACAGTTTGCGAAGGGCAGTGAGGATTTTATTGGAGATTTGAATATTGCAGCTTATCAACCTTGGCCCATTGGTTGCGCATATTCGGAATCCGATAAGCATCGGCGGCAAAACCCGTTGGAACGAGCATGGCCCTGATCGGCAACCCGATAAAGTGCCTGAATGATCTCAAAGGTAACATCGCTGCCTCCAGAGGAGGATCGCCAAATTTCTTCTGGAAGCGGAAATTTTCGCCTCAATGTCAAGCCATTTTTTAAATTTATCTTTTTACGTCCGTTAAGCCTAAAAAACCCCTGATTAAGTCCAAATTTTCTGCATCCTATTTTATTGATAATTCTCAATTTCAGATGGGATGTCATCCACCCCAACATGCATTTTCATTCCGAAATGCCACTCGTTGCCCTTCTTGGTTTGATGCATTTCTGGATCGCGTTCGCCATCCGTATTCTTGGTGGAGGTGGGCGCCTCAATAATCGTTGCATCAGCAATGCTGCCTTCTTTCAGCATCAAGCCTTGCTTGCCAAGATATCGATTAACCTCTTTGAAAAGCGCTTCACCCAACTTTTGTCGCTCCAGCAAATGACGGAAATTCAGGATCGTCGTCTCATCGGGGATCGGACCGCTCAAGCTCAAACCGGCGAATCTCCGCATGGATTCGATCTCATATAATGAATCTTCCATTGCCGAATCGCTGAGATTGTAAAACAGCTGCATGCAGTGGACCCACAGCATCACACTCAGTGGGTACGGCTGTCGGCCTTGGCCGTTCTTGGATAGTGCTGCTGAATCTTGCGCTCCAACTGCTTCCACGGTATCAGGGCATCCATTTGCTCCAAGAATTTCTCCCTACGTGTTTTACGCTTCTGGCGTTGTACTCGGCTTCGGCAAATGTCAGCTGTTCCATGATCGTCTACTCAGATGTTGAAGTTGGTCAATTATGCCAAACTTGGGGACTTAATCAGAGGTTCCCTAGTAGTTTGCAGGCATATATGCAAAATATGTTTGCATCTTTTGGGGATAGCAATGTATTTCTCGCTAAAGAGTCTGCGGTAGAGCCCTCCCTTAATGGAGAGCCATGGTACTTTGATCCTTTGGAGGCTTTTGATCGCTGGGCGATTTCGGATGACTATCTATCTATTTCAGCTTCCGCTCCAGCTATGGCGTTGTTTAATGGTAACTACCACGCAACGATTAATTTTGCTGGGTCAATGCTGGGAAATTGGACATGGCTTGGCTATGTTTATAACCCTAATCTACAGGGATATATATACTTTGCTTTAATGTTTAATACAGGCGGATATTTTGATTCGCACGTTATTAGTTCTTTGCGTCCAGCCTTAGCAGGATTGCCTGCTTCGTCCGTGGAGCCGGAAGGCTTTCCTTGCTCCTCCTCTAACTCAATGATGATTAGTGGTACTGTGACGGCTTCTCAAGGTTCGCGCCTAAACGATCGATAAAACACACCCTATATTCGGCGGTCCGCATCTCCAGAGATACTCCCAGTTTTGAGGGGGGCATGATTAATGAGGATGATAAACAAGCAGCGATTCTGGCGAGGCCATCTTTTGGCAGCAAAATGTGAGCAGCTGACGTACGTGGACTATGCAAAACAGCACGACCTGAATCTTCAGGCATTGTATTACTGGTCGATGATACTCCGCCGCAAAGGACCGCTTGAGCAACCAGCTTTTGTAGAACTGAAAGTTACGACACGCTCAAAGACACCTCAGCGAGTGCAAATTTATACAGTTTGATCATGACAGCGAAAAGCCACGGTCTCAATCCATTTTATTATCTGCGTATGTGTTCGAGCATCTGCCGCGCGCAAAACGGTGGAAGCCGTTGAAGGGCCACTGCCGTGGAATGGCGATGGCGATGGGATGAAGCATTCGCTTTCGAGTCTCGATCAGATCGCTGCCGGAGTGCTCACCTAGTCCGCGCATTTGACCAACTCAAGGAAGAGCAAGGGTTACATGATGATTGAGGATCAACATAATTTATAAAGACAGATAAAAAATTACCGACGTAACACTCATAAACCAAAGCATAGCTTGAGGGGCAAATCCCATTTTTACCCAGACAAAAATAAGGGGGACTAAAATAGGTGTTATATAACGGAAATCATTACTACAAGAAAACGGCAGCAGAATCCGGAAGACAACCATACTGAGAATCCAGGCGGCCAGAAGCATCACTATCGGCAACATGCGATAGGTTGTGCGCAAGGTCATATCGCGCAAGTTGGCAGTCGAGGCTATCAACCATAAGAACAGCACAAGTAACGCGAATCCCCACCCATACGATATGATTTCTTGCATCTCACCCTCGTAGGAGAACTCCCCAGTTAGGGACGAACGCAGGAGATAATTCCAAAAATTTAACCGCCCGGTGGCGTCATCATAAGAACTCATATATGGTTCAGTCAGAAATGTGGGTATATCCAACGGAATAAATGCTTTAATGGTCACGGGCACTCGCAGACTATCTCCCAGACCCCCAGCATTGCTGACAAGCCAGCTCGACAGCTCGCCTTTAAGATAAAAGTAAATGCGGACGGCAAAGCTCGACGCCAACCCGATGAATGAGATCAACCCAAATATCACGCCATCCACAAAGGCCTTCATTCTCTTTCGCTTCCCGCAGATAAGAAATCGCATTAGCAGCAGAGCGCCCAGGACAGCCACTATCACGATACCATTGCTTTTGATCAAAAGAGAAAGAGCTCCAAAAATGGAAGCCCGAACTAATAATGCGCGCCTACCCGTTTTCCACCATTTGCAGATTAACCAAGTCATTACTCCCACGCAGGCATAGAGCGCAATGTCATTCCCAAGCGTAACACTTCGCATTATTCCCGATGGCCACAGAACAAGTGCGATTGTGGCAATCCAGAAGCTGCCTTTACTTCCGGGCATCAATAACTGAAAAACCCCGATAGAACTCGCCAGAAAAATGAACCAGAGCACAATGGCTAAGGCCTGCAAACTTTCTATGGGCAAAATATTGAATGTTTCGGAGACCTCAAATACCGCGGCTCCGAGTAGATAATAAGCGGGGGGATGGTAAAAGACCCATCCAGTGTTTGGCTTTGGTAGGGCAACATTATCAGCTATGTATTTCACATAACCATAGTGCCCCGTCTGGCCGCCTACGTCATGGCTCCGGGTCAACCAATTTGTTTCCTGCCAATAGAACATAATCGGCACCAATGCAAAACATAACAGCAGAACCGCCGATTTTCGTAGGCCAAAAATCAGCCCCAAGACGCAAATTAATAATACATAGCCAGTCGCAATTAAAATTAATGACAGGGTTCCCTTAGCTGGTCGGATATCTAATCCCCCAGGTCCGCCGCCATTATCAAACTGCATTTCGACCACATTTGTTCCATTTTTAAAATGGTCGGAAAGGTCGATTTTAAATCCCTTGCCCCAATCCCGAAGAGCCTCGGGAGGAAGGCCTGTCAATGAGACAGGCGATCCGTTCACACTTAATGATAAAAGGTGGTCATCTGGAATGATCTGCCAAGTCCTTGGAGAATACCACGCCACATCTGTCTCAATTTTGATCGAGTTATTTCTTTGTGGCCCCTCAAATATCCATGGTAATTCAACGGGTTTCCATTCCTCCCCGCCATTACTAGCGCTGACAGAGGAAAACCGGGGAGATGCACAGAATAGTCCAAGAAAGATTAAAAACACCCCTAAAAACGCAAGGGCGCAGCCCTTCAATGGGCTTACTAAATTTCGCATAGCCTATCCTTCTCAACCCTTCTTCGTTTCATGATACTCCTGCTCGGTATTGATAGACCACAATATAGAGCGGGGCTTAGAGGGATCTGTCATACATGAAACTGCTTCCATCGCAGTAAGCATCGAGTGATCCTGATTGTTATATCTGTGCTGCCCATTCCTTCCGATACAGTACAGATTCTCAATTTTATCCAGGTAATCTTTTACCACATCAAATTGGCCATACGAGCCAAAGTAAGCGGGATATGCCTTTTCAATGCGAATACGGCAGGTGTCTATTATGTCTTCGCGATCAACGATATCGATTTTGACGAGTTCATCAACAGCTAGCGCAATAAACTCTTCGTCACTCATTTTCCAGATATCGTCTTCCTCCGAACACATATACTCAAGCCCAACCCATGTGGTATTGAGCGCGTCCTGTACCATGTAAGGAGACCAGTTATTAAAAATTTGCAAACGACAGAGCTTTACATCGCGCTCCTGAATATATATCCAAGTGTCTGGCACTATATTTCCGAGTGTTTTGATCTCGGTATCGTTTTGAATCTTTAATTTACGAGCCAACACCCCCACCGTCATGAAATCTCGGTATGGCAAATCACTGGATATAGCCTTTACCACTTCTGGTACAGAGTCGCCCTCCATTGCCTTGATGAGATCCTTTATAGGCATGGTGGAATAGCAATAATCGCACTCGATGCGGCGCCTCTCACCATTACACTCAGTGGTTACTGCAACAATTTTCCCTTGCTGAACATCTAATGCTACAACCTTATGTTCCATTAAGATTTCGCCACCCATTTTTTTGACATCGTCGGCGACGCATTCCCAAAGTTGGCCCGGGCCCAATTTGGGATACAGAAACTGTTCAATCAAGGATGTTTCGGTATCTTTTTGCCGAAGATCGGCATTCTTTTTTGTCCCAAAAACTTTTTTTGCAGCCGCAATTATCGCTTTGGACAAGGATAGACCTTTGATTCTCTGAGCCCCCCAGGCCGCAGAAATTTGCCGCGGATGAGCCCCCCAGACCTTCTCGGTGTAATCCTCGAAAAACATCTTGTACAAAGGAACACCAAACCGGTTAACTAAAAAATCTTCTAGCGAAGATTCATCAGGACGCTTTTTAACACGGGAAAAAATATAACCAAAACCTGCATAAGCAGTGCGAAATATTCCAAGGTTGAGAATGGTCGATAATTTAAGAGAAAGCGGGTAATCGAAAAATTTCCGAAGATAAAAGATGCGCGAAATACGCTCTCGAATTAGGAGTAGTCGATCTTCCTTTTCTGGATTTGGGCCGCCCGCCACCCAAGGCTTTTCCTTACCGAGAATTGCATCATCTACTGATGGCGCGCCTTGAACCGGCATCCTTTGCATCCACCAATCCATAACTCGATCACTTTTCGAGAAAAAACGATGACCTCCGATATCTATACGATTCCCATTATGGTTAATAGTGCACGATATCCCACCAATCCTATCAGTGGCCTCCAGCACTATCGGTGTAACCCCACATCTCTTTTCAAGCATTTCAAAGGCTGCGGTTAATCCTGCAGGGCCAGCACCAATTATTATTGCTTTCTTAGACATTTCTTATTCTCTTATCGAAAAAATACCAAAACTCTACGCAATGCAAAATTCCAAATCAACACTAGTGCAGCAATATATATCTTTGCAAACCGAGCATCCATATGAAGCAATTCAACACTTACCCACATGTGGACGGCGGTTAATAGAAGGCCTCCAACGCCTATCGCAGAAAAAATTAAAAAATCCTTGATCGTGCGAGCTGTCGTACCACGCCACACCCACAGCACACATAGAATGTAGTTAGTCAACAGCCCGAACATAAACCCCAGCAATGTTGCCACCATATAGTGTGAACCAGCAGACATGGCCGAATTCAGCACTAAATAATCCACAACAAATGCTGCACCGCCAACAATTGTGTAGCGAAAAAACTCTAAGGCTAATTTAGCGAGCTTAGGCTTATGCTTGAGCATGGTGGATGAAGGGCCATCTTCATTTGGAGAAGCAACCCAATCTGGGGAGACCATTTCTACAGCCTTGATTGTTTTCATAGTTATATCCTGAATACTTATTGCCGCCGTATCCCGACTATACAATACACGCGACCAAAGGATTCATAGGAATTGCTAGGAATTAGACATAGTTGGCTGTCTTTTATCCAAAAGGCGCTCGGATCAATCCGCTATCGGCCAGGTTAAGCATCTTCACCTTCACTATCCCTCGTTATTATTTTATCAACATGGTATCTGGGACGCCGTTTAACCTCGGCGTATATCTTGGCAAGATACTCTCCGAGCACGCCTAGACATAACAATTGAATACTACCGACAAATAACAATGGCAATAAAATAGATGCCCAACCGGGAATGGCTTCATCGGTAAAAAACCTGACCACCAATACCCACGCAAGGATCAACAACGACAAAAAGCCAGAGAAAAACCCTAATACAGTGATCATTCTCAGAGGCGCCGTCGAAAACGACGTAATTCCATCCCATGCAAATGAAAGCATTTTTCTCAATGGATATTTGCTTTCCCCTGCCAGCCTCTCTTTTCTCTCATACTCTACAATTGCGGAAGGAAACCCAACTTCACGAATAATGCCTCGCAAAAAAAGATTGACCTCAGGATAAGACTTAAACGCTTCAAGCGCGCGACGTGACATCAAGCGAAAATCTGCGTGATTAAAAACGAGATCTACTCCCATTTTTTTCATCACTTTGTAATAGCCTTCAGCAGTAAACCGCTTAAAAAAAGTATCCGAAGCTCTTTCAGAGCGCACGCCATAGACCACATCATGCCCCGACAAATACTGATCAACCATCAGCTCAATATTTTCTGGCCCATCTTGCAGATCCGCATCTATGCTGATAACGACATCTTCCGTTGTCTGCCACAATCCAGCGTACAAGGCTTTTTGATGCCCCCTGTTTCTCGACAACCTTATTGCGACCAAAGCGATATCCTGCCTTGCTTTTTCCTCCAAGATCTGCCAAGTCCGGTCTTTACTACCATCATCCACGAAGTACAGCCTCGAATCTGGATGAACCTTATCCCGTTCTATTAGCCCCGATAATACGCCACCCAATTCCTGAAACGTTTTTGGCAGCATTTCTTCTTCGTTGTAGCAGGGCACAACAATAGCAAGTGTCGGATATGATGTGGTCACCGTTTACCTCCGGTAAATCCAGAATCTGTGAAGGAAATAATTAACGTGCAACGTTACGAGAATCGCGACAATTTGTGAAATGACATAAAAATCCAGAAAGTATTCTGCAATACCAAAAACCGCAGTGTTGACCGACACCCCAACTGCTGACACAACAAGAAATTTTGGCGCTGTTTCAGAATGTCTCTTCGTTTTCGCAGCACAAAATGTGACATAGAAGTTAGCTGCATAGTTGTAAAGAGCAGAAAGAACGTAAGACACTGCGGAGGCAACTATTGGTCGCATTAATCCCGATTCGACAAAGACCATTAACAAGGCCATTTGCAGCAGAGTTGCAGTGCCGCCAACCAGCAAAAACTTAAATAACCGGTTGTTCCATAAAACCATGAAAAACGGGAGCATAGCTTTTATTGTTCTTTCTCCCCAGAAATCCTTTGAGGCCAAAATTTACTTGGAAATCTCAGAAACTCAACTTCCCAACCTCGAAGATATCCTCGTCTAGCGGCTACTAGCAAGATCGCCTGAGCTAAAAGCAGCCCTTCAAAGGGCTTCCTGTAACGCCCTTCATTAACAGATATTGGCAACAATCCTTGGACGACAACCCACGACGATAAAACGGCTGGCAGCATCCACTCACTTTTAAGTCTTCTTCGGTAGAAGAGCATCAACGAAAAGACAACAATTGTTGCCGGCGCCCAGATCCATCTCATTGCGCCATTAGCTTGGTCAACTACCCGGGACATATTATTGTCCGGCCACGAACTAGCAAAAAATAGGAATATCAAATTCTCTTTTGTAACCCATAAAAATCGTTCGAAATCGAACCCAAGGGATTCATATGCCTTGTCCCAATCTGCACTGCCGTTGCTAAAGTCCACGGTTACGACAACCCTGCCAGAGCGCTCAGTTTTCCAATCAGATAGAGGCCAGAATGGCTCTGCACCGGTAGATGGAGACCCAAATATGTGTGACCATTGAGCGCCGTCTTTTCCAGTATGCAGGAGAATCTCCCTTTTTCCCGACATCCCATATATGGCGGCGAGATGCCCCATCCCATGAGGTGCAAACTGATGGACCGTTAGGTATGAACGGTATGTGAGAGGACCTAAAATAAGCAGCAATATAGCGCTGGACACCAAAGCCTTTTTTACCTTTCCCGTCTGCATAAGCCAGAGCCAGGTACAACAAACTGCCGCAAAAGGTATCGCGATACCACGCGTCAACCCGGCTAAAATCCACAATGCGACCATCAGCGAAAACGCAGCGACGGTGTTTTTTCTCCGGGCCCTCCAGGTGGCCCACAAGGCGGCACCCAATAAAGGCAGGAACAGCGTTTCCTGCATGAAATAGCTGTAAATCGAGATCCACGAAGGAAGTAACGCCAACGTAGTCCAACCAATCAAAGCAAGCGTTTTTGAGCTCTGCAGTTCTCGCAAAAATCGATACCATACCCACGGCGTAACCACTGAAAGCAGGCTTGTGTAAAACGCAATTAATTCGGGAATTTTCAGGGTGAGTTTCGCCAACCAACTTATGTAGAGTTGATACACAATTGGGTCGGTCATCGTCATGAGGTCAAACCGCAATACGTCGATTCCCGCTTCCCAATGCCTTTGGGCATCACTCCCGATGTGATTAACCGGGTTATATATGAAAATTGTCGCGACGCGAATAACGCAACCTACAACAATCAAGACATACAGAGAGAGGTGGAAATTGCCGACCCCTGAGCGCTTGGCGAGATAACCCCACAGCGGCGCCAACACTACCACGCCAGCCAATACCGCCAACCAATACCACCCCGATCCAGGGTTTTTTAACTTCATCCCCATCAGGCCCGGAGCACCCAAATCAGAATACCTAACAGAAAAGGTGTTATCGCCAGTTTGAAGATAAGGTGAAAGATCGATGGAGAAGCCAACACTCCAATTCCCCAACTCCTCTTGCGTATAGTCGTCTAAGGGGACTGGCTTGCCATTAATTTTGATTTCCAGGACTTTGTCGTCTGGAATAATCCGGAAGGTCCGCGGCGTCAGCGAGCCGAGCGCCATAGCGCCGTCGATGACATAAACAGTGGGGCCACCCACTGATGATCGACTGAGCGGAAGAGATACAGCCTCTGTTATCCCGTTTGCATGGATCAATCTAACGTCGCTATAGCTGATTCTGACCATCAATGCCAACAGAACCAGCAACAAAGCCGCAAACGTTGTAACGATATAAAAAGGAGGGATTCTAGTTCTTATAGTTCGAAACATTATAGTGTTATATCCGACAACTAACTGACAACGGAACAATAACCCGCTCTATAAAAAATCCCAAGCGGGCGAATCACAATATTGATTAAAGCCTATCATCACCTATATCAAGATTTTTTGATATAGCTACCCATCACTGCTAAACTGCCCAAACATTCTGCTACTCCACCCACCCATGGATGCTCTTGCCCAGTTACTGAAAGCCGCCGGCGACGAGCTGCGCCTCGCGATTCTTCAAGTGCTCGCTCAGGACTCCTATGGGGTTCTGGAGTTAACGCAGGCCTTGAACGTAAAACAGTCTGGCATGAGCCATCATCTGAAAGTGTTGGCGCAGGCGGGGCTTGTGGTGACTCGGCGCGAGGGCAATTCGATCTTTTATCGACGCTCCACCCTGGCACCCGACGATCCCATGGCACCGTTAAAACGCGAGCTATTTCGCAGAATAGACGCGACAGAGACGCCTTACCAGGAAGGCTTAAAACAGGTTTGGCATGAACGGTCGCAGGCATCCCGCCGCTTCTTCCTGGAAAACGCCGACAAATTTAAGGCGCAGCAGGATCTAATCGCCAGTTTTGAGGTGTACCAGTCCCAGATCACCGAGCTGCTCGACCTCAGTCCCCTGCCCGGCCGCGACGCTGCTGTGGAAGTGGGGCCTGGCGCCGGCGAGTTTCTGCCGATCCTGAGCGCGCGTTTTAACCGGGTACTGGCGCTGGACAACAGCCCGCAAATGCTGGCGCAGGCTGGCGAATTGGTGGCCGAGCGGCAACTGCCGAATATTCAACTGGCGGAAGGCGACACCGGCTATTTGCGCGCGCACCCGCAGCGGTTCGATTGCGCGGTGCTGAACATGGTGCTGCACCACACGCCCTCCCCGGCCACCTTGTTCAGCGATATCAGCCTGAGCTTGAAGGAGCACGGCGTATTGCTGGTGACCGAGCTCTGTCTGCACGACCAGAACTGGACGCAGCAAGCCTGCGGCGACCTTTGGCTGGGCTTTGCACCGGAAGATTTGCAAGAGTGGGCCGCCGCCAGCGGCCTGCAGGAAGGGCAAAGTGTGTACTTCGCTTTGCGCAACGGTTTTCAAATACAACTGCGACAGTTCATCAAGTCGCACAACATTTTATCGAGCAGGAGTTAGATCATGGCGCTTTATTCCGTTTTTACTTCGGAGTCCGTTTCCGAAGGCCATCCCGACAAAATGGCGGATCAAATTTCCGATGCCGTTCTCGACGCAATTCTGAAAGAAGATAAAAGTGCGCGGGTGGCCGTCGAAACTCTGGTCAAAACCGGTATGGCAATTATCGCGGGAGAAGTCCGCACTTCCACTTACATCGACTTGGAAGATCTGGTGCGCCAAGTGATTCTCGACATCGGCTACAACAGCAGTGACGTGGGGTTTGATGGCGCCTCCTGCGCTGTACTTAACGCCATCGGTAAACAATCAACCGATATCGCCATGGGTGTGGACGAAGGTGATAACAAAGACCTGGGCGCTGGCGACCAAGGCTTGATGTTCGGTTATGCCACCAACGAAACCGACGTTTTGATGCCCGCGCCAATTTATTACGCCCACCGTTTGGTTGAGCGCCAAGCTTTCCTGCGTAAAAGCGGCCAGCTGCCCTGGTTGCGCCCCGACGCCAAAAGCCAAGTGACACTGCGTTATGAAGGTGATCGCCCCGTTGCCGTGGACGCGGTGGTTCTGTCCACCCAACACAGCCCCAGCGTCAAACAGGATGTTATCCGCGAAGCGGTGATGGAAGAAATCATCAAACACGTTTTGCCCGCAGAGTGGCTGCACGCGGATACTAAATTCCATATCAACCCCACCGGCCAATTTATTATCGGCGGCCCTGTGGGCGACTGCGGTCTCACCGGTCGCAAAATTATTGTCGACAGTTACGGCGGCATGGCACGCCACGGCGGCGGTGCATTTTCCGGTAAAGATCCATCCAAAGTGGACCGTTCCGCCGCTTATGCCGGTCGTTATGTAGCGAAAAATATTGTCGCTGCTGGAATCGCTGACCGCTGCGAAATTCAGGTCTCTTACGCCATTGGTGTTGCCGAACCTACCTCTATTTCCGTTAACACCTTCGGCACCGGTAAATTGAGCGACGCCAAAATTGTTGAGCTTATCCGTCAACATTTCGATCTGCGCCCACGCGGCTTGATCGATATGCTCGACCTGCTGCGTCCGATCTATCGCCCAACCGCCGCTTACGGTCACTTCGGTCGCGAATTGCCCAACTTTACCTGGGAAAAAACCGATAAAGCCGAAGCCTTACGCAAAGCGCTTTAGAGCCTTAGGCGAAGCGCTTTAATTTTTAAACGTTTTCAAAACAGCGCGGCATTTGCCTTTTAATGTCGCCCGATATTTTTAGGAATTGGTCATGACATTTACAGATTACAAAGTTGCCGATATCAAGCTCGCCGCCTGGGGCCGCAAAGAAATTCAAATTGCCGAAGGTGAAATGCCTGCATTGATGGCGCTGCGAGAAAAATATCGCGCCGAGCAACCCTTAAAAGGCGCACGCATTATGGGTTGCATTCACATGACCATTCAGACTGCGGTGCTGATTGAAACCCTGGTCGCTCTGGGTGCAGAAGTGCGCTGGTCATCGTGCAATATTTTTTCTACCCAGGATCACGCCGCCGCAGCCATCGCCGCTGCCGGCATTCCCGTTTTTGCCTGGAAAGGTGAAACCGAAGAAGAATTCTGGTGGTGTATCGAGCAAACCATTTTGAAGGATGACAAACCCTGGAACGCCAATATGATCCTGGACGACGGTGGCGATTTGACTCAAGTTGTACACGACAAATATCCGGAAATGTTGCAGCACATTCACGGTATTTCCGAAGAAACCACCACAGGTGTGCACCGCCTGCTGAAAATGATGGAGGACGGCTCACTGCGCGTTCCCGCCATCAACGTCAACGATGCTGTCACCAAATCGAAAAACGACAACAAATACGGCTGTCGTCACAGTTTGAACGATGCCATCAAACGCGGCACCGACCATTTGCTGTCCGGTAAAAAAGCGCTGGTAATTGGTTATGGCGACGTGGGCAAAGGCTCTGCAGCATCTCTGCGCCAGGAAGGCATGATCGTCAAAGTCACCGAGATCGATCCCATCTGCGCCATGCAAGCCTGTATGGACGGCTACGAAGTGGTGTCGGCTTATAAAAACGGCATCAATACCGGTCGCATCGAAGATATCGAAAAAGATTTATTGGCGAAAACTGATCTGGTTGTTACCGCAACAGGCAATATCAATGTCTGTGATGCTGCCATGCTGCAATCTTTGAAGAGCGGCGCAGTGGTGTGCAATATCGGCCATTTCGATAATGAAATCGACACCGCCTTTATGCGCAAAACCTGGGAATGGGAAGAAATCAAACCGCAGGTTCACAAGGTGTATCGCAACAAAGCAACCAATGATCATTTGATCCTGCTGTCCGAAGGCCGCCTGGTCAACCTCGGCAACGCCACAGGACATCCTTCCCGCGTTATGGACGGATCTTTCGCCAATCAGGTTCTCGCGCAAATGTATTTGTATGAGCGCAAATTTGCCGATTTGCCAGAAGCAGAAAAAGCCAACCAGCTGTACGTGAAAGTGTTGCCGAAAAAGTTGGATGAGGAAGTGGCAAAAGCCATGGTCGAGGGATTCGGCGGTGTGCTTACCCGCCTGCGTCCTGAGCAAGCCGGATATATCGACGTTGACGTGGACGGACCTTACAAGCCGGACAGCTACAAATACTGATTGAGCAGAATCTTATGAACGACGAATTCCGTCTGAGTTTTGAATTTTTCCCGCCGAAAACCGAACAAGGCAGGAATAATCTGGTGGAAGTGGCGCGCGAGCTCAACCACTTCCAGCCGGAGTTTTTCTCGGTCACCTATGGCGCTGGCGGCTCTACCCGGGATAACACCAAAAATATCGTGCAAACCTTGTTGGATCTGGGTTTGTCCGTAGCGCCGCATTTGTCTTTTGGTGGCGACGACGAGGCGACCATTCTGAAGTTGCTGCAGGAATACGAAACCATGGGCGTCGAGCGCATTGTCGCGTTGCGCGGTGATCGTCCCTCCGGCATGGGCGGCGGTTCGCAGATGGTTTACGCCAATCAATTGGTGGCGTTTATTCGGCAGCATATTGGTAAAAAATTCCATTTGGAAGTCGCGGCTTATCCGGAAATTCACCCGGAAGCCAACAGCTACGACGACGACATCCGTTATCTGAAAGGCAAATTCGACGCGGGCGCGGATTCAGGCATTACGCAATATTTCTTTAATCCCGACGCCTATTTTTATTTTATTGAGCAATGCGCGCGCGCCGGCATCAATAAGCCCATAGTGCCGGGCATTATGCCGATCACCAACTTCAAAAATCTGTCGCGTTTCAGCGATAACTGCGGCGCGGAAATTCCGCGCTGGGTACGCAAGCGCCTTGCCGCTTACGGTGATGATCTGGAAAGCATCAAAGCTTTTGGTTTGGACTTGGTAACTGAGCTGTGCGAAACCTTGCTTGAAAATGAAGCCCCTGGCCTGCACTTTTACACCATGAATCAGACCGAACCCACAGCGACCCTGCTGCGCAATCTCGGCCTGGACCCGCAGTGATATGCGCGTACCGCGACTCTATGTAAATGCGCCGCTGCAAGCGGGCAGCGCCATGCAATTGGATGAACCGCAGAGCCACTATCTGGGCAAGGTTCTGCGCATGGAGGCCGGTCGTGAGCTGATTGTGTTCAATGGCGATGGCCAGGAATACCGCGCAATTATCAGCAAGGTGGATAAACGCGCAGTTGCTATCCAAGTGGAGAGCGGCGAGACCATCAATCGCGAATCGCCCCTACACACCCATCTCGCCATTGGCATTTCCCGTGGCGAGCGCATGGACTGGGTATTGCAAAAAGCCACCGAACTGGGCGTCACCCAAATTACCCCGCTGTTTACCGAGCGCACAGAAGTGCGCCTGCAGGGCGAGCGACTCGAGAAAAAAATGCAGCACTGGCAGCAGATCACCATCAGCGCCTGTGAACAGTGCCAGCGCAATATCCCGCCGCAATTACTGCCAGCGCAGGATATTGCCGCGTTTCTGCAGCAGGCAGATTCCGGCTTGAAACTGGTCCTGCATCATCGCAGCGAACAGACTTTGCGGCAGCTGCCCACACCTGCGTCAGTCACCTTGTTGGTGGGACCGGAAGGCGGTCTGAGTGAGCGCGAGATTAATGCCGCCATTGGCCACTCCGGCTATTCGCCGCTTACCCTCGGACCGCGGGTATTGCGCACGGAAACCGCGCCGGTTGCGGCGCTGGTGGCTGTGCAGATGTTGTGGGGCGATCTGGGTTAAGCGCGTTTTTTCGCCGCAGCGAGTAGACTTCCCACCGCCTCGTTAAAACCTTTGCGTGCCTCAATCACGGACGGGCGCTGATTGTGCAACGCCAGATAGCGCGCCAGAGATGGGTGGTGGTCGAGAGGGATAAAATTCGCAGCGCCATTCAGTCCCGCCAGCAGCGCAAAATCCGCCATGGACAATTGCCGTCCGTGGACAAATAAGCCCTTATCGTCTTTGCCCACTAACTCCTTTTCAAAGTAGTCGTACATCGCCTGCAGCTGCCGGCGCGCTGTGCTGATGCGTTCCTGGTCCTGCTGCTCCGCCGGTTTCAACATCTGGAAAAACAATAGCGAGGTATTCGTCGTGACATACCAATCGGCCAGGCGGTCTTTCAGCCGCACCTGGCGGGCATCGTCCGGGTTGGCGGGAATCAGCTTGGGCACCTGATAGTACTGGTCCAGCCATTCAATAATGGCCGTAGATTCCGGTATCACACCGGCGGGTGTTTTAAGGCAGGGCACCTTACCCAAGGGATGTATCTCGCTAAATCGCTGTAACGCCTCGGGACTGAACAGGTCCACTAGCACTTCGTTGAAACTCACGTCTTTTTCAAAGAAGGCCATTTTGGCCTTATGGCTGAATACTGAAAGGCGATTGCAATAAAGATCCATAACTGACTCCTTGGGTTGATAAAGCCGGTTCAATGTGCACCGACAAATTAGACTGACTAGTCAGTCTAATTATAAATCTACAGCCGTCAAGAGCAGTTGCCGCTAAAATGCCCGACCTATGACTAGTGCCAAACCCAATGCCCGCTCGCGAATTCTGGAAGCCGCCGAAGCCCTGATGCTGGTGGAGGGCTTCCACGCTGTGTCCGTCGATCGCATCATCGCTTCCGCCGGCGTAAGCAAAGGCTCGTTTTTCTATCACTTCCCCACCAAGGATTCGCTGCCAGCGGCGCTGCTCGAGCGGTTTTTGCAGAACCAGGGCGATGCTATTAAAGCATTGGCGGAGGAAACGGCGACCGTCGCGGATCCGCTGCAACGCGCCTGTCGCATAGTAGAAGGGCTTGCGCCTTTGTTCGCCCATTCGCTGCAGGGAGCACCAGGTTGCGTGATGGCGGCCTTTTCCTATCAACTTACCCAGGATTTTCCGGAGCTGAGCAATATCAGCCGTGCCGCCGTGGACGGTTGGCGCAAATACTTTGGGACGCTGTTTGGCCCCCTGACTGCGGATTATCCGCAGCTGCCTAGGGGCGAAATGCTGGCGGAGCATCTGCTGTGCTGTTTCCAGGGTGCGAGCATTCTGGCGCGCATCAAAGGCGACCCGGGCGCAGTCGCGGAGGCCGCGCGCCACTTCAATTTGTACCTGACCAGCCTGCTGCGCAGCGCGGGTCCGGCATCTTCCGAAAACACGACAAGCGCGTATACTGGCGCGATTGTTTCACCCCGCCAGGATCTATAAGTGAGCGACGACGCAACTCAATCCAACGACGATTACGTCACGTGGTTTCGGCACTCCTGCCCGTACATCAATGCCCATCGCGGCAAAACCTTTGTCATCATGCTGCCCGGTGACTGCATCGAGCAGAGCAATTTCTTCAACATCATCTCGGACATCGCCTTGCTCAGCAGCCTGGGTGTGCGTTTGGTCGTCGTGCACGGCGCGCGCAACCAGATCGACGATATGCTCGGCGAGGATGTGGTCTCGCAATTTCACAAAGGTTTGCGCATCACCTCGCGGCAGGATATGGACGCCGTATTGAAGGCCGTGGGTAGCACTCGCTTTAAACTGGAAGCGCATTTTTCCAACGGCCTGCCCAGCTCGCCCATGTACGGGGCGAAGATCCGTATGCGCAGCGGCAATTTCGTCACTGCCATGCCCCAGGGCGTGATCGACGGCATCGACTTTCAATACACCGGCAAAGTGCGCAATGTCGATCGCCAGGGAATTGTGAGCCTGCTGGATTCCGGCGCCCTCGCACTGGTATCGCCGCTCGGTTATTCCGCAACGGGTGAGATTTTTAATCTGAATTTCGCCGACGTCGCCATTCAAATCGCCCTCGCCATCAATGCCGACAAACTGATCGCCTTTAACGACGACGGTCCCATTCGCGACGCCCAGGGCAATCTCTACCGCGAACTGACCCTGCTTAAATGCGAGAAATTTCTGGTGGAACAACCGGAAGCGAACCGCAGCAATACCTATTTTTCCCTGCGCGCCTGCTACAAAGCCTGCGACGGCGGTGTGCCGCGCGCCCATGTGATTTCCTCCCGCGAGGACGGCGCGCTGCTGAAAGAGCTGTTCACCCGCGACGGCGCCGGCACCATGGTGTACCGCGACAGTTACGAAACCATTCGCCGCGCGCGCATTGAAGATGTGCAGGGGCTGCTCAAATTAATCGAGCCCCTCGAGTCCGACGGCATTTTGGTCAAGCGCTCGCGGGAATTGCTGGAGCGGGAAATCCACAGTTTTACGGTGATGGAAAAGGACGGCCTGATTATCGGTTGCGCCGCACTCTACCCCTTCTCCGAACCCGGCTCCGGCGAACTCGCCTGCGTCGCCGTGCACAAGGATTACCGCCGCGACGGCCGCGCCGCCAAATTGCTCACCCACGTGGAGCGCCAGGCACTCAAGCTCGGCATCAACCGCCTCTACGTGCTCACCACTCAGACCGCTCACTGGTTCATCGAACAGGGTTTTGTCGAAACCCTGGTGGATCTGCTGCCGGTGGAACGCAAAGCGCTGTACAACTATCAGCGCAAATCCAAAGTCTTCGTTAAGCACCTGCACGAAATCCGCTAAGGCCCGGCGCCGCTGGCGCCTCGTTCGCCGTCACGCGTCACAGGGTCTAGACTTTCTTTAATAGATAGTCTCGGCCCGTGTGCGGCTGATTAACAGGTGATCGATGCAGACCGCAACAAACGATTTACGCCAGATCGACATCATCAAGATGTACAACAGCAAAAAGTGTCTGGTGATTGATGATTTTCCGGAAATTCGCGGCTCACTGGCGCGCTCTTTGCGCAACTTCGGCGTGGAATCCGTGGATACAGCGGCGGACGGCGACGAAGCAGTGAAATTGTGCAGCCAGAACCGTTATGACGTTGTCATTTGCGATTACAACCTGGGCAGCGGCAAGGATGGCCAGCAGGTGCTTGAGGAAGTGCGCTATCTGCGCGTCCTGCTGATGACCAGCCTGTTCGTGATGCTCACCGGCGAATCATCCCGCGAAATGGTGTTGGGCGCGTTGGAGTGCCAGCCCGACGACTACATCACCAAGCCTTATACCGAAGCCTCTCTGCGCACCCGCCTCAACCGCGCCATCATCCGCCACGAAGCGCTGATGCATATCAAAAAGGCTATTTCCGAAGGCAACTATCAGCGTGCGGTGGATTTTTGCAATGACCTGATCAGGTCCGGCAGCCGCTACGCCAGCGACTGCATCAAGATGAAGGGGCAGCTGCTGTTTCTGTTGCGCCAACTCGTGGAAGCCAAACAGCTCTACGAAAGTGTGCTGGATAAAAAGCCGCTGGTCTGGGCCAAGCTCGGCTTGGGTAAAACCTTATTGGCCATGGGCAAGCTCGATTCGGCAGAGGAGATTTTTGAAGAGATCATCCGCGAGGACAATCGCTATATCGAAGCGCACGAAATGCTTGCCGATGTGTTTATCGCCAAACATGACCTGGTGCGCGCCCAGAAAGCCATCGAAACGGCGTCCCAGGTTTCACCCAAGTCGGTGCACCGCCAACGCAAACTCGCCGAACTCGCCGATATCAACGGCGACGATGAGATCTCCGCAAAAGGCCATCAGAACGCCATCCGNTGGGGCATGAACTCCTGCTACGAGTCCGCNCAGGATTACTTCAATTACGCGCGCAAAGTGTCCGATGTGGTNCGCAGCACCANCAATCCGAGNCAAGGCAATGCCTTGGTGAAGCAGGCCGTCAGNTATCTGGACCGGGCGCGCAAGCGCTATAGCAACGCTCCCGAGGTGCAAGCCCAGTCCCATATGGTGGAAGCCCAGCTGTTTCACAGCCAGGGAAATTTGGATAAAGCTCGGGAATCGACCAACGCCGCCAAAAAGCTCTACGACAATCTGAAAAAGCCATCGGTGGATGCGAGCCTCGAATTTGCCCGCACCCTGCAGACCATGAACGAGGAGGAACAGGCGCGCACAATTCTTATGCAGCTGATGGCCGAACATCCGGACGATAAAAAGCTTCAGCGCATTATCGACGGCATCACCAGTGAACCGCTTTCCGACGATGGCAAACAGGTCGCTACCCGCCTGACCAAAACCGGTATCACCTCCTACGAAGAGCGGGATTTCGCCACCGCCATCGAGGTCTTTAAACAGGCCATCAACGCCTATCCTCGCCATATCGGTCTGAATCTCAACCTGATCCAGGCGGTGCTGGCAGCGACCGAGGCGGTGGGCACCAACGCCAAATACGAGAAACTCTGTCGGCGCAGCCTGCGGGCAATCGGACAGATCGACAGCGATCACAAACATTTCAAGCGCTACGCGTTCTTACAGAAACAGCTCAGCAAACATTACCCGGAAGTGCTCACCGCCGAATGATCGGCACACCAAGAGCCGCGCCGGCCAAAATCCGGTGCGCTTTGGGCAGACCGGCGTCTTTTGGTATCCTTGCCGCCTTTCTTCCCGGCACTCCGCCCAGTTAATTTGAGGTCACTCCATGCCGCAATACCGCTCCCGTACCACCACCTCTGGCCGCAATATGGCCGGCGCCCGCGCTCTGTGGCGCGCCACCGGCATGAAGGACGAGGACTTTCAGAAACCCATCATCGCCGTGGTGAACTCCTTTACCCAATTCGTGCCCGGACACGTCCACCTGAAAGATCTGGGTCAACTCGTCGCTCGCGAAATTGAGAAGGCAGGCGGTGTAGCTAAAGAGTTCAACACCATTGCCGTGGACGACGGTATCGCCATGGGTCACGACGGCATGCTCTACAGCCTGCCCAGCCGCGACATAATCGCGGATTCAGTGGAATATATGGTGAATGCTCACTGTGCCGACGCCATGGTGTGCATCTCCAACTGTGACAAGATCACCCCCGGGATGCTGATGGCCGCCATGCGCCTGAATATTCCGGTCGTGTTTGTTTCCGGCGGCCCCATGGAAGCGGGCAAAACCAAGCTCGCCAACCACGGCTTGGACTTGGTGGACGCCATGGTGATTGCGGCGGACAGCTCGGTATCGGACGCCACTGTGGCGGAATACGAACGCAGCGCCTGCCCGACCTGCGGCTCCTGCTCCGGCATGTTCACTGCCAACTCCATGAACTGCCTGACCGAAGCCCTAGGCCTCAGCCTGCCCGGTAACGGCACGGTGCTCGCCACCCACGCCGACCGCCAGCAACTGTTTGAGCGCGCTGGTTCGCTGATCGTGGAGATCACCCGCCGCTATTACGAGCAGGATGACGCCAGCGTCCTGCCGCGCAGCATCGGCAACGATGCCGCCTTCGCCAATGCCATGGCTCTGGATATCGCCATGGGCGGCAGCACCAACACCATTCTTCACCTGTTGGCGATTGCGCGTGAAGCTGGCGCCAATTTTGATCTCAGCACTATCGACCACCTCAGCCGCCGCGTGCCGCAGCTGTGCAAAGTGGCGCCCAACACGCAGAAATACCATATAGAAGACGTGCATCGCGCCGGCGGCATTATGGGCATTTTGGGCGAGCTCGACCGCGCCGGCCTGCTCGACACCCAGTGCAGCACCGTGCACACCCGTACCATGAAAGAAGCGATCGAAAACTGGGATATCACCCTCAACCCGTCGCCCGAAGTGATTAAGTTGTATCGCGCCGGACCTGCGGGCATTCCCACCCAGCAGGCGTTCAGCCAAGCGACCCGCTGGCCGACCTTGGACGCTGACCGCGCGCAGGGATGTATTCGCTCCTTGGAGCACGCCTATTCCCGCGAAGGCGGACTGGCGGTGCTCTACGGCAACATCGCCGAAAAAGGTTGCGTGGTGAAAACCGCTGGCGTGGATGAAAGCAACTTGGTTTTTGAAGGCACGGCACATGTCACCGAATCCCAGGATCAAGCAGTGCAGCACATCTTGGACGGCTTGGTAAAACCCGGTGACGTGGTGATTGTGCGTTACGAAGGACCGAAAGGCGGCCCCGGCATGCAGGAAATGCTCTATCCGACTTCCTACCTGAAATCCAAAGGCCTGGGTAAAGCCTGCGCATTGCTGACCGATGGACGCTTTTCGGGCGGTACCTCGGGCCTCTCTATCGGCCACGTCAGCCCGGAAGCCGCCGCCGGCGGCGCAATCGGCCTGGTGCGCGATGGCGATCGCATCAAAATCGATATCCCCAATCGCAGCATCAATGTGCTCCTCAGCGAAGAAGAGCTGGCCGCGCGCCGGCAGGAGCAAAACAAAATCGGCTGGAAACCCAAAAACCCGCGCCCCCGCCAAGTCAGCGCGGCATTAAAAGCCTATGCCTTATTGGCAACCAGCGCGGATATGGGCGCTGTACGCGATCTGGAAAAACTGGAAAAGCTCAGCCACGAATAGTGGCTGATTGATAAATTCACCAATCGCACTCATAAAAAAACCCGGTTTGTTAACAAACCGGGTTTTTTTATTTCTGCCGTAAGCAGCTAAGACGATTGCAAATTAGGCGTCAAGATTGGCGTTTCGCAGGCCTTCTTCACGAGTTTTCTCAGTCTGCACGTACTTCATCAGATTCTGAGCGTGAGTCTTGTATTTCTCGTCTTTAACCGCTTCTCTCAGCGCTTTGATGGACTCGTCATATTTTTTCAGGCTCAGATAAGCAGAGCCCAAATACATATGCACCTCGCCCTGACTGCGCAATCCACCTTTATTGAGCGCTTTACGTGCGGCTGATACCGCCTCGTCGTATTTATCCGCGTTCAAATAAATGGCCGCCAGTGTCGCGTAGATTTTGCCGTTGTCCATTTTCTGCGCCGCTTCTTCCATCACCGGCAAGGCATTTTTCAGATCCTGCGCCTGTGTCAGAGAAACCGCCCAGATTTCCAGGTTTTTCGCATCGCGAGCAACCGCTTTGGATTCGATCCCTTTCTTCATGACCTTGCTGGCCAGATAGGGGGCTTCCGCACCCAGGAACAAATAAGCAAGGTTTTTGTACTGGTTTTCTTTATCCAGCGCACCGGCAACATACAGCGTGTCCATCAACGCCATCTGCTCTTTTTCTTTGCCGTTCATTCCGTAGATAGAAGCGAGCTGCGCGAGACCTCGAAGATCTGTGTAATCCACAGCAAGCGCCTCAGCCACTTTTTCTGCCGATTTGTAATCTTCTTTATCGACATTAATAGCCAATTGCAGCTTGTACCAACCTTCCCGCGGCTTTTCACCTTTTTGCTTAGCCAGGTTGATCGACTTAGCCACCTCTTTCAAGGCGTCATCTTTACGATTCAAAAGGTAAAGGTTTTGCGCGCGGTAATAGAAATAATCGTCCGGCACTACCGCTGGACAGAGCGCTTCCCACTTGGAGAAATGATCCAGCGCGTCCTGATACTTCTCCTCAGAAGTCAGCAGCTGAGCGATTTGATAAGTCAATTGCGCTTCGAGTGTTTCAGGAATATTCGGTGACTTGGCCAATACCTTTTTAAAGTAATCGATAGCACCAGGAATATTGTCCAAGTTGTACTGAACAACGGCCGCACGCTGATATAACTGCGCCCATTCGTATTCATTACAGTCATCGCACCTATCAACCAACGCCTTGAGTTTCGGCCATGCCGCTTTGTAATTCGGCTCAGGTGCCTTGCCCGATTTATCTGGCTCAGGACTCATCAAGTTGTCGACTTCAGCAACTTTCTTGAAGAACTTTTGATCCAGCGCTTTTAAGCGGCGTTTCTCTGGAGGGGCTTTACAACCGGGCAGCTTGGGCGCTGCTGCAGGCGCCTGAGCGACCGCAGCATTATCGACAAATCGAACACCTGCTACATCGACAGAGGGCAGACTGGTCAGGCCCATGCCAACAACCGCAGTAAAAACCCCCGCGATTTTTAATCCAAGAGCTTTGTTCATCTTACTACCACTCATTCTTTGGCCATCTGGAACAGGAACTTATACTGCACCCCGGGCACGTCAACAGGCTGACCATCTACAACGCGGGGCTTGTATTTGATCTTTTCTGCCGCTTTAAGTGCCGCGCTTTGGAACACGGAATCCGGACAGTCGGCAACGAAAGCATCTTTCGTAGTGCCATTCGCGGCAACCGTAAACTCGATCGTGCAGTAGCCTTCTTTCCCTGTTTGCGCAGCTCGGCGGGGATAATCAGGCTGAACCACAGTCAGTGGAATCATATCGCCATCGCCAAATCCCGTTGGGCCCGTGATGGTCGGTTTCGCGTCGAATTTGGTTTCGATGGCAATACCTTCGTTGGTCGCATCCGGAGTATCAAATTCTGGCTGCGGTATATCTGGCGGCGGAGTTTCCACTTCCTGCGGTTTCTCCGGTTTGCTGACATCAAATTTGGTTTCGATTTGACGCTCCGGCATAACAATATCAGGAACTTTGAATTCAATGACCTCGCCAGGTCCTTTGATATTCGTCTGAATCAACACGTGCATCAACAGAAGCAAACCGAGTGTCACACCCAGCGCAAATCCACCTGCGGTCAAATAACGGGCAATGCTCATACGATTACTCCTTCTGCACAGCGATGGAGACATCGACAATACCCAGCGAGCGTGCAGCTTGGGCAACTTCATTCAAGGTCTTGATGTTGGATTTAGCATCCGCCTGAATGATAACGGGGCTTTTTGGGTTCTCAGCCATTAACAGTTCTATCTGATCTTTCACAAATTGCGGATCAACTTCGTTTTTATCAACCCACACTTTGTTGTCAGCATTGATAGCAACCAGGATCTTGGCGTTCTTAACTGCCGCAGTATTGGCATCAGGCCGATCTACTTCAACGCCCGGCTCTTTAATAAAAGTTGCCGTCACAATGAAGAAGATCAACATGATAAATACCACGTCGAGCATAGGAGTCAGGTCGATTGTGGCTCCTAGATCTTCATCAGCGGATGATTTCCTGCTGCTCATGGTTACTTCTCTTGAAACGGGCCGGCTAGTAAAAACCGGCTCTAGTTAAAGGGGAAAGCGATTAATGGTCCATCGTAAGATGGTCTTCCAATAATTGGGCTTCGCGATCGGCAATCTGATTCACCACAGTGCCACCGAACACGCCGGAAATGGCTGCCACCATGCCCGCCATCGTCGGGATAGTCGCCTGCTTCACACCACCGGCCATGGATTTAGCGTCAGCACCGCCCGTAGTCGCCAGCACGTTAAAAACCTCGATCATGCCTGATACGGTACCCAACAATCCGAACAGTGGACAAAGTGCTGTTATGGTACCGATCAGGTCCAAATTGGCTCGAATGCTCGAGGTGACCTGAGAGAGCATCGCGGTGCGGATCTGATGTGCGTTCCAGGATTTACGCTCGGAACGCGCATCCCATGTGCTCACAGTTCTCTTAACCATCGAGCGCAGTCCACCACGGTAAAACCAGAGACGCTCAAATATCAGAGTCCAGAGGACAAAAGTGAGCACTGCGATAGCCAGTAATACTGGGCCGCCAGACGCTACAAACGTCTGGACGGTTTCCAAAGCTTCCGACAATGACCAGGACATGGGTTTATCTCCTGTTATTTGCTTTCAGCTTTTTCTGCAATGATTCCGGCACTCTGCTCTTCCAATACGTGAACGATACGCTTGGCTTTACCGCTGAGAATGGTATGCATGAATACTGTCGGAATTGCCACGATCAGACCTTGAACCGTGGTTACCAGAGCAGTCGAAATACCACCAGCCATCAGCTTGGGATCGCCAGCACCGAAGTCGGTAATCGCCTGGAAGGTTTGAATCATACCGGTCACTGTACCCAACAGACCCATCAAAGGCGCGACCATGGAAATGATCTTGATCATGTTCAGGCCGCTTTCGATTGACGGACGCTCTTTTAAGACCGCTTCTTCCAGCTTCAATTCCAGCGATTCGGTATCGATAGCCGGGTTCTCTTCCGCTACTTTCAATACACGACCGAGCGGGTTGTCAGTGCTGGCGCGATTAGCTTTGAGCTGCTTGGATACTTTGCCGCCGATAACGGTCAAGGCAATGAAGCGCCAGATGATCAGGATCAAACCAATACCACCCAGGCCGAAGATGATGATGTAACCAACCAGACCACCTTGTGACAAACGCTCTTTCAGATCAGGACGCGCAACCATAATCTGCATGATTTCGCCACCCAGCGGCAAAGTCGGGTCTACACCCACTTGCGTGAAGCCGGAGGTTGCATTTTCCAGATTGGAAGGATCGGGCAAACCAGCTGGTTGCATACGAGGAACATTCAGAGTGTCTGAACCGGCGCTAAAGAACAAATATTTGCCACCGGAAATCGCACCATAGTTACCGATACGAACAACGTCTTGCTCACTTTGTTGGCCGTCTGCATTGGCAACTTTAGCTTTGAAGCGAACAACTTTGCCTGCTTCGACAGTTTCACGCTGAATTTCATAAATCAGACGCTCAATTTCCTCGAGAGTCGGCAAGCTGGTTTCACTGTCCATTTTTTTAGACAGTTCGGTAGCAAAATCCGCACGGCCGGGATATTGCAAACTGACCAGTGAATTTTTCAAGTTGGCCTGCAAATCACCTGAAGCGGTTTTCAAGTGGCCAAACAGTTCCTTCAGAGAGCCCATGCGCTCATCTAATTGAGCTCGCATTGCTTTGATTTGCAGATCTTGCTTCTCGTAAGCAGCTTCCAGCTCTGCGGAGCGGGCTTCTTCTTGTGCGCGAGTTTTTTCAGCATTTGCTAACAATGAAGCGCGCTGATTTTTCTCACGCAGGAATTCTGCTTCCCGTTGCTGATGCTCTTGGCTCTCGCGAACCTTGCTTTCTTTCATCATCTGCAACAGCTGATCAAGTGAAGTGGCCTTATTATCTTGGGCCTGTACCGCGCCAGCAAAAAGCAATACGCCTGCGGCCGCTATACTAAGAATGTTCTTTTTAGCAAAAACTCTCATTTTGCAGCCTCCGGAGCAGCAATAGGCAGGAGCATAATGTCATTCTGGGCTTTTTTCTGAGCGATGCGGACAGCATTGCGGATAGCATTTTTGTACTCACCCGAATCCAGCTCTACCCACTGCTTCGCCTTGGTATCCCACACGCCAGCTAAAGATCCGTCCATTGTCTGATACATCAGTGCTATGCGACCGATTGCAACAACATTGACCTGGAGATCCTGGCCACCCACATTCAAAGTGGTTTCGTAGGTGTCCACTTTGCGCGCGTATTCGGATTCGATGCTGTAGATTTCCAGAACTTGGCGGAATTTCTCGGCGATCGTTACGTCGGCGCTGTCGATCAGAGAACGCACATTGGCGATTCGCTCGAGACGGTCTTCTTTGCGGTAGGGGGCATCCAATTGGACGAATTGTTCAATCGCGTCCAACATTTCCAGAACGAGCGGTTGGATTTGACGCTGAATAACCGTGACCTGGCTGGTGGATTCTTCCAGTCTGGCCATAATTTCGCGCTGGCTCGCCAGCTGTTTATCGAGTTGAGCGTTATATACGCGCAAACCTTCGATGGTTTTGCTGACCTGCTTAAATTTAGCAATCAGATCAGAGGTCTCATCCTGCAGCTTGTTGATGCGCACTTGGGATTTTTGCGCATCCGCAACCTTGGACTGACCCACTGCCAAAACGGCCTCAAGCGACTGGTCTGCGAACGACGAGCCAGCAAAAACCGCTCCGGCAGTTATCACTGTGGACAGTGCCACAGCTTTAATTCGCTGCTTCTTCATATTCCCCCCAACTCGGGTGCTTACGGTAAATAAAGACGTCAACTGAAAACACCACAGGAAGATGCCTTCAGAAACTTGTGAGAGTGACTGGGCCAAAACTCAGAGTTGCGCATTTTAAAAGGAGGTATTCGCAACATACAAATGTTTATCAAGTCACTGTTTGGCGCCCGCTCCACAGCATAACTTTTGGTAACACCAGGGACTCATTTCCCTGAAGAACGGTAACACGTCGGTAACAAATGCCTATGTACTGAGTAAAAAGTGCAATTAAATATCACCGTAGTTATTAAGATTTGGCTTTAAAACTTGACCGGTCATAGACAACAAAAGCGCACGCGAGCGAATTTTTATCATCCGCCGGCCACTCCTCCCGGCGCACCTCCGACCATTCGTCGGAAGAAAATGCCGGGAAAAAAGCATCTCCGGGAATATCCGCATGCACCTCGGTCAAATACAACCGCTGCGCCAGCGGCAGTGCCTGCTCATAGAGACTTGCACCGCCGATCAGCATGATTTCACGCTGTCCGGCGCTCTGCGCTACCTCACCCGCGCAGGCAATTGCATCGAGCAAATTGTTTACTACCGTAACACCTTCGCGCGACCAATCGTTTTGACGACTGACGACAATGTTTCGTCTGCCCGGCAGCGGGCGACCGATGGAATCAAAGGTTTTGCGTCCCATGATAATCGGGTGCCCCATGGTCACCGCCTTAAAATGGGCGAGATCCCGCGGCAGATGCCAGGGCAGTTGATTATTGATCCCGATAGCGCGATTGCTGGCGAGCGCGCAGACCAGACTGAGTTGCGGATGAGACATAAGTTCAAACCGCGATAGGTGCAGCTATATGAGGGTGATGCTGATAATCACGCAACTCAAAGTCCTCGAAGCGAAAATCAAAAATATTTTTCACTTCCGGGTTGAGCCACATGCGCGGCAGCGGCAAGGGTTCACGGACCAGCTGGGTCTCCACCTGCTGCAGATGATTGGTGTAGAGATGCGCATCGCCAAAGGTATGGACAAAATCGCCCGGCTGCAGCCCGGTCACCTGCGCGACCATCATCGTCAACAAAGCATAAGAGGCGATATTGAAAGGCACACCCAGGAAAATATCGGCACTGCGCTGATACAACTGACAGGAAAGGCGATTTTCCAGAACGTAAAACTGAAACAGCGTGTGGCAAGGCGGAAGCGCCATTTTGCCGGCGGCGGCGTTGTCCTGGGGTGAAATACTTTCATCCGGCAGCACCGCCGGGTTCCAGGCTGAAACGATCAAGCGGCGCGAGTGCGGCTTGCGTTTGATCTGCTCGATTACCTCGCTGATCTGATCGATCACCCCACCATCCGGTGTCGCCCACGAGCGCCACTGGGCGCCGTAGACAGGACCGAGCTCGCCACTCTCGGTCGCCCATTCGTTCCAGATGCGCACACCGTTTTCCTGCAGATAACGCACATTGGTGTCGCCGCGCAGAAACCACAGTAGCTCATGAATAATGGAGCGGATATGGCATTTTTTGGTGGTGACCAGAGGAAATCCTTCCGCCAAATTGAAGCGCATCTGGTAGCCAAATACGCTGAGGGTGCCGGTGCCGGTGCGATCTTCCTTACGAATCCCGTTGTCGCGCACATGGCGCATCAGATCGAGATACTGCTTCATGCGGCCTGCTCCTTGCGCGGCAGCGGCTGCACAATTGGGCGCTTGGAAGCGTAAGCCCAGACAATCAACGCCAATCCAGCAATGATCATCGGCAGACACAGCTGTTGTCCGCGGGTGACCCAGCCGAACCACAAATCCGCCTTGAGATGCGAGTCGGGCTCGCGCACGAACTCCACCGAAAATCGGAATACGCCATATAAAAGAAGGAACAAGCCGATAACCGCTCCGCGCGGCCGGGGTTTGCTGGAGAACCAGAACAGGACGATAAACATGACCAACCCTTCCAGCAGCGCTTCATACAACTGAGATGGATGGCGTGGCAGGCCGGTGGGATCTTTGGGAAACACCATAGCCCAGGGGACATCCGTCGCGCGGCCGTACAGCTCGCCGCCGATGAAGTTGCCCAGGCGGCCAAAGAACAGGCCCAGGGGCGCGAATGGTGCGACAAAATCCACCAGATCGAAGAAGTTTTTCTTGTACTTCTTGGCGAACAGGAGCATCGCAACGGCGTAGCCAATCAAGCCACCGTGGAACGACATACCGCCCTCCCACACCCGGAAAATCAGCAATGGGTCGTTCATCCACGCCTGAAAGTTATAGAAGATGATGTAACCGACCCGCGCGCCGAGGACAACGCCCATGGCGGAGTAGAACACCAGGTCTTCAGCCTGGCGCGGCTCGATAACCGTTTGTTTTTTGCTGGAGCGATACCAGGCCAATAACCAGCCACCGGTGAAGCCGACGAGGTACATCAAGCCATACCAATGGATATCGAAAGGCCCAAAGGTTTTGCCAGCGATAGTGAAAGCGCCGATGGAGACGGCGACGGGGTCAATATTTGGGTAGGTCAGCATGACAATATTCGCCCCAGATGAAATTGAGGGGCGAATCATAAGCAGAAACGGCGCTTGGGTCTATTCCGGGAGCTTCGGTTTGAGCAGCCTGGTCAGACCGCTTTCTTCAAAAGTGGCTTCGATACAGCGATTGATGGATTCGGTATCCGGCAGGGTCATAACCTCCTCCAGCAGCTTTTCCGCGCGCTCGAGGGTGATGCGCCGGATCACCGACTTGACCTTGAGGAGGTTGGTGGCGTTCATCGACAGCACATCGAAGCCCATGGCGACCAGCAGCATGGCGGCGGCGGGATCGCCCGCCAGTTCACCGCAAATTCCCACCGGCACGCCCTGGCTGTGGCTTTCCCGCACGACGGTTTTGAGTGCACGCAATACTGCGGGGTGCAGCGAGTGATAGAGATCTGCAACACGGGCGTTGTTGCGGTCCACCGCAAGAAGGTACTGGGTCAGGTCGTTGCTGCCGACGGACAAAAAATCCGCCCGGGCTGCCAGTTCGCGCGCCTGATATACCGCGGAGGGCACTTCCACCATCACCCCAATGGGTGGCATCTGGATGTTGTAACCCTCGTCGAGCAATTCATCGAACGCCCGATAAATCAGCATCTGCGCCACCTCCAGCTCGGGAATGGAGGAGATCATCGGCAATAGAATGCGCAGGTTGTTGAGGTCTTCGCTGGCCTTCAGCATGGCGCGGACTTGCGCCAGGAAAATTTCCGGATGGTCGAGGGTGATGCGGATGCCGCGCCAGCCGAGAAAGGGATTGTCTTCGGAAATCGGGAAATACGGGAGCGACTTGTCGCCCCCTATATCAAGGGTGCGCATGGTAACCGGATGAGGTGCGAATGCCTGTAACTGCTCGCGGTAAACCAGGCGCTGCTCCTCCTCTGAGGGAAAGCGGTCGCGCAGCATAAACGGCACTTCGGTACGATAGAGACCGACACCTTCGGCCCCGCGCTCCAAAGACAACATGGCATCGGCCATCAGACCTGTGTTAACCCACAGCGCCACCCGATGTTTATCCATGGTTTCGCAGGGCAGATCTTTGAGCTCTTCAAGGCCGGCAACAAGCTGCAGGTCTTCTTCAACGATGTCCTGATAATGGGCTTTCAACCCAGCAGACGGATCGCTGTAAACCGAGCCGTGATAGCCATCGACAATAATCTCGCGCCCGTCGAGCTTGGTATAAGGCAGGTCCACCGCCCCCATCACTGTGGGAATACCCATAGAGCGGGCGAGAATCGCGACGTGGGAGTTGCTGGAGCCGCGCACCGACACCAGGCCCGCAAGCCTGCCGTGGGGAACTTCGCCCAACACGGACGCGGTCAGTTCCTCGCCGATCAGTACCGTATTTTCCGGATATATGCGCTCTTTCTGCGCCGACTCCTGTAGATAAGCCAGCACACGACTGCCCAGATCCTGCACGTCGGACGCCCGCTCGCGCAGATAGGGATCGTGCATGCTGGAGAAATTCTTGACGTGCTCGAGGATCACATCGCTCCAGGCGTACTGGGCGGAAAAGCCCTCCAGGATGCGCTCTGTCACCTCGCCGCCGAGGGAGGCATCATCCAACATGCCGAGGTAGGCATCGAACAGTACTTGTTCTTCTTTATTAAGACGCAGCTTCAATTCATCGCCGAGGCGTTTTACATCCTCGCGCACCGCTGCAAGACAGCTTTGGAAGAACGCCAGTTCCTCCTCGACGTTCTCGCAGGTTTGATAGGGCACTGCAGTGAGATCGGCGAGAGGTGAAATCACCACCGCCCGACCTATGGCAACTCCGGGGGCGCCGGGCACTCCGGAAAATTTTGCCTCGCGCGCAGGAGTGTTGGCACCTATGACATTGAGCGCGCCGGTCGCTTCCGCATGGGCGATAACGCCGGCCAGCTGCGCGGACATGGTGACAAGGAATGCCTCCTCGCCTTCATCAAACTTGCGCCTCTCCCCCTGCTGCACCACCAGTACGCCCAATACATTGCGGTGGTGAATAATCGGCACGCCCAGGAACGCGCTATAGCGCTCTTCGCCGGTTTCGGGGAAATACTGGAATTTGGGATGGGAATCGGCTTGGTCGAGGTTGATAGGCTCTTCGCGCGCAGCCACCATACCGACCAAGCCCTCATTGAAAGCCAGACGCACTTGGCCGATGGCTTCTTCGTTCAAGCCGTCGGTGGCCATCAAGGTGTAATAGCCTTGGGGGTCGCGCAGATAGACGGAGCAGACTTTTGTGTCCATCGCGGCTTTGACCCGCGCGACTATGATTCTTAAAACGGAGTGCAGATCCCGCGCAGAATTGACCTCTTGCACAATGCTGCGCAGAGAGTTCAGCATGCGGCCTCCCCGGAGCTGCAGAAGTCTTCCTGAAACTGTGACTGTAGCGGCGATAGCTCGCGCAGCGCGCGGCGATACACATCGCGTTTGAAAGCCACTACATTATTCACCGGGTACCAGTAACTGACCCAGCGCCAGTGGTCAAACTCCGGCGTGGCATTGAGAGCGAGATTGATTTGTTCATCGCTGCCGAGAAAACGCAGCAAAAACCACTTCTGCTTTTGACCTATGCATACCGGCTGCTGTTGCCGGACATAGCGGGAGGGCAAGCGGTAGCGCAACCAGCCGCGAGTGACGCCGAGAATTTCCACATCCTGCGCGCGCAGACCAACTTCTTCTTCCAGCTCGCGATACAAAGCTTGCTCGGCGCTTTCGTGCTGCTTGATTCCACCTTGGGGAAACTGCCACGCATCCTGGCCACCCACGCGCCGCGCCCACAACAACTCCCCTCGGGAATTGGTGAGAATGATGCCCACATTGGGGCGAAAACCATCGGCGTCGATCACGGCAGCCTCGCGCTTGTTGTTATACTAGTCGAGCTATTGTTTCACAGTTGGTCAGACTCAGCAATTTGGCCATTAGGGCCTGTTAGTGGTCATCCCGGCCAAATTTTTCCCCTCGTTACCCTAAATAACATCCGGTAATTTCAGGAGTATTTTCTTGAGTTTAGCGATATTTGACCTCGACAACACATTGATTGCCGGCGACAGCGACCATTTGTGGGGTGAGTTTCTGATCGAACAAGGCAAAGTGGATGCGGAGCACTACCGCGAGCGCAACGACTTCTTTTACCAAGCCTATCAACAAGGCAATCTCGACATCCACGCCTATCTGGAGTTTGCTCTGGCACCGCTAAAAGGCCTTTCGCCCGCGGAACTTGAAGCCCTGCACCAGGCGTTTATGGAACACAAAATCCATCCGATCATGCTGCCCAAGGCGCAGGCGTTGATCAAACAGCACCGCGACCAGGGCGACACCCTTTTGATCATTACCGCCACCAACCGTTTTATCACCGGTCCGATTGCGGACCTGCTGGGCATCCCCCATCTCTTGGCTTCCGAGCCCGAATTGCTGGACGGCTGCTACACCGGTCGGGCGACCGGCATTCCCTGCTTCCAGGACGGCAAAGTCGCGCGCCTGCAGGCGTGGCTGGAAGCCAGTGGACAGACGCTGGGTACCAGCTATTTTTATTCTGATTCCGCGAATGACATACCGCTGCTGCAGGCCGTAAGTCACCCGGTTGCGGTGGATCCGGATCCGCGGCTGCGCAGTTTCGCTACCGCCAATAACATCCCCATCATCAGCTTGAGGTAAGCCGTGTTCGCTGGTCATTGCATTTCTGCTCTTGGTCTCGTCCGCGCCACAGTCATAGGCGTGCTGATCTGTGGGACAAACGCCTGTGACCGGCAAAACCCGCCGCCACCCGACGTGGCGGCAAAAACAGAGTCAGCCCCGCGCGCCCGGGCGGCCGAAGCTACCCGCACGGAGAATCCCGCCTGGCCCCTCGGTGACGAGATGTTAAGTGAAGGCGCGGCGCGGGCCACGGCTTTTGATAAAGCCATCAACCGCTTGCTGGATGCTCCCAATATCGAAAATCTGGAGCAGGCGCAGCAGACTTGGCGCGAAATCGCTGCGGCACTCGAGCAACTCCATCTGTTTTCCCGCCTGGGAGCGGTGGCGCCGCAGGACTTTCAAAAGCTGGTGGACCTGCAATACAACCTGACTGCCTGGCCGATCCAACCCGGCTATCTCGACGCTTATGGCGACCACCCCTACTCCGGCATCGTTTTCGATGTAGGTATGCCGCTGACGGCGGAAGCACTGCGCGAGCAGCACGGTATGACCGACAACAGCGACGCCGCCCTCGGCGTCTACGCTATCGAATTCATCCTGTTCGGCGAGCAAAACAATCGCGGCCCCTTGCTCTTCCAGCCCATTACCGCACTCAATGATCAATATAAAGAAGACGGTTACACCAGCGTCGAAGAGCTGCCGCGCAACCGGCGCAGGGAGTTGCTGCGTTTGCAGGCGCAGTTGCTGGCGGAAGATGTACAGCAACTGCAGCAGGAGTGGGCCAATAATCAAACGGGACAGCTGAAACACAAATTCGAATTGCTGACACCGGAGCAACAAACTGATCTTCTGCGCAAAGCCGCCTTGGCACTGGCGACGGAGCAACTGGTCACAGTTGCCAATCAAGGCCCGGCTGGCGGTATGGATCTTTGGCTGGGACAACAACTGGCTGATCGCTTTGCCGCACAGCTAAATGGACTCGCCCGCCTCAATGCGCAACTTGGATTAAGCGACCAAGCAGCCGCAGCCATCACCAAATGTCTAAGTGGACTGGATGAGATCAACCGCCTGCCGCCGCTGAATCCGCAGGGGTTGCCCTCCAAAGTAAATTGGAGCGATACCTACAGCAACTTGCGCGACCTGATTAAAGCGCTCAACCCAGCTCCATTGGACAACGGCTCCGAATCCGCCGCTAATTTGTAAAAAGCGCAACGCGCCTGTAAGCATCACCAGAAATTACCTTGGCCATTGCATTAAAAGCCGCGCAAAACGCGGCTTCTTTCTATTGCTCGGCGCATAAAATTGACTGGCACCTTTTTTGCGCCATGTCCGCCACATAACTCACCAGGCGGACATGGCTTTGCTTAAAATCATTATCATCATTCTAATCAGCGTCGCCCTGACCTCTCTGTACTTCATTATTTCCCGCAGGCGCCGCACTCCAAAATATCAATTAAATCCAGACGAGTTACCGGACGTGGGCGATTGCCTGCTGAAATTTGCCGGCATGACCAAAAGCGCTGTGCACAGCGGTAATGACGTCGAGGTTTTTCAAAACGGCGCGCTGTTTCCAGCGCTGGTGCAGAGCATTCAAGAGGCCAAAGAAACCATTCACCTGGAGCTTTTTGTCTGGGATACCGGCGAACTCGAGCGCCAGTTTGTCGAGCTGTTTTGCAATAAAGCAAAACAGGGTGTGAAAGTGCGGATTTTGCTCGACGCCATCGGCTCCATGGATGCCGACACAAAACAATTGCAGATCATGCGCGACGCCGGCGTCGATCTGCAAATTTATTGCGGTGTGAGCTGGTGGAACCTACGCCGCTTCAATCATCGTACCCACCGCAAAATTCTCATCATCGACGGCCTGGTCGGCTACACCTTTGGACACGGCATCGCTGACCAATGGCGCGGCAACGGCGAAGATAAAGATCACTGGCGCGACACCGGCGTGCGCATTCGCGGACCCGCGGTATTTTCGCTGCAGTCGGTTTTTATGGAAAATTGGATTGAAGAAACCACCTGCATTCCCACTGAGAGTTCCTGCTTTCCCGATTTAAAAGAGGAGGGAAATATCAGCGCGCACGTAGTGAGCAGCGCGACCGGCGATGCGATTTCCGGTGTTGGCCTGCTCTACAGTTTGGCTATCGCCAGCGCAAAAAAAAGCATCTATATCCAAAACCCCTATTTTGCGCCGGAAAAAAATGTAGCGGAGCTGCTCGCCAAAATGGTCCACCGCGGCGTTGAAGTCCATCTGATGGTGCCGGGCAAACACACGGACAATCCCTTTGTGCGCTGGGCTGGCTGCTCGCTATATCGCCCGTTATTGGAATCCGGGGTAAATATTTACGAATTTCAGCCGAGTTTATTGCACCAAAAAATCGTAGTGGTGGACGGTGAATGGACTCACGTAGGCTCCACCAACTTCGATGCCCGCTCGCTGGCATTGAATGAAGAAATTGGTGTGGGTCTTCTGGATAAAGATATAGCTGCGCAATTAATTGCCGCATTTAACGATGATCTTCAGCGCTGCACCAAAATCGAATTGCGCGAATGGCGCAAGCGCCGCTGGTATTTCCGCTTGTTTGACCGTTTTGCTTATCTGCTACGCGATCAGCTTTGATCGCGTAGCAGTACAAGATTTACGGCTCCACAATTTTCACCGCCATTTCCACGCCGGGATCGCGCTGGTTTTTCTGCTGCTGATACTGGCGCGCGGCCTTCGACACGGCTGTCAAGGTTTCCTGTTTGCGCCGGCCGCCAGCGACCCAGAATTTGCGCAGATTTTCTTTTAAATGCGCCAGGGCGCCTTTGTCGCGCAGTTTAACGTCCTGCAATAAATCCAGCGCAGTGCAGGCGCCGGCGTGTGGGCTGCAATAGGTGGCGGATGATAAAACCGGAACCTGGCTGACGCGCTCGGCAAAATCGGCTTTGGACCACCCCGCCTGCGTCAAGGCATCCTCAACTTCTTTTTCCGCCGCCTGCCGCGCTTTGAATAATTGCATCTGCACACGGCTGTAAACGTTCACCGCGCCGTCGCCATTGGTTTCAATCGGCAAAAATATCGCGCTGGGATAAAGCTCGGTAATCAGCGACTGCACACCGTCGGAAACCGCACTGGAGGGCATACAACCAAAGGGCTTGATACTCAGCGTCATATTTACTTTTTGATCCACCACATTGTGAATTAATTTGCCCACTTCCATATGTCCTTCGCCGCCACGCAAATTGTTGTCGTAGAAACGGTGGCTGATTTCGGCGATATGCTCCATATCCGGCAGGTGATAACGGCGCAAGCCGAGAATCGCCGCGTAAGAGTGAAACAGACCGCGAACAAACCAATCCGCAGCGCGCAGGCCCCAAAGCTTTTTCGCCACATTGGTATTTTCCAACGCGAATTTACTGCCATGGCCATCAGCGCCTACGGCTTTATCGGTACCTTTTAATTTGGCGCGCTCGCGGGTGTCGTATTTTGCTCCCCAGAGGAGATACAAAATCCAGTTCGTAACCAATTGCACATCCACTTCCGCGCCTTCCTGTTCGAGAAAACGCTGCATTTTATAATTGCCATCACCCTCGGTGGTCATGGCCCAAAATTCGCCGATAATGGCAACCCGGGGTTTGATGCGGGTGCGATCCACTTTAATCGCCGCCAATTCTTTACGAGTTTGCCAGAGCGCGCGCAAGAAGCCGCTGCGTGTTTCAAAAGCGCGGGCAATGCGCTCTTTGGCGCGGGCCAGCGCCGCGTCAGTTGTGCCTGGCTCTACCTCATAAGGGCGAATGCGATACATCAATGCATTTAATACATCACCCAATAAAATCGCTTTGCCGATGGTAATAAAAAATTGCGCATCAATTTTCAAACCCAGGGCTTCACCGGTGGCCTGCTTGATGCCGCCCGCCTGTTGAAACAGGATAACCCGGAAGCCATCAAAACCGGCATCCCGCAAGGCCTTGCGATATTCCGTCACATAAGTGCCGAAACGGCAGGGACCGCAGGAGCCCGCAGTGGCGAAAATATAATTTTTGACGATATCTTGTTTGCTCTGCCCCGCCGCTTCCAATTCCTTCAGCTTTTTCACCAGATTGCCAACGGTGAAATAGGTAGGGTTGCACTGACCGCGGTTGCCGAATTCGCGGCCGAATTGCAGCGCGCGATTATCCGGCACATCCATCGCCTCCACCTTGTAACCCAACCCGCGAAATGCGGACTGGATAAACAGGTCGTGCGCCATGGTCAGGCCCGCATGAAGGATGGTCGTATGTTCGCGCTGGGACGCGACAAAGTGCGTGGGATTCAAATCCCGCCAGTGCTCTTTATTTTCAGTCGCACCAAATTCCTGCGTTTCAAATTGTTTGAGATTTTCTTCGACGGCGCGCAGATATTCCGCGACGTTTTGGTCGGCCGATGACTGCCCCACACGGGAAGTATCACGGGATATTTGCGTCATTACGTCTCTCCTCAGTCGATTTCAACGGCGGCGATCAATTGGTTATTGGCAACCAGCGCACCGAGGGGCGCAGTTGGTTTGGGCGTATCCGTCTGTGCCAGCAGCTGCTCGCGGCGCTGGCGCCATTTTTCTAGTTCCACAACGAACATTTCATCCTGTTTGATTTTTTCCGGTGCGGCCTCGAGCAATTGCAAACGCTTTTCCACAAGGGCGCGCTCGTGCTCTTGCTTGCGTCGGGCCTCGTCTTCGAGCTTTTCCTCGGCCAGCTTCAATGTGTAGCCGTAGGTTTTAACGCGAATTTTTATGGAGCCCGACGGTTTGTTCGCATCTATATCGTGCAGAGCGGAATATGGTGAGCCGGAGGCTTCCATAATTCGGTCGATTAATCCGTATGTCGGCGCGTCGTGACCGCATTTAAAACTGGATAAATCCAACACCGCCACATTGGGATGGCGCGCGGCGAATTTGGCAGCCCAGACTTTTTGCACACTGTTGACGCTGTAATTTTCCGGCCAGATATCGTGAATTTCCAGCGGCGAGGATACGTGCTCTTTTTCCAGATCCTCGCGGAAAAACTTGTGCAAATACTCTTTATTTTTCGGAATCGAGCGCATGGACAGGATCGGATATCCCATCGCCTGATATTCCTCCAGCACCGCGTGGTTCATACCCGGATCGTTGTGATACGGGCGGCCGATCATCAACAGCGCCATGCGATTATCCGCTTCCACCGCATCGAGAATGATGCGGCCTTTCTCCTGCATATGCTCATCAAAATGCTGTAAAGCTTTGTAGGCCTGATCGACGGCAAAATTATTTTCGTCTTCGCTCATTTGCAGATGCTCAGCAAAAGCGCCAAACATTTTAGACTTCAACAACAGCGGCTCATTAAGCGACACGGCGGTATCCAGATAAGTAATACCGCGCTGACCGAAAAAGTCCTGCTCTTTGGTAAAAGCCGCCCCTATAACTTTTGGTGTACCGGCCACAATCGGACAACAAGCTGTGTCCATCACTTTCTCCACAAAGGTGGGAATATGAGTGATGGACGGGAAGAAAATTAAATTGAGCGGCTTTTGTACATGGTGTTCAAACAGCAGATTGTGAATATGCGCCTGCACCACTTTGGCGGGAAAACAGGGATCGACCGAACCATATTTACCACCGGCCTGCCACATCTCCTCACTGGTATCGTCAGAAAAAACGATATTGCGGGATTTCACGCCCAGGACTTCAAAGTAGGCGCGCCAGAACGGTGCTGTGCTCCAGATATTCAACGCTTTGGGAATACCGATACGGATATTCTGGCGATGGGCTTGCGCAGCCTCACTCGAACGCACAAAAGCGCGACGAATTTTTTTGTGTTTTACGCCGCCGAGCAGCGTGCGCTTGACTTCGATATCCTCAATTTCCGTACCAGCTTCCGGCAGAGGCGGCACTTTATAGAGCGGCTTGTACGCCCAAGTCGCCTCGTAATCCACCAGATTGGGGAAAGCAATGGTGCGCTCGCGGCGTTTTTTATTCAGTGCACGCAGAGCGTCGTGATCTTCCACCGTACCTTTTTCGCAGGAAAATCCGGAAATATAACGAACGGTTTCTTCTTTGCTGACATGCGCATCGATAAATGTGCGGGAACAATTGTTGGCGCAGAAGGTACAGCGGGTTTCTTCGTCATTACGGGTGGTGTAATACAGATTGATCGCCGCATCCAAGCCAATAAAGGAGGAGTGACCGCGACGCTGGGTCACGCGAATCGCTTCAAATGCTGCGCCCAGTGCGCCGGCCTCACCGGTGTGAGGATGCACATGTACCTCGGCGTCAGGCACGCGCTCCTGGATATAATCCACCTGCGCTTTTACCGCCGCCATATTTTTCTGAGTGCCGCCCTGCAACACAAACACCCGGCCCAGCTCCGCCATACGCGGAATCTGCACCACGTATTGCCAGATATTTTTCGGCAATACCAGGGCGAGGCCTGCAAGTAACTCTTCGCCGTTGTAGCCTTCCTTCTGGAAATTCACCCGGTCGGAATCGAGGAACACTGCGCAGCCGTAGCTAAATTCCGGTGACAGCTCCGCGTTAAAAGCTTTTTCCGCGTATTGCTCCACCGGCACACCGAATTGATCCGCCATGGCTTGCAGCAACATGCCGTTGCCAGCGCTGCAGGAATTCGACAAGCGGAAATTTTTGATGGTGCGGTTTTGCATGAACATAACTTTGATGTCCTGTCCGCCGACATCACAAATCACATCCACATCCGGGAAATAATGTTGCGCACTTTTCATATGCGCGACGGTTTCAACAATATTGGCATCGGCTTTTAACGCCGCTTCCATTACGTCGCCGGCGTAGCCGGTCACACCGAATCCTTTAATATCCAATTCCGCATTCTGCATCTTGGCCCAGGTTTGCAGCTGCAGGAACATGTTTTTCATGTCCTCCAGCGGGTTACCCTTGGAGAGCTGATACACCTTTTGCAGAATTTCGCCCTGGGCATCCACCAACACACATTTACTGGAGGTAGAGCCGCCGTCGAGGCCGATATAACCTTCGATTTTTTTCTGCTGTACTTCCCGCGGTTTGAACGAAGGAATCTGATAGCGTTGAATAAACTCGATGGCGGAATCCTTGTCCGCCACCAACGGCGGGCCAGCGTTAGCGCCGAGCTGCGCTTTGCGACCGTCGCGAATAAAGGATTTCAGGCGTTCGAGGGTTTCGCAGGTGGCGACATTTTTTTCGTGCAGACCAAACAGCACTGCACCATAGGCCGCGTAATATTCGGAATTTTCCGGGGAGAAAATCAATTCTTCCAGCGGTACGTCTTTGGGATAATCAAAACCGCGCTCTTCCCAGGTTTGCGGAATGCGGTAGCGCCAGCAATCGCGCAGAAACGGTAAATAAGTATTGGGGCCGCCGAGTAATAGCACTTTCGGTTTTAAGGTATTGCCGCGCGTGAGTACGGAAATATTCTGGCTGACAATGGCGTCCGCGAGGGAGCACATAATTTCGTTGGCGGGAATGCCGCTTTTCACCAGATTCACAATATCGGTTTCGGCAAATACACCGCATTTGGCGGCGACGTGATGCAATTTGGTGGGATCAAAAACCAATTGCGCTACCTGATCCCGCGCCATGCCCACTTTAATAAAACATTTATCGATAGTGGCGCCGGTTCCGGACGCGCATTTATCGTTCATCGATGTAGTCGCGCGTTTTTCGCCGGTGGCTTCGCTGGTTTTGAACATGATGATTTTTGCATCCTGTCCACCCAGTTCAATCACACTGCCCACATCCGGGTGCAACGCCTCCACCGCCATGGTGACCGCGTTAACCTCTTGAATAAATTTTGCGTTCAAGTGCGGCGCTAAGGGACCCGCACCAGAGCCGGTAATAAATATCCGGGTATTGTGTAGGGAGATCTGGGGAAGATCCGCGAGCACCTGCTCGAGCATTTCCAAAACTTTCTCCGCCTGACGGGTTTCGTGGCGGGCGTAGCGGGACCAAAGAATTTGTCGAGTTTCCGGTTCCACGGCAACCAATTTGACGGTGGTGGAACCGACATCAATACCGAAGGTGAGGTGCTGGTGATCCATGATTTTTACCGTTTTGCTATTGCAGCAGGAGATCAGCGCCTGTCCCTAAACTTTTTGTTATTTAACGAACCGGGAAACCTTCGCCTAAGCGCTGAAAGTGCCTAACCCTAACGCAAAACTTTTTAAAAACCAAGCAAACCCCTCGGTTATTGCGGCTTTTGCACAAAACCGCCGAGGGATTTAATCCACATAAAAATCATGGATTAATTTTCCGCACAATTACTCCATCGCCACTCGATAAAATTGCGCTTTCAAATAATCCGTTTCCGGAATGGCGGGATGAACCGGATGGTCGGGTCCCTGTCCACCGCTGTAGATCAACTGCGCGTGGCGATCGAGATGCCGCGCTGCGCCGCGCACAATTTCTTGCAAAATATCGCGGGTCAGCGGCATGGAACAGGAGGCGGACACCAGCAAGCCGTCTTTGCCGAGCAGGCGTATGGCGAGTTCATTGATGTGGCGATAAGCCGCCTCGCCCGCCTGCTGATCCTTGCGCTTTTTGATAAACGCCGGCGGGTCCAGCACCACCACATCAAACTGGGTTTTGTCCGCTACCAGGGTTTTCAAAACGTCCACCGCCTTGCCGCGCAGCACATCCACCTTGTCGGCGATATTGTTGAGCCGCGCATTGTGCAGTACACCCTCGGTCGCGGCTTCGGACGCGTCCACACAAGTCACCTGTTGCGCGCCGGCGACGCCCGCCTGAATGCCCCAGCCACCCACGTAGGAGAACACATCCAGCACCCGCTGGCCGCGCACCATGGTCTGCAAGTAAGCGCGGCTGACCCGGTGATCGTAAAACCAACCGGTTTTTTGCCCAGTAGTGGCGGAGACTTCAAAGCGCGCGCCGTTTTCCACCAGGGCTAGGTGGTCCGGCACTTCGCCGATAATCCGCACCGCTTCATCCAGCCCTTCCAGCTCCCGCGCGCCGTGGTTGTTGCGTACCACTATGCCTTTCGGGCGCAGCACCTTCTCCAACGCCGCCAGCAAATCCTCCAGCAGCAGATCGAAACCCGCCACCGCAATCTGCACCACCAGATAATCGCCGTAGCGGTCGATCACCACGCCCGGCAGCAGATCGCTGTCGCCGTAAACCAAGCGGTAATAAGGCTCGGGGAAACAGCGCTCGCGCAAGCGC
>Ga0065721_10049044_pt1 | contig 49276 bp, 42 predicted proteins | sample Mesricmetagenome_FD_59108 | JGI IMG/M metagenome (GOLD analysis project Ga0065721, IMG submission 59108) | Mesophilic microbial community from rice straw/compost enrichment Sample: eDNA_1 v2 (version 2) | ecosystem: Engineered > Solid waste > Grass > Composting > Bioreactor | place: USA: Davis...
AAGTTCTTCTCCCGACTGCTGCGCGCGGAAAGCCGCCACGCCTGCCGGCATCGCCGCCTCGAAATCGGAAACCATCTTCACCAGGCTCTCCGCTCCCTCCGGCTCGATGCTGTTCTTCAGGCGCTGATACAGAAAAATCGCGTTGGCGAGTTTAAGAATCTGCTTTTGATAGGTGTTGCGGACCTCATCCTTGGTGTCGCTGGCAATCTGCGCCTGATTGTTGATCTCCCGCAACGAGGATTTGATTTCTTCGAACGTGTAGTAACGCAGGCCACTCTTCTCGACGCCTTTCTCCGCAAGATCGAATTCGCTCAGGATGTCGGGATGATGAATGAGGAAAATCGGCCGTGTGTCGGCCAGTTCCGGCTTGAAGAAAACCTCCAGCAACCATTCGGTCGAGCGGAGCTTCTTTGCGTGATGCCAGAACTTCCACGAAGGAACCTGCTCCAGCGGCACATCGCCGGTGCTGCGGATTTGGAGAAGTGAATTGCGCGCAACGGAGTCGAACGGCTGAATGCGCCCGTTCATCAGGACCGGCAACCGGCCAAATTCCTTTGTGTGTAGCTCGCCGTCCTTTTTCGGCAGCATGACGACGATGATTTCGATGGCGAACAGTGCGAACGCGCACCATGGAATGATTTTGGACAATGCTTTCATGATGCCTTCCGTTTCCTGGCAAAGCCGACGAGGTGAATTCCGAACTGAACGATGAGTCCGAGCGAAACCAGCACGCATGCAAAGTAAGGTGTCAGCCAGCCTGGATTCCGAACCACCTGAAGCACGCTGCCCTGGTCATCCTTGTCGAAGCTCGCCTGGTAATAGGTTTCACCCTTGTAACGCAACGGCGAATTCATTTTGATCACCATTTCACGATTTTCTCCGGAAGCAGGATCAATGATTCGCACTCGGCTGGAAAAATTCTTCGGAATCTCCGTTCCAGGATACCGGTCGTGCCGGAATTCAAGCAGGTGGATGCTGTAAGACTTGTAAAAACGGCGCGGACGCAAACTCAGCTCGTAACGCTTTCCATCGAGCACGAGTTCCTGGGGACGATTCAAAAATGCCGAGATCAGATACGTTCCCGCTGAACCGTTCGGCGCGACAATTTCAAACAATCCAGAAGGCATGTCGCGTCGATCCATTTCTGTTTCATGCTTCAATTCCTTCCACCAAATTCCTGACCCAATGCCCGCCGTCGTCGTGACCTGCTCGTAACCTTCCTCCCTGTTTTGCAGCAGCGACGAGTTGGGATAGAACTTGTGGACGCGAACCTTGAAAGGAACTTCCGGAAGTGTGAATTCACCCGCTTTCAACTTCGACGCTGGCAACGAAACAACCTTGTCAGCCTTCGGATCGGAAGTGTCCACGATCGCAAGTTCAAAACTGCGCTCCGCTTCGGAGTAGTTTTTTGTGTCCCCATTCCGCAGGTGCATCGAACTCTCGACGGAAAGCATGTCGGTCAAAAGCTGGCCAAGCAGCAGAAGAGCGAGACCAAGATGAATGAGAATGATTCCCACCTTCTTGAAGTCCTTTCGATAATACCGAAAGTGGGCTGCGATCAGATTGATGATCAACAGGCCACCGACCAGATAACCGCCTGGAAAAACCGGTATGCGAAGACTTGATCCGGCCGGCTGCCAGAAAACGAAGAAGCTCCGGAAGAATTCGTTCTGCGCCTTGTAAAGTCCGAGATGCACCTGCGCCAGCGTTCCGGCAAACACCAGAACGCAGCCCAGGGCCAGCAAGACGACCGTGAGCTTCAACGACGTAAACAGTCTGACAAACCGGTCGATCATTTCAGTATTTGGCTGATTCAACGAATTTCTCGAACGCTTCCTTCTGCGAAGTCACAAGGTTCGCCTCACCGGCAAGCTTGTAGAAGAAAGTCTGGCCGCCCGAAGGCACCATCGCGCCAACAACACGCGTCGGTTGCTGCGTGCGCGGATCGGTTCCCGAAAGTTCGACAAACGTAATTTTCGATCCGCCGATTTCGCGTGTGACCGCTTTGCTGGTGATTTCCGTCTCGGGCACTTCTGCCAGACCGATCTGCCGGCGCCAGCGATTTACATTCGCCGCAAGTCCACCGCCGTCTCCAGCGGACGCGCTCACGTTCACCGCAGCCTTTCCTTCGTCGATGAGAAACTTCGCGACGAGAAATTGCCCACCGGCAGTTTCTTTCCAGTCGCTCGGAACCGTCCATTTCGGCTGGCCTTCGCGATTGATCGGATCCGTTGCCTTGGCCATTCCCGGCATCGACATGTCGCCAATCGGCGGATGCGAAGGAGGAAGAGCACTCATGTCGGGCGCGTGAAATTGAACCGACTTTATGAACTCGATCAGCGCTGGCTTTTGAGCTGCGACGAGATCGGCGTCGCCGGAAATTTTGAAAAACCACGCCGTTCCTTCGCGATGCTGGATGGCACCGAGAACACGCATCGCATCACCGCTGCCTGGATTCTTGCCAACGAGATCGTACAACTCACCGGAACCACCCGCGATTTCCACCTTTTCGGCGGACGCGTTCAAAGCTTCTGCAGTGATTGGTTCAAGTCCGACCTGCTGACGCCAGCGATTCACATTTGCCAGGTCGCCTCCTGCCACTCCGGCCAGCGGGACCACGCTTATGTCCGCCAGCGCCCCATCCTTGCTGACTTTGAACGAAGCCACGCGAACAGGGCCGGGATCAACTTCACTCCAGCCTTCGGGAACCTTGTAAGTCAACTTCGGTCGAAACGCCGGATCCATTCCCACATTCATGCCCGTCATATTGGCCATGCTTGAGCCTGGCTCCGGGTGTCCGGGAGGCAATGCGACGGTGGGAATTTCGGGATTTTCCTTTGAGACGGTGACGACTTCCACTCCGCCCCGGTCACAGCCGGCGATCATCGTGGCCGCACCGAGTGACAGTACTGCGGAAAGAAATGAAAATCTTGAGTTGCGCTTCATGGTTCGTTGCTGTTGCCGACGTTAAGCTAGCTGTGTCAGAAATCGCCGCACGTCATTCTTTGGTATTTACAGACCGTATCTTGCGTCGATGAGAACAAAATCCGGGAACGGTTTAAAGCAGAAGCACGCCAGGAATCCTGACGTGCTTCGCGTGAAATCTCCGGAATTCCGACTAACTGACACCCATGCTCAGAAGGAATTCAATATTACTTCCGGTCTTTTTCAATTTGTTGAGCATCAGCTCCATCGATTCCACTGGCGGCACGCCCGTGAGCGCGCGGCGCAGAATGACGACCTTGTTGTATTCGTCCGGATGGTAGAGCAGTTCTTCCTTGCGGGTGCCGGAACGTTCGATGTTGATCGACGGAAATATGCGGCGATCAACCAGTGATCGGTCGAGATGCACTTCCATGTTACCGGTGCCCTTGAACTCTTCGAAGATGACTTCATCCATGCGCGAACCGGTATCCACCAGCGCCGTTGCAATGATCGTCAACGAACCGCCCTCTTCGATATTGCGGGCTGCGCCGAAGAAGCGCTTCGGCTTGTGCAGCGCGTTCGCATCGACACCGCCCGACAGAATTTTGCCTGAGTGCGGCTGGACGGTGTTGTAGGCGCGCGCGAGACGCGTGATCGAATCAAGCAGAATGACCACGTCGCGCTTGTGTTCGACCATGCGCTTGGCCTTTTCGATCACCATTTCGGCGACCTGCACATGCCGCTCCGGCGGTTCATCGAACGTGGAGCTGATCACCTCGGCGCCACGGCAGGTGCGTTCCATGTCCGTGACTTCTTCAGGACGTTCATCAATCAGCAGGATGAACAGATACGCCTCGGGATTGTTTTTGAGAATCGCGTTCGCGAGCTTCTGCATCAGCACCGTCTTGCCAGTGCGAGGCGGCGCGACGATCAGTCCGCGCGATCCCTTGCCGATCGGACAGACGAGATCCAGAACGCGTGTTGAAAGTTCGTCCGAACCGGTCTCAAGAATAAACCGCTTGTTCGGGAACAGCGGCGTCAAATTGTCGAAATGTGTCTTGTCCTTCGCCTTCTCGGGATCTTCCTGATCGACGCCTTCAACCTTCAGCAGCGCAAAGAAACGTTCCTTGTCCTTTGGCGGACGAATCTGTCCCGCGATCAAATTGCCGGTCTGCAGATCGAAGCGGCGAATCTGCGATGGCGAAACGTAGATGTCCTCAGGACAAGGCAGGTAGTTGAAGCTCTGTGAGCGGAGAAAACCGAAACCTTCCGGCAGCACTTCGAGCACGCCTTCTGAGAACAGGACACCGGCGCGTTCTGCATTCTTCTGGAGAATCTGAAAGATGACCTCGTGCTTGCGCATCGTGCCGAAGTTCTCGACGCCGAGTTCGCGAGCCATGTTGTTCAGCTCGGTCATCGACATCGCCTGAAGCTTGGCGATGTTCAGCGATGCGGCAATGCGATCCTTGCCGTTCCCCTTGGCATCACCCTTCTCGGGCGCCTTGGGTTCCGGATGATGTTCGGTCGGTTCGATCGGACGTGTCGGCGGTTGCAGATCGTCCATCTGCGGTTCGGGAGCCGGCGGCGGCGCGACAGGCGCGGCGGCGGCCGGGGCTGTGGATTCCTTCGAGTTGGAGGTAGCGGGTGCGGATTCGAGCTCTGGTTGTTGTTCTGACGGCGCGGGCTGCTCAGCAGCGGCGCGCGCCTTGGACGCTCTGGGCGCCCTTGGCTTCTTGGTACTTGCTCTTGGCGGCATAATTCAAATTTTCGTTTTCAAAGGGTTAAATGCATCAGCAGGCGATAAACAAGGGACGTAACCAAACGCCCAACTCCAAGTCAGACGATCAACTGCTTGATTAGTTCAAATTGGAGTGATTACCAACCGGGAGCGCGCTGCAGGTTTCGCAGGGCCAATCCATTCGGCAAGGAAAACCTTGCAGTGAGTTCGCCGACACGTTGGCGCAGTTTATAAAGGGTGTCAACTAATTCTCCGATTAGAGAAATCACCCGAAAGTCTAACTGCCAATTCAACAAAATCAGCGGAGAAATACGCCCGAATCAGCCAAACCCAATGCGCGCAATATTCAGTAAGGCAACGGGAACCGCGCCGTCAGTTCGCGCACGCGCTGACGAACCTTCGCGAACGTTTCCACGTTTTTGATGTCCATCAACACCTCGCTGATCATGTCCGCGATGGCAGCCATCTCGGGCTCCTTCATGCCGCGGGTCGTGACGGCAGGTGTGCCGAGTCGAATGCCGCTGGCCTGGAACGGAGAACGTGTTTCGAACGGAATGGTGTTCTTGTTGGTGGTGATGCCAGCCTCGTCCAACGCGATCTGGCAGTCTTTTCCAGTCAAACCCTTCGCGCCAACGTCCACCAACATCAGGTGATTGTCTGTCCCGCCGCTGACGAGCCGGAAGCCATTTCGCTTCATGCCTTCGGCAAGCGCCGCTGCGTTCTTCACAATCTGCTGCTGGTAGGCGACGAAAGCCGGCTGGAGCGCTTCATGGAAGCACACAGCCTTGCCGGCGATCACATGCATCAGCGGACCGCCCTGAATTCCAGGGAACGCCTGCGAATCGATCTCCTTCGCATATTTCTCTTTGCAGAGGATCAATCCGCCGCGGGGACCGCGCAGTGTCTTGTGAGTTGTGGTGGTGACAAAGTCAGCGTGCTCAATCGGGCTGGGATGAATTCCGGCCGCCACCAAGCCTGCAATGTGCGCGATGTCCGCCAGCAACAGCGCGCCGACTTCGCGGGCGATTTCGCCCATGCGCTTGAAATCGATGATGCGCGGATAAGCGCTGGCGCCGACGGTGATCATCTTCGGCTTGTGTTCCCGCGCCATGGCAGCGAGCTGATCGTAATCGATCCGTTCGTCGTCCTTCCGAACACCGTAATGAACGATCTCGAAAAACTTGCCTGAGAAATTTGCCTTGTTCCCGTGCGTGAGGTGTCCGCCATGGCTCAGGTCCATGGTCAGCATCTTGTCGCCCGGTTTCAGCATGGCGAAATAGACAGCCATGTTCGCGCCCGAACCCGAGTGCGGCTGAACGTTGGCGTGCTCGGCGCCGAACAGCTTCTTCGCACGATCGATCGCAAGCTGTTCCACCTGATCGACGTTTTCACAGCCGCCGTACCAGCGCTTCTTGGGATAACCTTCAGCGTACTTGTTCGTGAGCACGGAACCCTGCGCCTCCATCACGGCGGGGCTGGTGAAGTTCTCGCTGGCGATCAGCTCGATGTTCTCCTGCTGACGAACGCGTTCGTGCTCGATGGTGTTGGCGATTTCAGGATCGACGGATTTCAGTTTCAGGTCGCGGCGGGTGAATGAAGTTTCCATTTTATTGACGCGGCGCTCGTGACGGCCGCCTTGAAATTTTGAACCGAGGAAGGCTTCGACAATCCGCTGGGCCTGTTCGGGAGAGGTGTTCTTCGCCGCAATGCAAACCACATTGGCGTCGTTGTGCTGACGGGTGACCGCCGCCGTTTCCTCATCGGTCACCAGCGCCGCGCGAATGCCAGGAACCTTGTTCGCCGCCATGCTCATTCCGATGCCAGTGGTGCAGAGCAGCACTCCGAACTGGGCTTTCCCAGACGCGACAGCCTGGCTGACCGCATGGGCGTAATCCGGATAATCGGTTGAGTCCTTCGAATAGGTCCCGAAATCGGCAACGGAAAGCCCGCGCTGCTCCAGCTGCTTTTTCAAAGCTTCCTTGAGATCAAAACCCGCGTGATCCGAACCGATCGCCACGGCAGCGACCGCGCCTCCGGGAAGCCCGGCGTTTTCGCCATGTTCGATAAATCGCAGAATGCTCACAATTCCCTGCTCAATCTGATCCCGGCAATTGACATAAACTTCATACGACCCGCCGATTGGGTCGCTGATGTCCTTTTCGAATGTGTCGAGCGTTTCGTCAAATTCCCGCAACAGGAACGTCTTTTCAGCCGCCTGCGGATACAGCAGCGTCACCGTGTCCACATGGCTGTGGGTCATCCCGAAAATGTAATCGGCCTGTGCCACCAATTCGGGCGTCAGCATCCGGCTGCGCTGGCTGGAAATGTCGATCCCGAGCTCCTTTGCCGCACGAATGGCATATCCGCTCGGGGGCTGGCCATCCAACGCTCCAAGTCCCGCTGAGAGAACACGATAGCTTCCGCGACCCTGGACGGCATGACGGAAAATCCCTTCCGCCATCGGGCTTCGGCAGACGTTGCCAGTGCAAACAAAAAGGACGGTCTTCATTAAAGTGTTCGTTGAAATTGAGTGCCGGAAAGAAAATCGTCAACGGCGAAATCAGGAGCGGAACTGCCTGACCACTGCCAACCCCTTGAGAAGATCGATCGCCCTCGCCAGAACAGGATCGCTGACCAGCGGTTTCTCGGGCTCCGGCTCGCGAACGCGCGGCTGTTCGGATTCGTCCCGATTCAAGCTGTTGCGATGCTCGCGAACGAGTTCCGCTTCGCCAAACCGTGCGCGCCGGGTGCCGTTGGTTCCACCTGCAGTTCCCGCCGTCAGATTCGTGCGCGGAAGCAGATAAAAGGCGTCCGCATAATAGGAACGCTCTTCATCCTCGCCGACCACCACTTCAATGTCCGGCCGAATGCCGTTGGTTCCAATCTGCGTTCCATCACCGAGATATACCGGTGTGGTGGCAATCCGAAGTTTTGCTCCGCCTGAAATCGAAAACTCTTCCATCATGAGCGCCTGGCCGGCGGTCCGGCTGCCCAGAACCAGTCCCGCACCCGAGTAACGAAGTGCGCCTGCAAGTGCTTCCGCAGCTCCTGTTGTCGATCGGTTCACCAGAACAGCAAGCGGGAATTGAATTCCATTGGTTTTGGCTGCAGTGGAACCGGTTTCATTTCCCCACTTCAGGACCGCTTGTTTTTTCGTCGAGAAAAGATCCGCTGTTGCTACGGAAGCCGCGTAATCAATGCCGTTTGCGTAACGCAAATCCAGAACAAGCCCGCTCAGCCGGTTGCTCGTGCTCAGGTCCTGACAGACACGGCGCAGCTCTTCAGGAAGTCCCGACGTGATTCGTGCGACGCGAACATACCCAACGCGATCTTCAAACACGGAAGTTTTGGAAATCGCATCTTCGGCATTTGCCGGGGAACCGTTGGCCACCAGTTGAACGCGCGGGGCGAGTTCGGAAACCAGTCCGACCACAGCGGCGCGATTGAGTTCGGCTTCGTTCAGGCCGGAGACCTTGGTCTTGAGCAGCTGGTACACCTCTTCGAAATTCAAAGACGCGGCGCTGTCCTGCGCGGGAGCCTGAAAACCCGCCAGCAGAGAAAAAATCATCAGGGAATAAATCCCGGGTCGTGTCATGGCGCGCACAAAGTGCGCGAGCCCCAGCGGAAAGTAAAGCGGGTAGGAACCTGACGACAGAATTGGCGCGGAACTGACTCCAAATTCCAAATTCCAAACTCTGAACCCAAAGCCCCGCGCCCAAAACCTATTGAGGCGGTTCCACCGAATCCACACTGCGGGTATTTCCCGGGGGATTGTATCTAGCCAACGAAAATTCGCTTTGTTAGGTTCCAGCCCAATATGAATTTCCTGGCCGGCTCCAAGATCGGTGTGTGGCTTCAAGGGCTGGGCCAGATCGCGCTGCTGGCAAAGGAAGCGTTCGCCTCGCTCTTCGGGCTTCGCTTCAACTGGCGCGACGTCATCTACCAGATTTATTTCATGGGGGTGAAATCGCAGTCGGTGGTGCTGATCACCGGCGCCTTCACCGGCATGGTTCTGGGCGCTCAGACCTACTTCCAGTTTCACAAGGTGAAGATGGACACCGCGACCCTGGCCGTCGTGAGCGTGTCGATGTGCAGCGAACTCGGTCCCGTGCTGACCGGCTTGATGGTGGCCGGGCGCGTCGGTGCCGCCATCGCCGCCGAACTCGGCACCATGCGTGTCACGGAACAGATCGATGCGCTGCGAACGCTGGCGACGCATCCCGTGGATTACCTGGTCACGCCGCGTCTGTTCGCCGCCCACATCATTCTGCCCCTCCTCACCGTAGAAGCCATCGCAGTCGGCATCGGCGCGGGATACGTGGTTGGTGTTTACCTGCTGGGAATCGATCCCACCTATTCGTGGTACAACATGGTGAAATACACCGGCGCGCACGATGTGTTCAACGGATTGATCAAGTCCTTCATCTTCGGCGGCATCGTGGCGCTCATCGGTTGTTACAAGGGAATGTTCTGCGGCGAAGGCGCCGAAGGCGTCGGCAGGGCAACCACGGAGTCGGTGGTCTATTCCTCAATCACGATTCTGATCACGAACTTCTTCTTGACGATGTCGCTCGGAAAGATCCTGAACAGCCTATGATCGAAGTTCGCGATCTCAAGAAGAGCTTCGGCTCGCATTCGATCCTGGATGGCGTCAGCTTCCGAATCGAAAAAGGCGAGTCGGTCGTGATCATCGGGCGCAGCGGCGGCGGCAAAAGCGTGTTGCTGAAACATCTTGTCGGATTGCTCCGGCCGGATTCGGGCGAAGTGCTGATCGACGACGAACCGATCGCGAACATGAACGAACGGGAACTTCTCCGTGTCCGGAGCAAGTTCGGAATGTTGTTCCAGAGCGCCGCATTGTTCGATTCCATGACTGTTGCCGAAAACATCGCGTTCCCGCTTCGGCGACACCACAAGCTTTCGGAAAAGGAAATTCAGGAGAAGGTGACGGAGGTGCTGGCGATGGTCGATCTGCCGGGAACCGGAAACAAGAAACCATCCGAACTTTCCGGTGGCATGCGCAAGCGCGTCGGGCTGGCGCGATCGATCGTTTACCAGCCGCAGATCGTTCTCTACGACGAACCGACCACCGGACTCGATCCAATCATGTCCGACAGCATCGACCAGTTGATCATGCGCGTGAGCGAAAAGCTGAACGTCACATCCGTCGTGGTGACTCACGACATGCGTAGCGCCCGTCGCGTCGGCGACCGGATCATCATGCTGCATGGCCGAAAAATTTACGCCACTGGAACGCCGGACGAGATTTTCAGCTCCAATGATCCGGTCATCCGACGGTTCGTGGACGGAGTGTCGGATCCGAAGGAAGATTTCTTTTAATTTGAATCGCTATGAGTAAATCACGCCTGGAACTCAAGGTCGGCCTGTTCATCTTCATCGGACTGGTCCTGCTCGGACTGCTGCTGCTCCAGTTCAGCAAGGGAACATCGCTGTTCCGCAAGACCTACACACTTTACGTCACTGCGAGCGACGTCGGCGGATTGAAACCGAATGCCTCGGTTCTCATGTCAGGCGTGCAGGTGGGAACGGTTGAAGGCATCGCGCTGAACCCCAGCGGCACAAACGTCACCATCACGCTCTCCATCTACCGGGATTACGTGATTCGTGATGACGCCGAATTTCAGATCAAGCAATCGGGTTTTCTCGGGGACAACTTCGTTTCCATCAATCCGCTTCAGAACCGCGGCAAGGAACTCGGCGATCACGGCCGTGCGACCGCGTTGGAGCCGTTCAACCTGCAGGAGGTCGCCCGATCCGCGGCGGGTTTCGTCCAGCGCGTGGACCAGGCCGCAACGAAACTTAATGAAGCCATCGCGGACGTCCGCAAATACGCTTTGAACGAAGAGACGCTTACAAATCTCGCCTCCACCGTGCACACGATGCGTATAGCTTCGGAACGGGCCATGGCCACCGTGGAGGAAATCAACGCGCTCTTCGTCACGAACGGTCCGGCCGTCAGTCTGTCGGCGAGCAACATCGCCCGGGCATCGGAGGAACTGCAGCGCTTTTCGGAAACGTTGAACAGTATTCTCGGCGAAAACCGCGGCAGCATTTCGTCGTCGGTCCAGAACGTCGAGGCTTCCACCGTGGCGCTGAAGAGCCTGATGGAAGAAGCCAACCAGGGCAGAGGCCTCGCAGGATTACTGCTGCGCGACGAGCGAACTTCTGCCAACGTGGCGGACATCGTGCAGAATCTGTCGATCACGAGCAGCAACCTGAACCGTCTCGGGCTTTGGGGAATCCTTTGGAGCAAGAAGCCCGCGAAGCAGGAGTCCTCACGCAATCAACAGGAGATTCTTCGCACACCAAAGGACGCCGCCAAACATGATTAACCTCTGGGTCATTCGAATTCTCTTCCTCTGCCTCTGCACAACCTCCGGCTTTGCCATCAGCCAGGTGCGGCCCGAGCTGGTACATTACAGCTGGAGCGGCGCACTCGTCGGATTCGGATTTGGATGGCTGCTGATCGCCGTGGACGAAATGCTCAAGGGTTTTTCGCTCCGCGCCTTCTCGGCGATCACCTTCGGTCTCCTGCTGGGAAATATCGTCGCACTGTTGATCGATCGTTCCGGGTTGTTCGACACCGCCGATGAAACCACGCGCTGGCTGATCCGCCTCTGTCTGTTCCTTGGCTTCAGTTACGTCGGAATGATCCTCGCCATGCGCAGCAACAAGGAGGATTTCTCGCTCATCATCCCCTACGTCCGGTTCGCGCCGCAGAACAAGCCCGACAACCTCCTGCTGCTCGACACAAGTGTGATCATCGATGGCCGCATCGCCGACCTGATCGAAGCGAATTTTCTCGAAGGCATCATCGTGGTGCCGCGTTTCGTTCTGCGCGAGCTTCAGCAGATTGCCGATTCGAACGATCCCGTGAAACGCGCCCGCGGACGTCGCGGACTGGAAATGCTCAACCGTCTTCAGCAGAACACGAAAAACGAGGTGAAGATTCACGACGGCGATTTCCCTGAAGAAAAGGATGTCGATGCAAAGCTGGTCCGGCTGGCGCGCAATCTGAAGGCCAAGCTGTTCACCAATGACTACAACCTCGGCAAGATCGCAGAACTGCAGTCCGTGAGCTACGTGAACATGCACGAACTTTCCAAGTCGATGCGCGTGGCATTGCTCCCCGGCGAAGTGGTCAGCATCCGGATCGTGCGCGAAGGCCGCGACAAAGGCCAGGGCGTGGGTTACCTTCCCGACGGAACCATGGTCGTGGTCAATCACGCATCTGAAATGATCGGTCAGCAGGTGGATGCGCAGGTGCAAAGCAGTTTGCAGACGGGCGCCGGGATCATTGTGTTTGCGGAGATGCGTGCGGCACCGACTGCGACAAAACCTGAATCGAAAGGCAACTGATATGTCCATTCAGACAATTTTCAAAGCATTCAATCCGGCAGAAGCCCAGCTCGTGCGCTCTCGCCTGGAAGCAGCGGGATTTCATCCGGTCGTCGCTGACGAACTCTCATCGCTGAGTGTCGAAGGTTATTCCATGGCGGCCGGCGGCGTCCGTGTGCAGGTGCCGGAATCTGAAGCCGAAGAAGCCAGAACATTTCTCGATCGCGCGGAGGAACCGCCTTCTCAATGAATTCGTCCACTCTGAAACAGCTCACCAAACTCCAGAAACTTCTTCCGTCCGGCGAAATTCAGTTAAAGGAATCCATCCGGGAAAAATACAGCGGTGACAAATGGTTCGCCTCGCAGTTGCCCGATGCCGTTGCCCTGCCCCGCAGCGCCAAATCGGTCTCGCAGCTCCTGCAGTTCGCAAACAAACATCGCATTCCCGTGACGCCGCGCGGCGCCGGTTATGGCTACGTGGGCGGCTGCGTTCCCATTCAAGGCGGCATCGTTCTCTCAGTCGAACGGATGAACCGCATCGTTGAAATCAATCCCGAGGATTTCGTCGTCGTCACGCAACCCGGCGTCACCACACAGGCGCTTCAGGAAGCGGTCGAACGAAAAGGACTGTATTATCCGCCCGATCCCGCCAGCCGGAAGGACAGCTCCATCGGCGGAAACATCGCCACCAACGCGGGTGGACCGCGCTGTTTGAAGTATGGCGTGACGCGTGATTACGTTCTCGGCCTGGAGGTCGTGACGGCAGACGGCTCACTCGTTCGCGTCGGAGGACGGACGCACAAAAACAAAACCGGGTTCGATTTCGCGCGGTTCTTTCCCGGCTCGGAAGGCATGCTGGGAATTATCACTGAAGCGACATTGAAGCTGATTCCCCTGCCCCCGTATCGCGCATGCCTCGCAGTCGGTTTCAGTTCGATGCGCGATGCGATCCGCACATTGCACGCAATTTTCAAAGCCGGATTTCTTCCGTGCGCACTCGAAGTGGCCGATTCCTTCACGCTGGCCGCTGCTTACAAACGCACTGGAAGCGAACGCCTCCGTGGTTGCCGCGCGCACCTGATTGTGGAACTCGACGGTCAGATCAAATCTGTGCGAAACGAAATCCGCGATCTGGAAGCCATCGTGCGCGAACAAAAGCCGCTCTTTGTCGAACGCGGATTCGGCGCCGCGCAATGCGAGGACGTCTGGAAAATCCGCCGCGAGTTCTCTTATTCATTGCGCGATACCGGCCTGACGAAATTGAACGAAGACATTGTGGTTCCGCGCGGACGGTTGGAAGACCTGTTCGCGTTCGCTGCGAAGCTTCAGAAAAAACACGGCTTTCCGATCGCCTGTTTCGGCCATGCCGGCGACGGCAACATCCACACAAACGTGATGGTCGATTACACGCAGCCCGGCGCAAAGAAACGCGCCGATGCGGCACTGGACGAACTCTTTCAGCAGGTTGTCGCGTGGGGCGGATCCATCACCGGCGAACATGGAATCGGTCTTGCCAAGAAACCGTGGTGGCCGCTGGCCGCGTCGGCTGAATTGCGCGCATTACACAAGCAGGTCAAAGACGCTCTCGATCCGAACGGAATCCTGAATCCAGGAAAATTTATCTGAACCGACACGATCGTGAATTCATTTCGCGACGGAATCCTCAACGGCAATCTGCCACGGCTTTGTGTGATCCCGCTCCTAAATGCGAACCCCCGGACGCAGAACTAGAATCCAATCACGCGCAGTACAAGCCCGAGAATCGCCGCGAGCAGAACGACGAGTGGAACACTGATTTTGAATCGCCACATCGCGAGGAATGCGACGATGCAGACGACGATCGCAGGAACATCGACGCCGTTCCAAACGGCGTGTTTCGATCGAAAAACATGCCCCGCGAATACAACGGCAAGGTTCAGAATAACGCCCACCACTGCTGCACTGACCGCCGTGAGTGCACTGTTCAATCGCCGATTCTCCCGCATCTGTTCGATGTATGGAGCGCCCAGAAAAATCCAGAGGAAGCACGGCACAAACGTGCACCAGGTGGTGATCGCGGCGCCAAGCGTGGCTGCACTCAACGGAGACAGCGAACCCGGATTCTGCCAGCCGCCCATGAACCCGACGAACTGCACCACAATGATGAGCGGGCCCGGAGTGGTTTCGGCCAGGCCTAATCCATCGGTCATCTGCCCGAGAGTCACCCAGTTGTTTCGAACGGCATGGTCTGAAACATATTCCAGCACCGCGTAGGCGCCGCCGAAAGTGACCATCGCCGCCTTGCTGAAAAATGTTCCCTCGCGCGTGATGGCGTGGGTCCAGCCCAGAAGCGTTCCTGCAGCGACTACAGGTGTCCACCAGAGAAGAATGCAGACTGCAACGACAATCACACTTCTCTTCCAGCCCGGCCGGGTGTGCGACAAGGTTTCATCATCTGAAACAACGAAACGCGTTCCGTTCTCGGATGACGGTGCTTGCGCCTTGAACCACGCCGGTTTGAAAGAGGAAGCGATCAGCCCTGAAATTCCCGCCGAGAGAACAATGAGCGGGAACGGAAGGTTCAGCAGGAAAATCCCAACGAACGCAAGAGCCGCGATAGTCCACAACGCCGGATGATGCAGAACCCTTGAACCGATGCGAAAGAGCGCGGCGGCGATGATCGCCACAACGGCCGGCTTCAACCCGTAGAACGCTGCCTCGACCCAGAAAAGATTTCCAAAGAGGACATAGCAGAGACTCAATCCCCACAGGAGAATGGCAGCCGGAAGAAAAAAGAGCACACCGGCGACGATGCCGCCCCACGTCCGATGCAGCAGCCAGCCGATGTAGGCCGCGAGCTGGGTGGCCTCCGGTCCCGGCAGCAGCATGCAGAAATTCAGGGCGTGAAGAAATCGTTGCTCGCTGATCCAGCGCCGTTTCTCGACGATCTCTGAATGCATGATGGCGATCTGACCGGTGGGACCGCCAAAGCTGATGAAGCCCAGCTTGAGCCAGAAGCGGAATGCCTCGGCGAACGTGGGAGCTTTGGGAGCTTGGTCTTCAGGCACGGGGTATAGATGCCAAGCATGCAGGCGGTTGAACATCTATTTTGTGCCGAACCGGAATGGCTATTGAAATCCGCCTCTCGCCACTTGTAGGATTTCGCCTCAATGAATCCAACGACTTCGAAGACACAGGTGGCGATTTTAATGGGCAGCGACTCGGACTGGCCGGTGATGAAGGCCGCGGCCGACGTCTGCGCAGAATTTCAAGTGGGCTGCGAGGCCAAAGTCATTTCAGCGCATCGCACCCCGCGCGACCTGGAGCAATTTGTCAGCGCCGCGTTCGGACGCGGCATTCGCGTGATCATTGCCGGCGCGGGCGGCGCCGCGCATCTGCCGGGAGTCACTGCTGCCTTCACGACGCTTCCAGTCATCGGAGTTCCCATTCAGGGGAAAGCTCTGGATGGAATGGATTCTCTTCTTTCAATCGTCCAAATGCCGCCGGGCGTTCCCGTGGCAACGGTCGGCGTCAACGCGGCAAAAAATGCCGGTTTGCTGGCCATGCAGATTCTTGCCACCTCAGACGACCGCCTCCAGAAGGCATTTGTTGCCTTCAAAGAGAAGCTGGCGAACGAATCCCGCGCCAAGAATGAAACGTTGGCGAAATCCCTGAACAGCTGACTTCGCTGATCCGTCGTCATGCAACGGCTCATCGAAGGCGTTCACCGATTCCGGAACGAAGAATTCGGACGTTATAGCGCCCTGTTCCAAAAGCTCTCCTGCGAAGGCCAGAAACCGCACACGTTGTTCATTACCTGCGCGGATTCCCGCGTCCTGGCCGAACTCGTCACGCAGAGCAAGCCCGGCGATCTGTTTGTTGTGAAGAACATCGGGAACATCATTCCCCCATCCCATGTTCTCGGAAGCACGAACTCGACGGCAGCAGCGATTGAGTTCGCCGTGTCGGTGCTCCACGTCAGCGACATCGTGGTTTGCGGGCATTCTCAATGCGGCGCCATGACCGCGTTGCTGGATCCGGCGGAGAAATATTCCTCCACACCGCATCTGGCGCGCTGGCTCGAACTCGCCACCCCGGTCCGGGAGATTCTCGAGAGGAATTATCGCTCGTTGGAAAACCCGGATGACCGGGCCACAGCCGCTGCGGAGGAAAACGTTCTGTTCGGCCTGGAAAATCTGCACACCTATCCCTGCGTACAGGAACGCCTTGCCAATGGAACGCTTCGACTTCACGGGTGGTTCTTCAAGATCGCCACTGCCGAGCTGTTCACCTTCGATCCCGAAAGCCGCCAGTTTCAACCGATCGCAGCCTCCCCGGATCCAACCTGAATCACAGGGCGAATCGTCACTTGAATCTTGCGGAACCCTGCTGAGTATCGGCTTGCAATGACCCTCTGAAATGCCTCTAATCCGAACGTTTTGGGAGCTATGAGCAAGTCAAAGAATGGGTCGGGACGCGTGCGGGTTTTCATTGTGGATGACCATCCACTCGTTCGTCATGCCTTGAGGGACGCGATACGCAAGGAAAAGAGCCTCGAATTCTGCGGAGAAGCCGAGGACCGCGAGGAAGCGCTTCGCGGAATCGCCGAAACTCGGCCTCACCTTGCGATCATTGACCTGCGGCTTCGCTCCTCCGACGGCCTTGATCTCATACGGGATCTGCGCGACCGTCATCCCGACGTGAAAACGCTGGTCCTCTCGATGCAGGACGAGTCGATCACCGCCGAGCGTGCCGTTCGCGCTGGCGCCCGCGGCTACGTTTCCAAACAGGAACCGCCCAAAAGAATCATGGAGGCGGTCCAAACCGTGCTTCGCGGGGACATTTATTGGAGTGAACGGGCCGCGGCTGTCGTGGCTTCGAGGATCGCATCACCCAAGGACAACACCTCGATTGCCGACCGGCTTTCGGAACGGGAATTGCAGGTGTTTGAACTGGTTGGTCTGGGACGAAGCACGCAGCAGATCAGCGATGCGCTGCATATAGACATCAGCACGGTGGAAACCTACCGGGCGCGCATCAAGGACAAGCTCGGGCTTCGCGACGGGTCGGAACTGCTTCAGAAGGCAATACAATGGTGTCTGGCAAAAGCGTATTATTGAAACCACTCATGAAAACGCAGATTTTCTCCAACGCCGAACGCTGGTTCGACATGCAATCTCAATCCTTTCGAAACCAATTTTCCACCCTGACGGCCCTTCTGGCGTTGGTGCTGATACTTTCAGGCTGCTCCACTCCAACATCGGAATCCTTTTCATCCACCCCCGCTCCAACAACGGGCGCCTTGCAACCTGAACCTTTGGTGCTTCGCGAAGGGGATCTTATCAAAATTGAATTCCCGGGCGCTCCCAATCTCAACACCCGCGAAAGCATAAAACGCGACGGCAAGATTTCGCTTCTCGTCGGACAGGTGGAAGCCGCCGGAAAAACGGTGGAACAGCTTCAGAAGGAAATTCTCGATCTTTACGCCCCCCAACTCGTGACCAAGCTCGTTGTTGTAAGCGTTGAATCCTCCACGTTCTCCATCTACATCACGGGAGCGGTTGGAAAGGGCGGAAAAATGACGTTCGACAAACCGGTGACAGCGCTGGAGGCCGTCCTGGAAGCAGGCGTCAATCTCGCCGGTGCGAATCTGAAAGCCGTCCGTCTGACCCGCACTTCGGGTGGACGAACCGAGGTCACAATGCTGAACCTGGACAAGGCTCTGAGAGGCAAGGACCCCAACGCGAAACCCATTTATCTCCGCGAAGGCGACATCCTCTACGTGCCGGAAAAATTCCAGTGGTTCTGACGGTTCTCCGGCGACCGGAAATGCCCCGGGACTGTTTGTAGTGCGGCGCGCTACAGCCCTGTCGTGCCATCTCGCACGGCAAAATCAGGATTGTCCACGACAGACAAGGTAGGTCTTCTCCTGTAAACCATCACACCATGAAATCCCGTGGGTGAACGTGGCCGGCCAAATGTTTTTCTGGCCGTTTTTAACGTTTAGGCAAGCAAGCTGCTAAGTCAGCGGCTACAGCAAGCAGGTTTCATAAACGAACAGTGTTTTGACGATGGATTTGAAGCAGGACATAGCGTGGTATTGCGCGCGCACAAAGCCGAAGCATGAACATATTGCTGCGGCGAACCTTGTTCAGAAGCTCGGCCTCACGGTTTTCAATCCGCGGCTGAGAATTGAGCGCGCCACCCGCCGCGGCCCCGTCCGATCCATCGAACCCCTCTTTCCTTGCTACGTTTTTGTACAGTGTCAGCCCAAGGATTGGAACGAGATCCGTTTCATCTCGGGCGTGAGCACTCTGGTCAACTTTGGCGGACACATTCCCACGGTTCCACAACAGGTTATCGACGACCTGATGGCCTGCTTTGAATCCGAAGAGCCGATGCTGATGCAGGATCCGCTCTATCCTGGAGCGGAAATCACCGTGGCCGAAGGCGCCTTTGCCGGATTCGACGCCATTGTGCTTCGCACCCTGCCTTCGCGTCAGCGCGTGCAGGTGCTGCTGGATATTTTGGGACGACCGACTGTTGTCGAGCTGGGGAGAACTTCCGTGACGGTGAACAATTCCAACGTCGCGGATGCGCTTCCAGCCCTGGCAGCGCGGTAACAACGGCGGCTGGAAAGCCGCATTGCAGAAGTGGGATCAAAGAATACGGGCGGACGAGCGAATTCGCGAAAAACATACTTCGCGAGCAAGTGCGGAGCCTGTACGGGTTTCATCGACCATTCATTCACAAAGGAATCCTGATTTATGACAAAGCCAATTAAAGTCGGCGTCGTCGGCTGCGGTTACTGGGGCCCCAACCTCATTCGCAATTTCCGCGCGCTCCCCAGCTGCCAGCTAAAAACGATGTGCGACACGAATGAAGATCGCCTCCGCCATCTCGGTAATCTTTATCCCGAGGTTCGTCGCGAGACCGATTACCATCGCATGCTCAAGGAGGACGGGCTGGACGCAGTGATCATCGCCACCTCCGTCAAGCATCACTTCCCGATGGCCAAAGCCAGCCTCGAAGCCGGCAAACATACTTTCATCGAAAAGCCGATGGCCGCATCGGTCGAACAATGCGAAGAGCTGGTCGATATCGCCGAGAACAAAGGCCTGGTTCTCATGGTGGGCCACACGTTCCTTTACTCACCCGCCGTTCGGAAAATCAAGGAAGTGGTGGATTGGGGCGATCTCGGTGACATCCGCTACATCTGCGCGCGACGACTGAACCTCGGCTTGTTCCAGAAGGACATCAATGTCGCATGGGATCTCGCGCCGCATGACCTTTCGATCATCCTGCATATCATGGATGAATTGCCTTCCGTGGTGAACTGCCGCGGCAGCGCGCACGTCACACCTGGCGTCGAAGACGTCACCACCATGTGCCTCACGTTCCGGAACAATCGCTCCGCCATCATCCAGAGCAGCTGGCTCGATCCGCGCAAAACCCGCGAGATGACCATCGTCGGAAGCAAGCGCATGATCGTCTATGATGACGTTGCGCAGATTGAAAAGATCAAGATTTACGATGTGCGTGTGGACCGTCCGCCGCATTACGACACTTTCGGCGAATTCCATTACGCCTATCATTATGGCGACATGTATGTCCCATACATCAGGCAGGAGGAGCCGCTGAAATCCGAATGCCAGCACTTCCTGGATTGCATCTCGGAAGGTATCGCTCCTCTGACCCACGGTCGGCAGGGACTCGAACTCGTTCGGATTCTCGAAGCCTCCTCTGCGTCACTCAAACTCGGCGGCGCGCCGATCAACATGAATGCTCCGCTCGCCGGCAAGGCGCTCAAGACATCCAAAGCAGCATCGGCAAAATCCGCCGATCCCGCTGTCATCCGCGCGTAAAGTTCTGATCGCGACAATCTCCACCGTGCGCACACCCGGCTCCCTGGCTGTCCGTCAGGTGGATCCTGCCCTGCAGGAAGATTGGAACCAGCAGATCAGAACATTCCCGCATCGGAATGCGTTTCACTCCGCCGAGTGGGCTGCGGTCCTCGCCGAAGCCTACGGTTACAGGGCAAAGTATTTCGTTGCGGATTCTGAGAGTGAGTTCGCTTCCGTGCTTCCGGTCATGGAGGTGGAAAGCCGTTGGACGGGAAAACGCGGCATTTCACTGCCGTTCACGGACGAATGTCTGCCACTGCAAACCAGCAGGGAAGCACAGGCAGCAACGTTTCAGGCGGCGATCGAACACGGGAAAGCAAACGGCTGGCGGTATTTCGAGCTGAGGGGAGAAACTGAATCGGTCAGGGATCTTCCCGGCGCATTTCCGTCGATGACGTTTTACACGCATCATTTGAAGTTGAAGGGCGATGCGTCAGACCTTTTCGGAATGTTCGATCCTGCGGTGCGAAGAGCGATTCGGCGCTCCGAGAAAAGCGGTGTCCAGTCGGCATTCTCGACCAGTGCCGATGCGATGGAAGAATATTACCGGCTGCACTGCCTCACACGGAAAACGCACGGCCTTCCACCTCAACCAGTCCGTTTTTTCAGAAACATCCAGTCTCACCTGATTGCGAAGGGACACGGCATCATCGTCCAAGCCATTCATCAAGGGCGCGTCATCGCATCCTCCATTTTTCTTTTGATGGGATCTGAGGCGATCTACAAGTTCGGTGCTTCCGATCCATCCTTTCAAAATCTTCGCGGCAATAACCTCGTCATGTGGAACGGCATACAGTGGTGCCTGCAAAAAGGCGCCTCGTTTCTGAACTTCGGACGGACTTCGTTGTCGAATGAAGGCCTGCGGCGCTTCAAACTGAGCTGGGGTGCTGAGGAGAAACAACTCCACTATTACAAATACGATCTGCAGAAAAACATTTTCATGAAGGACCACGACGCGACTGATGGATGGCATACGACGGTTTTTCGAACAATGCCCATCTTTGCAAACCGGCTGGCCGGATCCCTTCTCTATCGCCACATCGCATGACAAGGCGTGACTTCGTTCCCGCCCTGAGTGATATAATCCCTGACTTTGCCGAATTATGAATGAGAGACCGCATCAGCCCGTCGCCGCACCGGGTCTCACCCTTGACGACATCTACCACGTGCTGTTCCGGCACAAGTGGAAGATTCTGATCATTTGGGCCATCGGCATTGCCGCCGCGGCTTTCATCTGGAAGACCACGCCCGTCTTTTATAAGTCCGACTCCAAAATTCAGGTTCAGTATGTCGTGGAGAACAAGGCACCCGCACTACCAGGCGCTTCTGGAGACGCCAATCTGCGATCCGCCGATCCAAGCGGCGAAGGCATCATCAATTCCGAACTTCAAATTCTCACCAGCTACGATCTCGCACTTGACGTGGCGGACATGGTGGGCGTCGAAAAAATCCTCGCGAAAAATGGTGGCGGTTCGGATCGCTATGCTGCAGCCAGCGTGATCGGAAACGGCTTGCGGGTGGAACCAGTCCCGCGCAGCCCGGTCATTGCAATCAGCTTCCGAAACCAGGATCTCTCAATCGTCCAGCCGGTGCTTGAACAGGTCATCGCCAGCTATCAAAAGAAGCACGTGGAAATTCACCTTTCGCCGGGTGCAATGGACGATTTCCTGACACAACAACTCGATCAGACCCGCAATCAACTGGCGCAAACCGAACAGGAGCTTCGCCAGGCAAAAGGCAAGCTGGGTATCTATTCGATCGAAGAAGCGAAGAAATATTACTCGGAGAATATCGCTCGAATTCAGCGGGAACTCGACGACGCGCAGACCGATCTCGTCGGAAGAATGGTTATCATTCAACAGATGACCAACAACACCGCTGCTGCTGCTGCGGCGGCCCAGGCAGATTCAGCGGAGACGAACGCGCCGGTGAAGGCTGAGATCCCCAAAGACATCATCGAACAGCATCAGCGGATCACCCGGAAAATTCAGAACCTCGAAAAGCGGCGTGACGAAATGGAACTCTCGCTCACCAGCGAAAGTCCGTTATTGAAAGGAATTCAGGATGAACTGGTAGCCAACGAAAAATCCCGTGCGCTGCTCGAAACCAAATATCCTGATCTTGCGAACGAAAAAGTTGTCGAAACCATCACGCGCGCCCAGAGCGGCGGCACCGCGATTGACATCCAGAACGAATTGTTGCAGGTCCGCGCCATCGAAGCGCGCATTGCCATCCGCGCTGAACGCCTGGCCGATCTGAGGAAAAAAGCCGCTGCACTGGACGACGCCGAAGGAAACATCCTGGAACTGCAACGCAAGCACGATTTACTCGAACAAAATTACCGCCAGTTTCAAGCGAGCCTTGAGCGACGCCACTTCGGAGAAGCGGTCGGCAACGGACGCATTCAGAACATTGCCGTCTTCCAGAAACCTTCGCCCGCTTACAAGGACATGGGCAAAACCTCCAAGAAACTTGCGTTGCTGCTTGCGGCAACATTCGGCGGCGCACTCGCCCTGGCATTTGCGCTCGAACTTTACTTTGACCGCACCATCAAGCGCCCCGTCGAGATCGAGAAGAAGCTTGGACTTCCGCTGTTCCTCTCAATTCCACGCTCGCGTTTCAAAGGCGCGAAGTTGCTGGGTGGCAGTTCTCGAAAACTGATCGGTCAGGGCAATGGCAAGGAAACCGGCCAGGAGAATGGAACTGCACTGGTGGTGGCGGCACCCGCCGATGCCAACGGAGTCCAGCCGTGGTCCCGCAACCATGAACTTCGCCCGTACTTCGAAGGTCTTCGCGACCGGCTGATCATGTCCTTCGAACTCCGCAACCTGACACACAATCCCAAACTCGTTGCTGTCACGAGCTGCCGCAGCGGCTCCGGCGTCAGCACGATCGCGAGCGGACTGGCTGCGTCGCTTTCGGAAACCGGCGAAGGCAACGTGCTGCTGGTGGACATGAACGACTTCGGACAGGGTTCCGCCCATTACTTCCACAAAGGCAAACTCGAATCCGGACTGGACGACGCGCTTGTGAAGGAAAAACGCGAATCGTTGATGGTTCAGGACAACCTCTACGTCGTCTCAGAAGCCGCCAACAATGAACAGCTCCCGCGCGTGCTTCACAAACGTTTCTCCTCGCTGCTGCCCCGTCTCAAGGCCAGCGATTACGACTACATCATCTTTGACATGCCGCCGGTGACACAGATCAGCCCGACTTCGAAACTCGCGCGGTTCATGGACATCGTTTTCATGGTTGTTGAATCCGAGAAGACCGACAAGGAATCGCTCCAGCGCGCGACCGCCCTGCTGGACGAAACCAACGCCCACGTCGGCTTCATCATGAACAAGACGAAGGATTACATCCCGAAGCCGCTCCGGCACGATGTGTGAGTCTTGAAGCGAGGAGTAGGGAGTAAAAAGCAGGGAGTCGGGAGAAAGAACAAAGAGGAAGTAGCATTGGCTATCGGCTATCGGCTATCGGCTATTGGCTATCGGCTATTCACGATACGGCCCACCTCCTCACGCATCACGCATTCACACTTCACCCCACGCCTTCTGTTTAAATGGTTCGTAACCGCATCTATTACCGCATCAAGCCGCTGATGCCGCTGACCATGCGCATGAGCATCCGCCGGTGGTTTGCAATGCGGAAGCGGCAGTCCGTCCAGAATGTGTGGCCGATTCTTCCCGGTTCAGAACGCAAACCTGAAGGCTGGAGCGGCTGGCCGAACGGAAAGAAATTTGCCTTCGTTCTCAGTCACGATGTGGAAGGCCAGCGCGGACTCGATCGTTGCCTCAAGCTGATGCAACTGGAGAAGCGGTTCGGGTTCCGATCCTCCTTCAACCTGATCCCGGAAGGCGATTACGAGACGTCGGACTCGCTTCGTTCAGAACTCGTCCACAATGGATTCGAAGTCGGCGTGCACGATCTCCGGCACGACGGCAAGCTTTACCAGAATCGCGCGACATTCACGGACAACGCGAAGCGGATCAACGGCTACCTGAAGCAATGGAACGCAAAGGGATTCCGCTCCGGGTTCATGCATCACAACCTGGATTGGATCCACGATCTCGACATCAGCTACGACGCCTCGACGTTCGACACCGATCCTTTCGAACCGCAACCCGACGGTGTGAACACCATTTTCCCGTTCTGGGTTCCGCGCTCAAAACTCAATTCCAACAATGGCGCAGGAAACGGCGTTCACCGGCCCGGCTATGTGGAATTGCCCTACACGCTGCCGCAGGACTCCACCCTGTTCCTCCTGCTGCGTGAAAAGTCGATCGATCTCTGGAAGCGAAAGATTGACTGGCTCGTCCAGCAAGGCGGCATGGTGCTGCTCGACACGCATCCGGACTACGTCAACTTCGATGGCCGACCGATTCACGGACAGGAATATCCTCAGAGCCTGTACGAAGACCTGCTCCGCTACATTCGCGAACGTTACGAAGGACAGTTCTGGCACGCGCTGCCGCACGAAGTCGCCGAATTCGCGGAACCGATGCGTGCCCGCTGCGCGGTTTCGAACAAGCGGATCTGCATGGTTTCTTTCTCGGCGTACGAAAGCGACAACCGCGTCATGCGCTACGCGGAGTCGCTCGCCGAACGCGGTGATTCCGTCGATATCGTCGCAATCAAAAAGACCGATGAACAGCCGGACACCGAGGTGATCAAGGGCGTGAAGGTCCACCGGCTTCAGCAGCGATCCAACAAGAACCAGCAACACCGCGGCGCCTACCTCCTCCCGCTCCTGAAGTTCTGGGCCCGATCCTCCTGGTGGCTCGCGAAAAATCACCTTCGCAACCGTTACGACTTTCTCCACATCCATAACGTCCCGGACTTCCTCGTCTTCTCCGCCTGGGTGCCGAAACTGACAGGCGCGAAGCTGATCCTGGACATTCACGACATCGTCCCCGAATTCTACGCGAGCAAGTTCAAGTCAGACGCCGACCGATTCGAAGTAAAGCTTCTGAAGAAGGTGGAGCGCGCATCGGCCGGCTTTGCCAATCACGTCATCATTTCAAATCATCTCTGGCACGAGAAGTTTGTCAGCCGATCGGCTCCTGCACGAAAGTGTTCGGTGTTCGTGAACAATGTCGATTCCACCGTGTTTCGCCGATACGAACGCACACGCACAGACGACAGGTTCATCATTCTTTTCCCCGGCGGACTGCAATGGCATCAGGGTCTCGACATCGCGATTCAGGCCTTTGCGAAGATCGCACCGCAGGTTCCCAAGGCGGAATTTCACATCTACGGCGACGGCAACATGCGCGAGCAGCTGGTGGCGCTCGCAGCGGAACTCAAGCTGTCGGACCGGGTCCGATTCTTCGCTCCCCTGCCCGTCCGGGAAATCGTGAAGGTCATGGCAAATGCCGATCTCGGCGTCGTTCCCAAGCGCGCGGACTCGTTCGGCAATGAGGCTTACAGCACCAAGATCATGGAATTCATGGCCGTCGGTGTGCCTGTCGTGATCTCCAAAACCCGCATCGACCAGTATTATTTCAACGACGATGTCGTCCGCTTCTTCGATTCCGGAAACGTCGATGCGCTCGCCACAGCATTGCTGGAACTGATCAACGATCCCGAACGCCGCAAAGCCCTGGTGCGAAATGCATCAGACTACGTTGCAAAAAACAGCTGGGCCACACGCCGTCACGAGTATTTGGATCTGGTCGATGCGTTGATCGCGCAGAACGGACACGGACCACATTGATGCAGCCGAATCCTGGTTCGCGGACATTGGACGAGCGAAACTTGCAAGACGAAGCCGGCACATTACACGCCGCAAACAAAAGAGATGAAGAGCAGACTGGAACAAAGCGCCGAGAAACTGTCCCACTGGGTTGAGGAACACAACTATCGCGCCTACGACCCTGGCGATGGCCAGCTTTCATTCCTGCGCAAGCTCACGTTTGAAAAATTCTTCTTCAAACGCCTGCTCACCGCGGCTGCCCTTCGCGTCCCGTTCAACATCCGTCCGCTTATCGGCATTCCGCCGCACACCTCGACCAAAGGCATGGGTTACATGGCGTGGGGTTACACGAAACGCTTTGCGCAAACGGGTGATTCCCGCTACGCGGAACGCGCGCATTTCTGCCTGAAATGGCTGATCGAACATCGCGCGCCGAACTACAAGCAATTCTGCTGGGGCAATGAATTCGATTTTTCCACACGCGGCGGAACGATTCCAGCGCATGAACCGACGATCGTCTGGAGCGGTCTGATCGGTCAGGCATTTCTCGAAGCACACAGGGTGTTCGATGAACCCAGATATCTCGAAGTCGCCACCAGCATTGCAGACTGGATTCTCACTCTGCCACGCGAAAAGGCGGAAGCCGGTGCCTGCCTCAGTTACGTCGCCTTCAAACAAAGCTCGATTCACAACTCGAACATGCTCGGCGCCGCGCTGCTCGGACAGGTCGGCGCGATCACCGGAAACAAGGAGGCACTCGCGGTGGCGCACGATGCGATGCTCTACAGCTGCTCGAACATCAATCTCGACGGATCATGGTTTTACGGGGTGCATCCCAAGTATCATTGGATCGACAACTTCCACACGGGTTACAACCTCGACAGCCTCAAACGTTACGAGGAAGCCACAGGCGATCGTTCCTTTGATTCGCACATCCGGCGCGGCTTCGAGTATTTCCAGAAAACGTTTTTCGAAGCCGATGGACGCCCGCGCTATTATCACGACCGCATTTATCCGACTGACATCCAGTGTGCATCGCAAGCCATCGACACGCTCGCGTTTTTCTCCGCGGAATATCCCGATGCGCTCCGGCTGGCGCAGAAGGTGGCTGACTGGACGATCACTCATATGCAGGACCGCGACGGCTACTTCTATTATCGCGACCTGGGCTGGACGATGATCAAAACGCCAATGTTCCACTGGGGCCAGGGCACGATGTTCAAAGCACTGGCAAATCTGATCGGAACCTTGGAAAAAGCAGAAAGTGGAAAACAGAAAGCAGAAACAGTCGTTTCGGAATGAATTTTTTAGTTTTAAATTCTGAGTTTTGAGTTAACGGCTTTCAGCATTTCAGTTTTCCGCTTTTCAACTTTCTGCTTTCTTCTTTCCGCTTTGCCTTTCCCATGTCTTTCGCGCTGATAACTCCCGCCCGGAACGAGGCGGCGTTCATTGAAGCAACCATCCAATCGATGGTGGCCCAGACGGTCCGGCCAATGCGCTGGATCATCGTGAGTGATGGTTCCACCGACAGCACGGACGACATCGTCAAGCGTTACGCTGCGCAGCACAGTTGGATCGAATTGTTGCGAATGCCGGAACATCGCGACCGTCAGTTCGCCGCCAAGGCCAACGCCTTTAATGCCGGTTACGAAAAGCTGAAGTCGCTCGACTTTGAGTTCATCGGAAATCTCGATGCCGACATCACGCTTCCGGCGGATTACTACGAGTTTCTGCTGAGCAAGTTCCGCGAACGTCCGAAGCTCGGCGTCACGGGAACACCATTCGTCGAAGATTCCACACAGCCGGACAAACACACCTACGCTCACGGCAACGCCAACCTCGAACACGTTTCCGGTGCCTGCCAGTTGTTCCGCCGCAAATGTTTTGAAGAGGTCGGTGGATACGTTCCGATCAAGGGTGGCGCGATCGATTGGATTGCGGTGACCACGGCGCGGATGAAAGGTTGGGAGACACGCACGTTTACGGAACGGGTCTGCTTTCATCATCGCAAGATCGGCACCGGCAATCACAGTCCGCTCATGGCGAAGTTTCATTACGGCCGCAAAGCGTATTACGTCGGAGGACATCCGCTCTGGGAACTCCTGCGCGGCGTGTTCCAGATGCGCCAACGTCCCCTGCTCCTCGGCGGCGCCTATTTCATTGGTGGCTATCTCTGGGGCGCAATCACGCGGATGCATCGGCCGGTCTCTCCCGAGCTGATGAAGTTCCACCGGTCCGAACAAATGGCGCGATTGAAGCGGACGTTTGGATTCGGTCGCCGCGTTTCAGCGTGAACGCCAGAGACAGCGGCAGCAGCTCTGTTTACCAGGAATCGATTGTTTAATGCACAGCTCTCAAAACACGTCTTCAGAAACAGCCTCAACTGATCGCTCATTTCAGGTTGAAGGAAAGTGGCTGCGAATTGCGCGGATTCGGGATGAAATCTGGCTCCCTGGCGCCGCAACGTTGAACCCGGACAGTCTCCTCTCCGCGTTTCGTCAAAGTCCGTTGAAGGCCGATCTGTTCACGTTTGCCCAGGCACTGCCCGAGACGAAGCCGAAGTTCGATCTTTATCACGATTGGGACAGTCTCGCCGTGGCCCCGCCGCAGAAGTTCAAGGAATGGTGGGAAAGCCTGCCTCAGGAATCACGCAAGAACTTCCGTCGCTCGCAGCGCCGCGGTGTGACGGTCAGGCTCGTGGATTTCAACGATGAGTTCGTCCGCGGCATCAAGGAGATTTATGACGAAACGCCGATCCGCCAGGGCCGAAAGTTCTGGCACTACAAGAAAGATCTTGAATCGGTAAAACGCGAGAATGGAACCTACCTTGATCGCAGCCTATTCGTTGGCGCCTTCCACGGCGCGGAACTGATCGGCTTCATCAAGATGGTGCAAGTGGATTCGACCGCGCGGATCATGCAGATCATTTCCAAAAACGCCCATTACGACAAGCGACCGACGAACAGTCTGCTGACCAAGGCGATGGAAGTTTGCGCAGAACGGGGATTCACTGAGCTGATTTATGGACAATACATCTACGGGCCGAAGGCAAGCAGTTCAGTCACTGAGTTCAAGCGTCGCAACGGATTCACAGAGGTCCTGCTTCCGCGCTATTACGTGCCATTGACGCTCAAGGGAAAGCTGGCGCTGTCGCTGGGATTGCATCGTGGATTGAAGAATGCGCTGCCTGAACCGCTGCTAAACTTTCTGCTTGAGCAGCGCACCAAATATTACAACCGGAAGTATGGCGCTGCGTCTTCCGGCGCTCAGGATTCGAAGTCCGACGATGCTGGGGAAGCAGCTGCGAGCCGGGCGTAGAGAGAAGGCGGAGCGGAAGCTCTGCCCTACCTACCGGTTCACAGAATTTTTCGGAGAATTTGAATTTAACCTTGCGGATGCAATGCCGATTGAATTAAAGCCAACGGCGCAAGGATTTCTTAGGCCGGTGTAGCTCAACGTCAGAGCAGCTGAATCGTACTCAGCAGATGGAGTGTTCAATTCCTCCCGCCGGCTCCAAATTAAAAGGACCATAGGACCATAGGACCATGGGACCATGGTCCACAGTCGGTCATAGTCCCATAGTCGATAGTCCGATAGTCCCTCCTCCCCCAATGCCCGGTATCGCTGGATTCTTAACCCGTAACGCTGATCCCGAGAACGCTTCCGTTCTCGAGCAGATGCTCGGCTGCATGAAGCATGAGCCGTCGTATCAGTCTCAACAGATCGTTCTGCCGGAGAACGGTGGCTGGACGGGAACGATGGCACGGCTACAGGTGCAACATTTGGCGTGGAATGCTGACCGCTCCCTCGGAATTCTGATCTATGGTGAGTTTCGTATCGTTGACGCATCGTTGAGCGCGAAGAAGGAGTCCCCGCTTCAGAACCTTCTTTCCGAATACGAAAAGCATGGCATCAACGCGCTGCTTCGGCTGAACGGCTGGTTCAGCGGACTCATCTTCGATACGCGTTCGGGCAAAACGGTTCTGTTCAACGATCGCTACGGGCTTGGCCGCGTTTATTGCCATGAAGACAAGGACCGTCTGTTCTTTTCGTCGGAAGCCAAGGCGATCCTCAGCGTTCAGCCGGACACCCGGCAGTTCGATCCACGTGGATTGGGCGAGTGGCTCAGCTGCGGTTGTGTCCTGCAAAACAGAACGCTCTTCTCGGGAATCACACTTCTGCCGCCCGGCTCGGCATGGTGTTTCACCCGTGACGCTGAGCTGACGAAGTCCAGCTACTTCAATCCGGCGGATTGGGAAAATCAACCTGAACTTTCCGCCCCGGATTACGTCGCTCAACTCATCGAAACGTTTCCACGAATTCTCAGAAGCTACGTCGATTCCACCCACGTCGGCATGTCGCTCACGGGCGGTCTGGATGGCCGGATGATCATGGCCTGGAGTTCCATGAAACCCGGTGAACTCCCCTGCTACACGTTCAACGGTCCGGTGCGCGATTGCGCGGATGTGAAAATCGCGCGACAAGTGGCACGCGTTTGCGGTCAGAAACATCAGGACATTCCGATTGCCGAAGATTTCTTCTCCCGGTTCGGATCGCTCGCCGCGCAGAGTGTTTACGTGACCGACGGCGCAATGGATGTTACCGGCGCGGCTGAACTTTACATGAACGAAAAGGCGCGGCAGATCGCGCCAATCCGACTGACTGGAAACTACGGCTCAGAAATCCTTCGCCGCTACGTTGCGTTTCGCACCAAGCCAATCAATGGCGCGCTGTTTCATTCAGATGTCGTTGCATCGTCCCGGCAGGCACATGAGACGTACGCACAGGAAGCTGCTGGAAATCGTCTGTCGTTCATCGCATTCAAACAGGTGCCGTGGCATCATCATTCCCGGTTTGCCGTCGAGCAATCGCTCCTGACACTTCGGTCGCCTTACCTCGACAACGAACTTGTGTCGCTCGTGTTTCGCGCTCCGAAAGAACTCACGACCACTCTTGACTCTTCGCTGAAACTCATTGCCGCGGGAAATCCTGAGCTGGCGAGAATCCCAACCGATCGCGGCATCACCTATCCGGCCGGTAAGATGATGAACCGGATCGCGCGCGAGTATCATGAGTTCATGGCGAAGGCCGAATACGCCTATGACTACGGAATGCCCGATCGCCTGGCGAAGATTGACCGCTACCTGCGTCCGTTCCATTTCGAAAAACTGTTTCTCGGCCGCCAGAAATTCTGTCATTTCCGGTCGTGGTATCAGGACCAGCTCTCGGGATTCGTTCGCGAAATTCTGCTCGATCGCAACGCCTGCAACCGCGCGTATCTGAACAGCAGCGCTCTCGAACCACTCGTCGAAGGCCACATCAAAGGCATCCACAATCGCACCACAGAAATCCACAAACTGCTCACGCTTGAGCTGCTGCAGAAACAGCTTTTTGAAAGCAGAAAGTGGGAAGAGGGCAAAAGGACCATAGGACCATAGGACCATAGGACCATAGGACCATAGGACCATAGGACCATGGGACAATAGGACAATAGGACAATAGGACAGTCGGGATTTAAACAATCACATTGGGATTCAGGGAAAAGGATGGGAATGAGGGACTATAGGAAGATTGAAGCTTGGAAATTGAGTGACGATCTCGTGGTTCGAATATACGAATGCACGCGATCATTCCCGAAAGAAGAGCTTTACGGACTGACGAGCCAATTGCGACGTGCGGCTTACTCGGTTCCTGCAAACATTGTTGAAGGTGCTGCTCGTAAAACGAAACTCGATTACCTGCACTTCCTTCACATCGCGCGCGCATCGTTGAACGAAACCCACTATTTCATTCACCTGGCGCGCCGTCTCGATTATCTCAACGCCACAGAAGCCACGGACTTGACCGACCATGCCAACCGTACATTTGCATGCCTTCACGGCCTGATCCACGCCGTCGAACAGTCCCCAAGTCCATAGTCCTATAGTCCATAGTCGCATAGTCCTTATAGCCCCCCCACGCCCCATGCCCCACCTCTCCATCTGCATCTGCACCTGCGGACGGCCTGTGCTGCTGGAGCGATTGCTCCGCGATGTCGCACGACAGGAAACGGCGGGAGAATTCACCTTCTCCGTGGTGGTCACGGACAACGATTCCGCCCAGAGCGCGCGGGAAGTCGTCGAGCGCTGCGCACGCGCAACAGGACTCGAAATTCTCTACACGGTTGAACCGGAACGAAACATCGCCGTGGCCCGAAACACGGTGGTGTCCCACGCCAAAGGCGATTTCATCGCGTTCATCGATGACGACGAATTCCCTGTCGAGGGCTGGCTGCTCAATCTGTTCCGCACTTGCGAGAAAACCAAGGCAGCCGGTGTGTTGGCGCCCGTTGAACCGCACTTCGAAAAAGGCGCGCCGGAATGGGTCATCAAGGGACGCTTTTACAATCGTCCGCGGCATGAGACTGGATTCGTACTCGCCTGGCCGGAATGCCGGACCGGAAACGTGTTGTTCCGACGCAGCATTCTCAATCCCAACGAACCGCCCTTCAAACGCGAGTTCCGCAACGGTGGCGAAGACCAGGATTTCTTCCGGCGAATGATCGAGAAAGGTCACCGATTTGTCTGGTGCGACGAAGCGATCGCTTATGAAGTCGTTCCACCCTCACGCTGGGATCGCAAGGTGATGCTGAGCCGGGCGCTGTTGCGTGGAAAGAATTCGCTGCGACATAAGAAAGGCCGGCTGAAGAATCTGTTGAAGTCCCTGATCGCCGTGCCGGCTTATACCCTGGCGCTGCCGATTCTGTTGATCGCCGGACACCATCATTTCATGAAGTTCCTGATCAAACTGGCTGACCACGTCGGACGATTGCTCGCATCTGTCGGGTTGAATCCAGTCAGTGAGCGGAGAACGTAAAAGCAGGACTATAGGACTATGGGACAATAGGACTATGGGCTACGGACCGTGGGACGGTGTTTTGAACGTTCTTAATTTCCAATGATTGGATACGCAGCATTGCTGGCAACGCTGGCGCTGGCCTTTCACCTGATCCGAAAGGACATCAGGGAACGGGAGGGCGTTTCGCATGCAATCTGGTTGCCGACGCTCTGGGCTTTCGTCCTTCTGTCGCGGCCGCTTTCGATGTGGCTGAACTTCGGTGGAGGAGAAAGTTCTCTCGAAGGAAGCCCACTGGATCGACTCTTTTACTTCGGCATCATTCTCGCCTCGATCGCAATAGTCGCCCGAAGAAATGTCTCATTCGGAAAAGTGTTCGCAGAAAACTGGCCGATCACACTTTTCTATCTCTACTTCTTGATGAGCGTGACCTGGGCACCGGAATCGTTTGTAAGTTTCAAGCGATGGTTCAAGGAAGTGGGCAACATTTTTGTCGCATTGGTCATTTTGAGCGAAGCCAACCCGCAGCAGGCGATTCGGGCTGTGTTTGTCAGATGCGCGTTTCTCCTGCTTCCGCTTTCGATCATTTTCCTGCGCTATTTCCCGGAACTCGGACGTCGCTATCTCCGTGGCGGCGGACTGGAAGTGATCGGGGTCACAACGCAGAAAAATTCACTCGGCGTCCTCGTCCTCATCTGCGGATTGGTGCTGATCTGGGACTGGTTCGAGCGAACAAAACCTGGTGCAAAGCCCCGCACAAAACTGGATCGCTACCTTCCGTTCCTTCTCCTCTCAATCGGCGTTTACCTCCTGTATCTCTGCGACAGCAAGACGTCGTGGCTGTGCCTTATCATTGGCGGCGGCATGCTGGCCGCATCCCGCCTTCCCATTTTCCGTCAACGCGTCTCAGCCCTTGGCTTCCTTTTTATCGCAGGGATCATTTCCTTCTTTGTGCTCGATTCCGTATTCGAGATAAAAGCCGCCTTTCTGGCGCTCCTCGGCCGCGACGCCACTCTGACAGGCAGAACGGATGTATGGCGCGAGCTGCTGGCGCTTAAGACAGATCCGATGATCGGAACTGGGTTCTGCATGATCTGGTCTGACTATAATTTGCTGAGTCGATTGCCGGACTACGTCGGAAAATCTGCACATAACGGCTATCTGGAAATCTACATTGATGGTGGTTACATCGGACTCTGTTTCCTGGGCCTGATGCTTCTTGGAATCGCATTGAAAATACGACGGCACCTCACCACAGCAGACGACTATGCTCTGTTTCGATTCGCCACTTTCATCGCGATGATCATAGGCAATTTATCGGAATCCCATTGGGGCCGTATGGCGCCCATGGGCTTCTTCTTCCTTCTAACGGGGATTGGGTTTGTTGATCGAAGGCAAACTGTCTCCTTTGTCCGGCCGCTTCAGTCAAAAACTCGAGTGGATGATTCAGGAGGAGAGCGTGGAGCAATCCCGGTGCGACCATGAGCAGCATTCCTCCACGAATCATCCAAACCGGAAAGCATCGGAAACTTCCGCTTCTGGCGCAGGCCGCGGTTGCAAACCTTCGATGTCTGAATCCCGATTTCGATTACGTCTTCTTCGACGATGACGCCGTCAATCAGTTCATCGCATCCGAGTTCCCGAAGCATCGCGAGCTGTTCGAATCGTTTCCCTATCGCATTCAACGCTTCGATTTCTTCCGTTATCTCGCTGTTTACAAGCTCGGCGGATTCTACTTCGATCTCGACGTCTTTCTGGCAAAAGGCCTGGGCGATCTCCTCGCGCATTCCGCCGTGTTTCCGTTTGAAGAACTGACTACCAACGCATATCTGCGTCGCGAGCTTCATACCGATTGGGAGATTGGCAACTACGCATTTGCCGCCGCGCCAGGCAACAGGTTCCTCGAAGCTGTGATCGAAAACTGCGTCCGAGCGCAATGCGATCCTGACTGGGTCAAACCAATGTTGCAGCACATCCCCACCTGGTTCCGTCGCGACTACGAAGTGTTAAACACCACGGGGCCCGGATTGCTGACGCGAACGCTGATGGAAAATCCGGAACTCGCAAATCATGTCACCGTGCTGTTCCCGCCGGATGTTTGTGACGAATCCGCATGGCATCAGTTTGGAGACTACGGCGTTCACGCCATGGAAGGTTCCTGGCGCAGCGGCGGAATCCTGCACCGCAAACTCCGCAACCTCTGGGAAAGCCGCATAGCGAAGAGAGGGCTGGAGGAGAGTCGGAAGAAGGGACCGAGGAGGACGATAGGACGATAGGACCATGGGACTTAGTCGATCTAGTCGAATGTATCGCGGCAGCCCGATAGCACTTTGGCCCGTAGTCGATTTAGGTCTCATCGGCGCATAGTTCCGAACTCCGATAGTCCATAGTCCTATAGTCGATCATAGTCCTATTCCCCACGTCATGTTTTCCCGCCTCCAACGCCGTTTAGGACGCGACATGGCCAGATGGCTGAACCGACGGATGCATCCGATCCGGCTGAAGAAACCGGTCGTCACGTTCACATTCGACGACTTCCCCCGCTCCGCCTTGCTGGTTGCGGGAACGATGCTGAGGAACCATGGCTTTTACGGCACCTACTACACATCGTTTGGACTGATGGATAAAACGGCTCCAACGGGAGAGATTTTCAAGCGATCGGATCTTCCGGAGTTCATCCGCCAGGGACATGAACTGGCATGCCATACATTCGATCACTGTCACTCGTGGGACACGGCTCCGGATGTTTATGAAGCCTCGATCCGCGCCAATCAACGCGCCGCAGCTGAACTGCTGGATGGGCTCAAGATGAACCACTTTTCGTATCCGATCAGTCATCCTCGACCGGAAACCAAACGCCGTGTTTCGAGTCATTACCAAACGGCCCGCGGTGGCGGTCAGGCGCACAACAGCGGAGAAACTGATCTGAATTTCCTGAAGGCTTTTTTCCTGGAACAAAGCCGCGATGATTTCGCGGCCATTCAGGGCGTCATCGATGCCAACGCGCGCGCCAATGGCTGGCTGATCTTTGCAACGCATGACGTTTGTGCGGAACCGACACGATACGGTTGCACTCCAGAACTGTTTAAAAAGACGCTTCAATCGTCCATTGTCTCGGGAGCCGAAATTTTGACGATTAACCAGGCGATGAATCGATTGCATCCAGCAAACGCAATGGGACCGGATAAGCCTGTGAACCGGGACGCTGGAAAGCCCGCGCTGCGATGACGGCTACTGTTTCACAACTGCACCCGCAAGCGGCAACTCGTCCAGCTTCGAAACGCAACGAGGCGCTCGACTGGACCAAGGGCGCGTTGATCGTGTTCATGGTGATCTACCACGCGATCAACTATTCGAACACCTACCGCCCTGTGTCATTTCAGTATCTCGATTTTCTGCCCCCCTCGTTCATCCTGATTACCGGCTTCCTGGTCGGACAGGTCTATGCAACCAAATACGACCTGAACTCCTGGCAACCGTATGTCCGGCTCGCTATTCGTGGATTCAAGCTGCTCGTACTGTTCACCCTGCTCAACCTGGCCAACAATGTCGTTTACGAAAAAAGCCTCTATCACGGTTTCTGGAGGATGTTTGACAACGGCATCTCGATCTTCGTCTGGGGAACCGGACGCGTGGCGATCTTTGAGGTACTGCTTCCGATCGCCTATTTCTTGCTTCTCGCGCCTCTACTTCTCTGGCTGCGTGCGCAGGTTCGCACCGCGGTTCCGATCATGACCGCGGTCATCATGGGGCTTTGCCTTTTTTTGGAGAGCCGTGGGATTGTTTCGGACAACCTGATTCTTCTCAGCGCCGGTTTTCTGGGAATGTCGCTCGGTCTGATTTCCTTTGATCGGATCAATCGGTTTGCATCGCTCTGGTTGCCATCAATCCTTTGCTACGTGGGATATCAGGTTTCCAAGAAATTCTTTGGCGGACCGTATTGGATTCAGATGCTCGGCGCCACAACAACACTTGCCCTGCTGTATTGCTTAGCCCGTCACCTCAAACCCGGGCACCTTTTCCAGCAGTTCGTCCAACTCGGCAATTACTCCCTTTTTGCCTATCTGTTTCAGATCGCTTTGCTGCAAGCGGCATTGAGAATCCTGGGCCGGCCCGAGCAATGGATTCTGATCGCAGGCTGGATTGTCGCCACTCTTGTGCTGGTCTGGTTCGCTGTAGTTGCCTTGGACTGCACACGCAAACGCAACAAGCCAGTGGACGGCGCCTACAAACTCGTCTTCGCCTAAAGAGAAAGTCCAAAGTCCAAAGTCCAATAGTCCCTCTCGCACAGATGCTTTTCAATTCGCTCCAGTTTGCGGTTTTTCTGCCGGTCTTTTGCCTGCTTTATTTCTCGATGCCAGGCAGGACGCGCACGGCGCTTTTGCTCGTCGCCAGTTGCGTGTTCTACATGGCGTTCATCCCGGCGTACATCTTGATCCTGTTCGTCACGATCCTGATCGATTACTTCGCTGGAATTTACATCGAGAGATCGGACGGCAGCCGGAAGAAATGGCTGCTCTGGATGAGCATCATAGCCACCTGTCTCGTCCTGTTCGTTTTTAAATACTTTTATTTCGTCACCGGCAACTTCGTAGCCGCCGCGAACTTCTTCGGATGGCAGATATCCGAACCGACGCTGAACATCATCCTCCCGATCGGTCTCTCGTTTCACACCTTCCAGAGCCTCAGTTACGTCGTCGAGGTCTATCGGGGACATCAGAAGGCCGAGCGCAATTTCATCACGTATGCGACCTATGTGATGTTCTTCCCTCAGCTCGTGGCGGGGCCGATCGAACGTCCGCAAAATCTCCTTCATCAGTTCTACGAGCAGCATCCTTTCGACTACGACCGTATCACGAGCGGATTGAAACGGATGGCGTGGGGATTCTTTAAAAAGCTGGTGATCGCTGACCGGCTGGCCCTCTACGTGAACGACGTTTATGGAACGCCGCACAACCACACTGGTCTGCAGCTGACGTTAGCCACATTCTTCTTCGCCTATCAGATCTACTGCGACTTCTCCGGTTATTCTGACATCGCCATCGGTTCAGCGCGCATCCTTGGATTCAAACTGATGGAAAACTTCCGCTCTCCGTACCATTCCCTTTCGGTCGGAGAATTTTGGCAACGCTGGCACATCTCGCTCTCAACCTGGTTCCGCGACTACGTTTACGTTCCGCTGGGAGGCAGCCGGCGCGGACTTCCCCGCTGGGCAATCGCCATTTTCGTCACATTCGCGATCAGCGGACTCTGGCACGGTGCCGCTTGGACCTTCGTCATCTGGGGAATTCTCAATGCTGTGTATCTGATCGGCGGCCGAGCGACAAAACCCTGGCGCGACCGGTTCTTCGGGCTTGTCGGATTGCATGACACAATGCTCCCGCGCAAGGTCATCATGGTGACCACCACTTTCGCGCTGACCTGCGTCGCGTGGATACTGTTCCGGGCTCAAAGCATGTCGGACGCCTGGTACATCTTCACTCACCTCGGCACCGGCTGGAACCTGCGACAGATTGGAACCGAACAATTTCTCATGCGCCAGATGCCCGCCGCATTCCTCGGAATTCTCATTCTGGAACTGGGGCAACTGTGGCAGGCGCGAGGTTCTGTTCCGGAATGGCTATCCAGACTGCCCATGCCGGTTCGATGGACTGCGTATGCGGGATTCGTTCTCGCGGTCATGATGCTGGGCATCTACCGCAACGAACAGTTCATCTATTTTCAATTTTAACTGGCGTTAAGCACGGATCGACGGTCATAGCCAACGTTACAAACGCCGAACAACGAATGTCGCAGTCAGACAAAAATTCATTCAGCTCAAGCGTCATTGTGGAGCCCAGCGAAATCAGATCCCAGACGTCTGAAAGGTCGGCTCGCAAGCCACGCAGGTTTCCCATAGGAATCGGCGTCGCGAGAATTCTGGCGTTCTTTCTCCTGATCGCGGCCCTTACGCTCCTCACAGACCGGATCATCAACACCGGTCTCCGAAGTGTTCAAACCAGCACCTACGGCGTGCTGAATCGGATCGTGAGCGGGCAGGCCAACGCCGACATTGTCATTAGCGGTTCCTCACGGGCCTGGGTGCATTACGACCCTCGGGAAATCAGCAGCGCGACGGGGATGTCGGTGTTCAACATCGGCCAGAACGGAACGCAATCGGACATCCAGCTGGCGATGTTGAAGACCTACCTTAAACACAATCGCAAGCCGAAGTTGATCATTCACAATCTCGACCTGTATTCGTTGCAAACATCGAAAGAAGTGTATGAGGTTGCGCGATACATACCCTATCTGAAGGAGCAACCTCTTTATGAAACCTTACAGAAGGTCTATCCCCACGCGTCGAGATGGAAGGCACTTCCCCTTTACGGGCATCTTGTGGAGGACGCGCGTTTCAATTGGTTGATCGGACTCAAAGCGTTCGTCGGAATGCAGCCTCGCGAGGATCACATCGAGGGATTCGTTCCGCGACACCTCCACTGGACGGGCGATTTCGAGAAGTTCAAGGAGCAAAATCCGGAGGGCGTGCGTTTCGAGATGACCTCCGAGGGAACAAAATGTATCGAGGAAATCGCTGAAATCTGCCGCTCCGAAGGTGTCCCGCTCCTGTTTGCCTACTCTCCCGAATACAAGCCGATGCAGGAAATTGAAGTCAATCGGCGGGAAATCTTCGATCAATTCCGGGACATTGCAGCTCGGTACGATGTCCCCCTTTGGGACTTCAGTGATTCACCCGTGTGTCTGGACAGGGACTTGTTCTATAATTCGCAGCATTTGAATCACCAGGGAGCTTCCCAATTTTCAAGGGAACTCGCCTTGAGGCTCGCCGCCGGTATTCGCGAAAAAATCATTAAAACCGGCATGTAGAATTCCTACTCCGGTGTATAGTAGGCGTCGCAGTATTGGCAACCGCCGTGCTGAGAAGAGAGGCCTGTATGCTTAGCAGCTTTTTTCCTAGTGATTCGAAATCGCAACGAGGGCTATTCCTGACCCTCATTGCACTGTTTTTTGCCCTTAGTTCCGGCGCAGAGTTAATTCCAGCTGATCGGTTGTATAATTGGCAGCCCGGTGTGACCGTCGGCGTTCGAGGTGGCATCCCTGCCGACCGCAAAATCTACAAAACGCTGACTGATATCGACAAAACCGGAGAAACCGATGTGCGAGGCGCTATTCAGGACGCCATCAATGGCTGCCCTCCAGGTCAAGTGGTCCAGTTGCCTCCAGGCCGCTTCCTCGTGGACGGAGAACTTCGAATGAAAGCTGGAATTACTTTGCGTGGCGCGGGAATGGACCAAACGATCATTACCAACAAGGGCGGCATCATCAACTCGGCCGACAATTCCTACCACCGGATCTACATGGAAGGGCCTTACCTTTCTCAAACGGTTGTTGCTGGTCTTACGCGTGGAAGCACAAACGTGGTCGTCACAAACACGGCAGCATATACGGTCGGGTCTCCGATGATGATCGCGCAATATCGCTCCACAGATCAGTTTGACAATCCTTTGATCACAGACACCACTGGACCATCGGGGACTCAGTACGACTACATGTATCGTTTGCTCGTCCGCGTTACTGCGATTGATCCAGACAAAAAAATTACCTTTTGGCCACCACTCCCGGGCGACATGAGCGCTCGCAAACAACGCGTAGCCGCAGCCTATTGGAATTATTCTGGAACCGGCCTCGAAAATTTTTCGCTCTATCTTACGGGCAAGACAATGTTTGGCATTCAACTGGGTGGCTTCCAAAATTCGTGGATCAAAGGCGTTCGCGTTCGCGGAGCCAGTAATTACAGCGTGAGCCTTTATGACTGTTTCAATTTCGAGGTTCGTGATTGCTCCTTGGAGGATTTGGACCACTCCGGAAGCAACGGTGCGGGATTGTTGTTGAACACTACCTGTTTTTCTCTTTTCGAGAATAACGTCATCCTCAACTCACAACCGTCAATCGAAGTAAATTCTGGCTCGTGCGGAAACGTCTTTGGCTACAATTTCGCCTACAATACAAATGGAGCGCTTGCGATTGATTCAAATCACGGGCCACATAACGCCTACAACCTCTATGAAGGAAATGTCGCAAACAATCTCATTTCCGATGGCTATTTTGGCAGCGAATCGGAAGGAACAGTATTCCGGAATTGGATTCACGGCACGGCCCCATCGCAAGGGAATGCAGGCGGGTTCTGTATTGCGCTGAAACGCTTTACTCGCCGTTACAGTATCGTTGGAAATCTGATCGGCCGGGGAAGTCCTTATACGATGACGGACGATGCAACGAGCTTCGGAACGCCAAACATGGGCAATGGCATGTGGTCGGGATACGCACCCCCCTGGCCCGGATGGCCGCGGGAAGGAATCAGCGGATTCCAACAACTCGACACAAACGTCCTCGCCACTTTGGTGCGGCGCGGAAATTACAGCTTCTTTTCGAAATCAGTTCCAGAAGCTGAATCGTTGGGGAATGAAACATTACCGAAATCCCTCTACAGGTTGAACAAGCCTGCCTGGTTTGGTGAGCTAACCTGGCCACCATTCGATCCGTTCAATCCCAATCCTTCGTTCGAGGCAATTCCCGCCGGCTACCGATACGTGAACAGGAAGAATCCTCCTGGAACGCCAGAAGGCGGATCTCCGCTGCCGGCACCTTCGAATCTCAAAATTCTGCCGAACTAGCCTCGGCAGACGTTTTCAAAAGACTGATCGTTCTCCAATTTTCGAGCAGCTCAGCAATGAGCTGCTGTTCCTTTCTGGATTCATTCCAGACCTTCCCATTTTTGTTTTTAACTATGAGTGAGTTGATCATTGAAGCTGGACGCACAGAAAAACAATATTGGCGGGATCTTTGGAGATATCGGGAACTGTTTGCGTTCCTCGCCTGGCGAGACCTGCTCGTCCGATACAAGCAAACCGTGGTGGGAGTTGCCTGGTCGCTGATCCGGCCATTCATCACGATGGTGGTTTTGACCGTCGTGTTCGGGAAGTTCGCCAAGATGCCGTCCGGCGGCGTCCCCTACCCCATTCTCGTGTTCTGCGGAATGCTCCCCTGGCAGTTCTTTTCAACGGCCATGTCGGAAAGTGGAAACAGTCTGGTGAACAATTCGAACCTGATCTCAAAAGTCTATTTTCCCCGTCTCGTCGTCCCGGCCAGCAGCGTCATCACCAGCTTTGTGGATTTCCTGATCTCGGCCGCGATCATGGTTGGACTCATGATCTGGTATCAATATCTCCCCTCCTTCAATTGCCTGTTCCTTCCCCTGTTCGTCCTGATGGCTTTCACCGCATCGTTCGGTGTAGGGCTCTGGGTTGCGGCATTGATGGTAAAGTATCGCGATTTTCGATTCATCGTTCCGTTCGTTGTCCAGTTCGGCCTGTATATCTCTCCGGTCGGCTTTTTCAGCAGCGTTGTTCCGGACCAATGGCGACTGCTCTATTCGATCAATCCAATGGTCGGCGTGATCGATGGCTTTCGATGGGCAATTCTCGGCGGCGAACATCAGATTTACTGGCCAGGGTTCATGGTTTCCATTGGTGGCATCGTCGCCGTTCTCGTCACCGGCATCTGGTATTTCCGCAAAACCGAACGCACCTTTGCTGATGTGATTTGAGCTTCTCAGACTCTGTATATGACAAACATCCAAACACGATCACTGGCGCTCGCGTTGAAGGTCGGTTTGAACGTCATTAAACGCGCACCATTTCTGGGGCATACTGACTTTCCAGCTCTCCTTGAGAACAATGCTGAACGGATTCTAAATCTTCCAGGCGCGATGCCCTTCTTCTCAACTCGAAGAACTGATATCAATCAGGTGAAAGGGTTGATCGAGCAGTTGCATCCATTAGCGACGGACAAGCCATTGATTCGGTTCGGGCCGTCGGCGGATGGCGGGTATCTCATTCCGGACGATCTTGACGGGATTAAGGCGTGTTTTTCCCCGGGCGTCAGCACCGTTGCTGGATTCGAATTGGATTGCGCGAAAAAGGGCATGGAAGTCTTCATGGCTGATGCATCAGTAGCAAAACCACCGGTTTCTCATCCCAATTTTCATTTCATTCAAAAATTTATTGGGGCATCTTCACGCGAGACATTCATCAGTCTCGAAGATTGGGTTCAACACTCAGGAATAGACCCAACCGCGGATCTCCTGCTTCAAATGGATATCGAAGGCTATGAATACGAATCCTTGTTGGCTACGCCTCGATCCGTATTGGAACGATTCCGCATCATCGTAATTGAATTCCATTTTTTGGACTACCTATTGAGTGAACCGATCTTCGCAATCTATCGTCGTGCATTCGAAAAGCTCCTCATGACGCATGCTTGCGTCCACGTCCACCCCAACAATCTCTGTCCCATTTTGAGAATCGGTGATTTCGAAATGTTGCAAATGGCGGAGTTTACCTTCCTAAGAAGAGATCGCGTCCGCAACCCACGCTTTGCAACAGAGTTCCCCCACCCGCTCGACAGAGACAATTCGACTGATGCAAAAGGCTGCCCGCTGCCGAAATCTTTCTTCCGTCAAAATCCAATTCTTTAAAACTAAAGGTCGTACCAACCGTTCGCCACGCTCGCGTACCTTCAAAATTCCCACTCATCCCATAGATGAATCCTGCAATTTCCGTCGAAAACCTTTCGAAACGCTACATCATCGGCCATCAGCGGGATGCCCGCGATGGTCTACGCCATGCACTAGAAGATGCATTTCGAAATCCTTTCAAGTGGCTGTTGAATCGAAAGAAACAGATAACCGCCACGCGGGAGGAATTCTGGGCGTTAAAACAAGTTTCCTTTACGATCAATGATGGCGACGTAGTCGGCGTGATTGGACGCAACGGAGCTGGGAAAAGCACGCTCTTGAAAGTACTCAGTCGCATCACTGAACCGACTGAAGGCAGGGTTCGCATCAAAGGCCGCGTCGCCAGCCTGCTTGAGGTCGGAACCGGCTTTCACCAGGAACTCACCGGCCGTGAAAACATTTTTCTCAACGGTGCAATCCTCGGGATGACGAAGGCAGAGATCAAACGAAAGTTCGATGAGATTGTTGCTTTCTCCGAAATTGAGAAGTTTCTCGATACGCCTGTTAAGCGTTATTCGAGCGGAATGTATGTGCGTCTGGCATTTGCAGTCGCGGCACATCTCGAACCGGAAATTCTCATTGTGGATGAGGTGTTAGCAGTCGGCGACGCACAGTTTCAGAAGAAATGCCTGGGTAAAATGAAAAACGTCGCAACTGAGGGTCGCACTGTTCTGTTCGTCAGTCACAATATGGCGGCAGTAAGCAGTCTCTGCGGGACCGCAGTATGGTTGAAGGATGGGAAGCTTAACAGCATGGGACCCACACGGCAAATCATGGACAAGTATCTGACGTCGAGTTCTGAAGCGGAGAAGCCCGTGCTCGAAACGAGCGAAATTCCGCGTATCGGCGATTTCGGGCGAAGAATCAAAATCGAAAAACTTGAATGGTTGACAGAACTTCCCATTCAAAACGGTGAAAGGCTAAGGACCCGTATCCACTTCCAGGCTCTTCAAGATGTCGAAGACGTCAGCGTTGGATTGGGATTTTCTACCCTCGAAGGCGTTCGGTTGCTTTCTTATGACACGGATTTTCAAGATGGATACCGGCCGTCGTTGAAAAAAGGAACCCGGTGGACCGCGGAAATGTCCATCTCCAGTCTTCCGCTCGCTCCAGGTATCTATTCGATCGACATCGGCTCACGTTCCGGTGATTCATTCGGTCTCGATTATCTACCGAACGTCTGCCAGATGGAAATTTCCATTGGTAAAAACACTCCAAGTTCGATTGTCCGAGATGGGGCTGGCGTGCGACTGACCAGCGAATGGAAATGGTCATCAGAGACTCCAGAATCCGAGTTCCAGGCAGTCAGTTAAGACACTCAGAAAATCTCAGATCAACAAAGCCAACCAGCATGAAAAAAGTATGACGGAAACCAAATCAGCCGGGACTTTTGTAAAATCTTCGGAAAGGTGCCTGTCACGGGAAGAACTGCGCTCTCGCTTACCGACCGTTTTTGTTGCGGCCGATCGTATCGCTTCCGCCCTTCGGACTGGGCATCGCCTTTTCATCTTTGGGAATGGCGGTTCCGCTGGCGACGCCCAACACATAGCTGCGGAACTTGTGGGACGCTTTGTTCGTGAACGACGCGCATTGCCAGCGCTTGCCCTTACAACTGACAGCTCAATCGTCACGGCAATAGCGAACGACTACGGATTCGACAAAATATTCACGCGGCAGTTAGATGCCTTCGCCAAGGCTGGCGACGTTGCGTTAGGCATCAGCACCAGCGGCAATTCAAAAAACGTTGTCAACGCCACTCGTCTGGCAAAACAATTGGGCCTTACCACGGTAGCCCTTACCGGAGGTGATGGCGGAGTCCTCTCTAAAGAAGCTGAAATAAGTATCACGATTGGAGCATCTACCACGGCGGAAATTCAAGAGTTTCATATCATGGTTGGCCATCTTCTTTGTGAACTCATTGAGGAAAATCTCTTCACTCACCATTCATCAAATTCTCTAGGGCGCATTTTCAACCCAATAACCGAGAGAAAAATACTTTCTTTGGAAACGCTTGTGAGTCGTCGAGCCATCTGGCGGGATCAGCAGAAAACAGTTGTTTGGACGAACGGTTGTTTTGATGTAATTCATGCAGGACACATTCGAAGTCTTGAAGCTGCGAAACAACTTGGTGACATTCTGCTGGTGGGAGTGAATTCGGACGCTTCCGTGCGCCGAATCAAAGGCCCTTCAAGACCAGTTGTTCACCAAAAGGATCGAACAACTCTGATTGCGGCGTTGGAATGCGTGGACGCGGTCGCGCTGTTTGAAGAAGACACACCTGAAGCAATTCTCCAAAAGGTTCAACCCGATCTGCACTGTAAGGGTGCTGATTATGCACCCCCTTCCGGAAAACCAATCCCTGAAGCCAAGATTGTCGAGGCGTATGGCGGACGAGTTGCATTTCTTCCATTGGTTCCGGGACTTTCCACTACCAAACTCCTGGAAAAACTTGGCTGATCAACCCTCCCATGAAAATCAGGCTTCCAAAATATCTCGGATTCCTGGCGCGTTTAAGAGGCCGCGAGTTTTATGCCGAAACATTCGACTTTCAGTCCGGTCTCGGCGACTCCGGATGGCTGCTGTATGGATTAACGCGTTCACTCAAACCGAAAGTCTGCGTCGAGATCGGATCAGCGCGAGGAAAATCCACGTGCTCGATAGGGCTCGCCCTGCGGCGAAATGGATTTGGGAAGCTTTTTGCTATTGACCCACACGAATCCACTACCTGGAACGACGTCGATTCGGTTGATTCGCTCCAATTTCTCTCACAGCATCTGCGAAAAGCGGGAATCGAAGACCACGTGAAGATCCTGCGTATGACTTCAGCTGAGGCTGCGCGGGACTGGAACGAAAAAATCGATCTTATCTTCATTGATGGGGATCATAGTTACGAAGGTGTGAAAGCGGATTGGGAGTTGTTCTTTCCCCATATGAATGAATTCGCCACTGTGGTTTTCCACGACACGCTCTGGAACTTGATACCGGAATCCGAATTCAAGCGGACCGACATGGGAGTGCCTCGTTTTGTGGATGATCTGCGCGCACAGGGATATCCAACGATCACGCTGAACCAGGATTTCGGAGTGACGATTGTGCAACCACGCCTAGGTGGAGTTCGCCTCATTTAAAACAGGTTTGTCTCAATGCAGAATCAATTACTCTGGGGACGCCGATTACTTACTTACCCGGCACGACATCTTCGTCGACGGAAGATGCTCAACGAGCATCAAAGTCCAACAGCAATACTGCATTTTGTCGGCGGAATCGGTGATCAATTGCTGCTAACGTGCGTCGCTCGACAATTGCGTCAGAACGGCGAAAAACAGATATGGATTGCGTCTCAACATCCGGATCTATTCAAGGGCAATCGGGATGTGGATCTCGTCATTTCCAAAGATGATTTAGACTGGATGTTAAAGAACTCGGCGGCCCGTCTAATTTCTCCCAATTATGCTCCCCATCTCGCCGAAGAACGAAGAGATATACCTCCTTCAAAACACATTCTCGCTTTAATGTGCGAGCAGGCGAAATTGAAAGGGTTGATTCAGCTTAGGCCCTATCTTTTCTTGGATGATGAAGAGAAAACGACTGGCAGATACTCCGATCGACAAATTGCAATTCAATCATCTGGTAGATCGGCGAAGCATCACATGAGAACGAAGGAATGGTATCCAGAACGTTTTCAAGAGGTGGTCAATCAACTGAAATCCCGCTTTGATTTTGTGCAGATCGGAAACGAAAACGACCCGCCATTAAAAGGGGCTTTGGATTTGCGCGGCAAAAGCAACATTCGACAGACTGCTGCCATTCTGGCTGCTTCAAAACTCTTTGTTGGTTTGGTCGGCTTTCCAATGCATTTGGCACGTGCAGTTGATTGTCCGGCGGTTTGTGTTTATGGCGGACGTGAGTTGCCTTCGCAGACAGGATACATTTGCAACGTCAATCTTGTCGGTGAGACATCCTGTTCCCCATGCTGGCGATGGGATGATTGTCCTGGAAATCATGTCTGTATGGATCAAATCAAATCTTCCGCTGTTGTGAGCGCTATTGAAACTCAGATGCAGAAGCCTGGTGACGAGCTTCCAGTTGAGACCCATGTACTGTGAAAGCTGATTCTACGATGCACTTTACGTTCGTCACTGCGATGGCGAGCTGTCCTTGGGGAGGCAGTGAAGAACTGTGGAGTCGAACCGCGCTGGTGCTCCGTGAAAAAGGACATCGCGTTTCGGCTTCTGTTCCATGGTGGCCCAAATTGTCTCCCCGTGTCACAGCTCTGGGTGAAAAAGGTATTGAATTGTTTGTTCAACCCACACGGGAACCCAAATTACCAACGCGGCTCGCACGAAAGGTTTCCCGATCATTAGGACTGATGCGACCGGAATCCAAGTGGTTAATCAGGCAAAAGCCGGATCTTGTTTGTGTTTCCAACGGAAACTACAGCGACGGGATGGAATCGCTTGATGCCTGTCGCCGACTCAATCTCCCTTACGTAAGCGTCGTCCAGGCAAATGCAGAATTTGTTTGGCCCCTCGATTCCGATCTAGACCATTTAACCGAGGTTTATCAGAACGCGAGAAGGGTATTCTTCGTATCACACGGAAATCGTCTTCTTCTCGAATCTCAACTCGGAGTGGCACTTCCCAACTCGGAAGTGATTCGAAATCCATTCAATGTTCGATGGGACAATTCTGTTGACTGGCCAAGCAGCAGCGGCGGTTGGAATTTGGCCTGTGTGGCACGCCTCGAATCTTCGGCAAAAGGCCAGGACCTTCTGCTGAATGTCTTGGCACATGACGAATGGAAATCAAGGCCTGTAACGGTTTCGCTATTTGGCGCAGGTTCGATGGAACAAGGTCTTCGCCGGCTGGCGAGTCGTTTGGGTTTGGATGGGAAAGTAAATTTTAGAGGGCATGTCCAAGATATCGAACAGGTTTGGGCAACACACCACGCGCTCGTTCTTCCATCCCGCTATGAGGGACTCCCATTGGCACTCGTTGAAGCGATGCTTTGCGGTCGCCCTTCGGTTGTAACGGATGTCGCCGGAAATGCTGAATTGTTAGAGGACGGTATTTCGGGATTCGTCGCAAAAGCTCCAACGATTCCTCTGTTGGCTGAAGCATTGGAACGGGCATGGAATGCACGAGAATCCTGGCAAATGATCGGAGAACGAGCCCGCGCAGCGGCTCAAAAAGCGATTCCTAGGAATCCAGCAGCAGCCTTTGCAGAGCGACTGGAAGCACTAGCCGCAAAGTCCTGACGTAATAGGCCGTCTCGCAAAAGATGTCGTCACCCGCCGTCATTCTTATCTTTGGCCATAAACCGACCTTGGAATGGTACGAAAAGATCTCACTTCAACAATGTTTCAAGGTTCTTGGACATTTTCCGATTCGACTGATTTGCCCGGAAAACCTCGATGTCAGAGAGTACCTAGCCGTTGCTCCCAGTCTGTTCGTTGACCACATCCCGGGGCACTGGTTATCAAGTTTGCGCGCCTATAATCGGCTGAAAATCATGCCGTTTCTCTACAAACGATATTCGCAGTTTGAATTCATGCTCAGCTATGAACTGGATGCCTTCGTGTTCAGAGATGAACTCGAATATTGGTGCTCTCAGAACTGGGATTATGTTGGGGGCCCATGGTTCGAAGGACATGCCTCAGCTGGCCCTCAGTCAAAAGCGATTCCCGGCGGAAATTCAGGTTTTTCACTCCGTAAGATCTCATCTGCACTAAAGGTTCTTCAAACGTGGAAAACGATACGTCCCTTCGGAGAGATTTATAGAGAATGGAGGGAAGTGGCCGTTTTCTCGCCCCGTTCGTTTTGCAGGTTGGCGGGCAATCTGTCGGTCCGTAATTGCTTTCATCACACATTAAATCGCTACAGCGACAACGAAGACATGTTCTGGTCCTTCGCAGGTGAACGAATCAGAGACTTCCGCCTAGCCCCATCCAATGTTGCGGCTCGTTTTTCGTTCGACTGCCAACCAAAGCGCCTTTACTTGAGCCAGGGAAACCGACTGCCTTTTGGGTGTCATAAATGGATGGGAAACGATCCCGAATTTTGGAAGCCGTTTATCGCGGCTGAAGGCTATCAATGGCAGACTTGACGGTCTTTCGTCAAAGATCATCACATGAACATTAGTGACGGTTCATGATTTCGCCTCGTCAGCAGAATCTGTGGGTTGATTCGGGTTCGGGAAGGCGGCCGAGCGTGTGATACAAGGCTATTTCCATCGCATCATAGGTTCGGAATCCATACGAACGTCTG
>Ga0065721_10003989_pt1 | contig 49258 bp, 58 predicted proteins | sample Mesricmetagenome_FD_59108 | JGI IMG/M metagenome (GOLD analysis project Ga0065721, IMG submission 59108) | Mesophilic microbial community from rice straw/compost enrichment Sample: eDNA_1 v2 (version 2) | ecosystem: Engineered > Solid waste > Grass > Composting > Bioreactor | place: USA: Davis...
AATCATTCTAAAAAATGGAATTTAAAACGCTAAGAAATATCGAAAACAGCTTTAGGCAGATAAGATTATATGCCATTGTGTTTGCGGTTCTCTGCATTAGCGTGGTAGGTTACGCCGTATGGCGTTCCTACCGCTTTGCAGAAGAACAACGCCAAAAAATCTATGTTCTAGGATAACGGCAAATCCCTGATGCTTGCCTTATCGCAGGATGCGAGCATCAACCGCCCGGTTGAAGCAAGGGAACACGTTAGGAGATTTCACGAACTGTTCTTTACGCTTGCACCCGACAAGAACGCTATTGAAAGCAATATGAGCAGGGCATTCAACCTTGCCGATAAAAGTGCCTTTGATTACTACAAAGACTTGTCGGAAAAGGGCTATTACAGCCGTATCATTTCAGGGAATGTGCAGCAACGCATAGAGGTGGATAGTGTGGTTTGCAATTTCGACAACTATCCCTATGCAGTGCGCACCTATGCCAAACAGTTCATCATTCGGTCAAGCAATGTAACCAGGCGTAACCTGATTACTACCTGCTATCTCGTCAACTCCGTTCGCTCCGACAATAATCCGCAGGGCTTCAATATTGAAAAATTTGCAGTCGTGGAAAATAAGGATATAGAGGTCATCGAACGCTAAAAACAATCTTATGGAAGCATTATCAGATTTAAGCACGTTTGCAAAAATCCTTACTGACAAAGGATACAACGGGTATTTCCATACGCAGGGTGCGTATGCCGGAAAGCTGAAAGACAGCATCAGCGATTTCCTCGAAAGCTGCCAAAAAGGTGCAGACAGTTTGCCTAAGCAGGACTTATTGCTGACAGGCTACCTACAATGGTGGGGCGATGTCAAACCCCGTGTAGAATGCAGTATGTGGGTAAAGTACCTGAATGGCAAATTCTCACTTAGCCGTATGGAGGTAGCGAGGAAAGACGGCTTTGGGCAATTACTCAAAAAATCGGAACTGGCAAACCTATCCGTAATGTCCGCACCCCAATTAAAGGAAGCGATCGCACTGGTCAACGATGCGCCGAAGCAAACGGCGGGTAAAAGCCCTAAACGTTTCAAGCTATAACACAGAAATAGTAAGGCTATGAAAAAATTAAGAGCAAATATGGACAGGTACTTTGACAAGCTGGACGAACGTTGGCGTGCTTTGCCTTTACGCAGACAGCACCGATATACCCTGTACTTCTTTGTGGGTTATCTGCTGCTTACCGTAGCGGTCATTGGCAAAGTGATGTACGACACCTCAAAGTCCGGTAACGGTATGGTCATAGAGCATATCGAAAACCCTGTCCTCAAAAGTAAAAGTCCTGCAAGGTTGCAGGATAGTGTGTCAACAATTTTAAAAAATCAGATTTATGAAAGAAAATGAAAAAAGGGTCAGTTTTCTTGTTGAGGGAGAAGACCAAAACGGAGCATCAAATCTGCCCGATAATAAAAAGAGCAATAAGGATAAGCTACAAAAAGCCAATCATATTCCTTTTGATGGGCGTGGTATTTCTCGGCTGTATGTACCTCATATTTAAACCGTCGAAAGACAAAAAGGCGGTCGAAAATATCGGGCTGAACGATGCCGTGCCGCAGGCTACCGGAGCAGGAATGCCTGACGATAAAAGCAAGGCTTATGAGCAGGAAATGCTCGAACGCAAAGAGCAGGAAAAGCGTAATGCGCTGACCACGCTTTCTGATTATTGGAATACTGAAGACAGTGCATCTGCTGGCAACGAGGATAGTTTACCTGATGAAGACGAAAGCAACGGCTTAGGCGGTGGTGGCAGAACTTCAGGGCGACAAGGCAATCCTGCATTAAACAGTTACCGTAATGCACAAAGCACACTGGGTTCATTCTATCAGGACAACAATTCTGAAACAATGGAACTGCGTAAGCAAGTGGACGAACTTAAAGCAAAGTTGTCGGAAAAAGATGTGCCACCTGTGGCCACCGTTGACGACCAACTCAAATTAATGGAGAAATCCTATGAAATGGCTGCAAAGTATCTTCCGCAAAATGCTAACACCGGAAATGCTGCTCCTGCCAACGATGCAACTACTGGGGCTGCGGGTGCTAACCAAAAAGAGCAATTTGTATCGTTCACACCAACAAGAAAGAACATCGTATCAGCCTTGTACCGTGAACCGTCGGACAGTGCCTTTGCAGCCGATTGGAGCCAAACAAAAAACCGCGGGTTCTATACCGCAGGTTCTACTGAAGAGGTAGTACAGCCTAAAAACAGCATCAAAGCCTGTGTACACGAAGCCCAGACAATAGTTGGCGAAACGGGTGTGCGCTTACGACTATTAGAGCCTGCTAAAACCCCGCAACGTACCATTCCCAAAGGAACAATTGTAACGGCTAATGCAAAATTTCAGAATGGCAGGCTACAATTAAAAGTTACCTCCGTAGAACTGGAGGGCAACATCATCCCGGTAGATATAACCATTTACGATTTGGACGGGCAGCAAGGCTTGTACGTTCCGTATTCGCCGGAAATGAATGCACTTACCGAAATGGCGGGCAATATGAGCCAGACAGGGGGAACAAGCGTAATGCTCACGCAGAATGCCGGACAGCAGGTAGCGGCTGATTTAAGCCGTGGCGTGGTACAGGGTATCTCAGGCTATTTCGCCAAGAAAGTTAGAACGCCAAAGGTTACACTGAAAGAGGGCTATCAGGTCTTTCTTGTATCTAAAAAATAATGTTGAACTCAAATAAATAAAACAATGAAAAATCATTTAAAAACCTTTTGGGCTTTTGCCCTGATACTCGGCTTTGCCGCACAATCTTATGCACAGGATAGTGCAACTACAAAAACACCGCTTGCATTGGGCAAGATAGAACCATATCGTATGGAAGTTACCTACGATAAAACTTCGCACCTGATTTTCCCGACCGCCATTCGTTACGTGGATTTAGGTAGTGAATACCTGATAGCAGGCAAGGCTGAAGATGCTGAAAATGTATTGCGTGTAAAAGCATCGGTAAGGGATTTTGAACCAGAAACCAATTTTTCAGTCATTACGAATGACGGTCGTTTTTACAGTTTCGATGTGTATTACAGTTCCTATCCTGAGGCATTGAGTTACGACCTACTCACAATGCAAAAAGCGGTGGATAAAGCCAACGGTAACGATGTGCTTTTTGAGGAACTGGGTAACAATTCTCCATCATTAGCAGGCTTGCTATTGGAAACCATTTACAAAAAAGACAAGCGTATTGTAAAGCATATCGGGGCTAAGAGTTTCGGCATTCAGTTTATGCTCAAAGGCATTTACATCCACAACGGCAAATACTATTTCCACACGGAATTGAGAAACCGTACCAATGTGCCGTTTCAGATTGATTTTATCAATTTCAAAGTAGTGGATAAAAAGGTTGCCAAACGCACCGTAGTCCAGGAACGCCCACTGATACCGTTGCGCACTTATAAGTCATTGGACGGCATCGCAGGGAAATCAATCGAACAAAACGTGTTCCTGTTAGACCAATTTACCATTGCCGATGACAAGGTGCTGCTGATTGAGATTTTCGAGAGAAACGGAGGCAGGCATCAAACGCTTCAGGTTGAAAACTCCGATTTAATCAAGGCTCGTTTGATTAACGATATGCACCTGAAATTTTAATAACCTTTTAAAGTAATTATATGAAAAAATATATCTATACCGTGATGCTTGTTTTAATAGGTATTACGACTGTACAGGCACAACGAATGCTGCCAAAGCAGAAAGGATTGGAAATAAGTGCGGGCGTACTATCCAATGATAAAATCGGTAATGATTATTACATCAGTGCAGCAATGACCGTAAACGGAAGAAATGGCAATTACCAGCATTGGGCGTTGGAATACACGCACCAATACCACGACTACAAAGACCTCCACATACCGCAGGAAACCTATTTCGCAGAGGGTGGTTACAGTTTCTTCTTGTTGGGTGATGCCCGGAAAAACATCACGATGAATTTTGCTATAACCGGTGTGGTCGGTTACGAAACCATCAACCGGGGCGAAACGATGTTATATGACGGAGCGAAGATATTGAGTGAGGATAATTTCATCTACGGAGCAGGCGGCCGCCTCACTTTTGAAACGTACCTGTCCGACCGCTTTGTGTTAGTCTTGCAAGGGCGTACAAAAATGCTTTGGGGTACAGATTTACAGCAGTTCCGACCGTCGGCAGGTGTGGGATTAAGGTTTAACTTTTAAAACGTAAAAACAATGATAGCAATATTCAATAAATTCAGAATAGGATTACTACCCATATATGTACTCTTGGCAATCCTCACAGCTTCGGTTATGTTGGTATCTTGCAGTAAAGATGATGAACTCGAAATACAAAACGATTTTCCTTTTGATGTAAACGTGATGCCTGTTCCAAAAGATGTATCTAACGGGCAGACCGTAGAGATACGCATTACCATACAGCGTTCAGGCAATTACAGCAATACGCAGTATTTCCTCCGTTACTTTCAGTTCGACGGGCAAGGCACATTGCGGTACTATGATGAACCGCCGTACCTTCCCAATGACCAGTATCAATTACCAACGGAGCAGTTTCGTCTGTACTACACTTCAACGTCTTCCGTATCACAATCATTTGATGTTTGGATTTCGGATAGCTTTGGAAATGAAAAGCAGATAAGTTTTCAATTTAATAGTAGTGATTGATTATCATTTCAATGCACAAAAAACGGCTTAGATGATAAGCCGTTTTTTTATTTCTTCTTTAGCTTATTCAGCGTTTGCTCAATCATTTCCATACGCTTTTTGACCTTTTCAGCGGAAGCATCTAAAGTATAGCCCTCATCCATCAACTCTTTTATAAGAAGTATCTTTTTGATATTCTCATAATTATAACGCCTGTTCTTGCCCTCTTCTTCGGTCAGGCTTGTGATAATGCCTTTGTCTTCCCAATAGCGGATTTGCCTTGTCGGAATGCCTGTAATTTGTGATACCTCTCCAATACCAACAACCAATTTATTTAAAAAATCGAAGTCGAATGACAGGTCTATCTCCTTATCTGCTTTTGCCATTTTTTTGTAAATTATTTACAATAGTTGTTGCAAATATAAAATAATAGCATTTATTTTGCAATTGTAGATTATTTACAATTATTGATAATTAAAAGCAAAATGAAATGAAACGATTACTTTTTTTAATTCTGACAGTTATAACTATGACAAGTAAAATTAATGCACAAGAGCAGGGCAAATCAGCCTTAATCCTTATTGAAACCCAAAACGAGTGGATGCACACAGACGGAAAGCTGTACAAGGCTTTGGTAAAAGATAAAGAAATGATGCAGACCTCCATTGAGAATATTGAAAAGGCATTGGACTATGCAAGAAAAAACAATATTGAGATTATTCACGTGGGTTTACGCTTTGAAAAAGGCTATCCCGAATTAGCCAATGGAAAAAGCGGTTTGCGAAAAGCCATACCAAACGCAGGAACTTTCCCGATTAACGGATTTGGTTCACAATTCTATGAAACCGTAAAACCGATTGAGGGCGAATTTGTGGTTACAGGGCGTGTTGGAGCAAGTGGTTTTACAGGCTCAAATTTGGACGTGTACTTACGAAACAACAAAATCGAAAACTTATATTTGGTCGGCTATGCAACACACGTCTGCGTGGAAAGCACTTTTAGGGACGGACACGAAAAAGGCTACAATACTTATGTGATTTCCGATGCTACTTCAGCTTTTAATAAAGTTCAGCAAGAATACTTTTTGAGTGAGATTGTTCATCATTTTGGGGAACACTTGACAACAAGTGAATTTGTAAACGAATAAGACTAATACGGAATAGATGTCAAGGTTATTTTTTTTAAATTTGTTTGTATTATAATTTTAGTGGTATGGATACGGTTACGGCTCAATTAGTGTTTGGTATTATTGTTATCGTTGTTGGTATAGGGCTTATCTATTTTATCAACCGCAGGAAGTTTTACAGACGTAGCGTGGCAGGTGTAGAAATGTTTTCGAGGTATTCTACTGCTGTATTTGTGCGTTTTTTAGAACGTGTCGGGAAATGGATTGCTTACGCTTTGATTATTCTTGGTGTTGTCTGTATCTGGACTTACAGCCAAATGAAAAAGGATAAGGAAAAACAGGAAGTAAAAACGGAACAATCACGATAAACACTGACTTTTTTCTAACAATATTTTGAATAAATCGGATAGCCCAAAAGGTTATCCGATTTTTCGTTTGTAGCAAACGTAAAACGCCAAACACTACCTTTCAACGCCAATCAATACCACATTTCCCACCCCTGTAACAACCCTTAATATCTTCGACTTCCACAGCAAAATTGAGCAAACTATGGAAGTTATCGCAATACAAAAATCCGCATTGGATGGAATGAAAAATGAGCTAAAAGCACTTTTGGAATTGACCGAAAAAGCCACACAGAAATATACGCCCATTTTTAAAGAGGAACAATGGCTCGATAACCAGGAAGTATGTCTGATGATGAACATTACCAAGCGGACTTTACAGACCTACAAAAGCAAAGGGCTTTTACCGTATTCAAAACTGAACCGCAAAAATTATTACAAACTCTCGGATGTAAGGGCTTTGCTCGAAGCCGGACAGCTGGACAATACTACTGAAGATGGATTTATTCACGAATGATAGTGACGAAATCGTTGCACATCAGGAAATGATAACGCAGCTACGAAATCGTATCGAACAGATATTAAAAAACTACCGTCCTGTAATGAACGGTGAAATATATCTTTCTGGCGAAGATGTATGCAAGCTGTTACATATCAGCAGACGGACTTTACAGCAATATCGTGATGACCAAATACTTCCATATATCCAGATAGGAGGCAAAATCATTTTTAAGCAAACTGACCTTTTACGGATACTTGAACAAAACTATGTCTGCAATGGACAAAAGAGCAAATAATGGATTTTGGGCAATCATATTTCTATATCGAAACGAGTTTAGTATCTTTGCTATGTAAAATATAGAAATACTTAAAGTGTTTTTGCTTTAAGTCCCACATTGAAAACTGGTAATTTTTAGACAACGGGACGATAAGGAAGAACGCTCATGCCATAGGCGTGGGCGCTCGCTTATTCGTTGTCGGGTATACCAGTACCTCAATGTGCGGTAAGTGTAGTTGCCTGCGCTTTCTTTTTGTGCAGGAACTTCATCTAACTCAAAAAAAGGTAACGTATGAAAACTGGTACTGTACAAGAAACAATCTCCCTGTCTTTTATCAATGACAAAAGCCCTGTAACCGATAACATCTGCAAAGATCTCGCTGCATCTGGAATGGAAATCCTATCTAGGTCAGAAAGCATAGAAAACGGGTTATCACAGTTGTCTTCATTGAACAAAATCCCCAAAGTCTGTATTATTGACTTGGATTTTTACGACCAAAATGTGCTTAAACAGCTTCAAGAATTAAGGAAAGAGTACCCTGCAATCAAACTGGTTGCCCATAGCGATATTGATGATGAGAAAGTTGGGAAATCTCTTTTAGAGATTGGGTTTTCAAGTTATCTACTACTTGGAAGCGATGTTGATGATTTTGAAAGAGTAATAGAAACCGTTATCGGTATGGACAGTTAATCTGAGAAAGTTACGAATTTGTACAGTTTCTCCTTATGAAGATAATAATCTAAATTTTTATCAAATTTGAAATAATACATATCCTAATAAGGAACCGCCCAAAACTATAACAGCACTATTTAATTTTTTGTATCCAAAAGTTATTGCAATGCTCAAAACTGCAATTAACATCGTCCGCCAATCAGTAATAGTTTCTTTACCCATTTCGTAACACACCGCTATGATTATGGCTACCGATGCTACATTCACGGCATCTAAAAAGGAAGATAATCCTTTAGAATTTCGTAGCTTTTTCATTAACGGATTAAGCAGTGCCACAAAAACAAATGATGGCAGGAAAATGGCAATAGTTGAGATAATGGCTCCCTGAAAGCCCATTGATTTGAAAGCCAATAAACGTTACCGATGAAAAAACAGGACCGGGTGTGAACTGTCCTACCGCAATGGCATCCATTAGTTGCTGTCTTGTGAGCAGACCTGTTGCAACCAATTCTGTATCTAAAAAAGGCAAACAGCACATATCCGCTCCCATAAAGTATGGAGCCAATTTTAAGAAATGTCCAAAACAGTTTGGCATTTGTCGCTGTCCAAAAAGTTGTCTGTGTAATTTGAAGAAAGGTAAACGGAACAATACTTTGCAAAGTATCATTTTGCCTGTTCTGAACCGTGTGCAATCCAAATGCTAACAAACCTGCACCAAACATTAAATAAATTTCATTAACTCCAAACACCGCTGCGAACAAAACAGCAATACCAATAAGAGCTAAATTTATGGATTTGACAGATTGTTTTGCCAATGGATAAATTGCTGCCAGAATAATGGCTATTATAGCAGGTTTGATACCATAGATAAAAGGTTGTACTTCGGGTAGCTGTCCGTAAAGATTATATAAATATGCGAAAATTCCAGTGATAAATACGGCAGGCAAGAATAAAGCATAAACCTGCTGTTAACAATCCTTTCCAACCGCCTTTATCATAGCCAATATGAATAGCCATTTCCGTGCTGTTAGGTCCTGGAATAAGGTTGGTAGCACCCAGTAGATCCAAAAAATGCTGTTCACTCATCCATTTTCGTTTAACCACCACTTCGTCACGCATCATGGCAATATGTGCTGCCGGACCTCCAAACCCTATAATACCTAACTTACCGAAAACTTTTGCGATTTCTTTTACGTTTACATTCTCTTGCATTTTAATTATCTTAATTCGACTTCATCTATTTGATTTAAAGTGTCCGGATTGAATACTTTCATTGTTATTTTTTTTCCCTCCACATAAAACAGGCAAAGTGCATTTTCCACGCTAAATGACTGGGTATGCTTACTCCATGGCAATACTTCCTGACCATAATAAGGAGCTCCTGCTGCACCATTATTGATTTGATAGATTGGGCGCGATACATTAAGTTTTTTATGCGGATAATTCTCGGGGTAAATTGGCATATCAGCCGTCAGTTTTAACCAGTTATAGTTATGTTCATCGCCTGTAAGCATCCCCACCACTTTCTTACTTTGATTAATCAAAATATCTAAATATTCATCTCTGCGTTCTATAATTCCTTTATCAACGGGCTTTCCTCCAATGTAGGGTCTTTTTTCGTTGTTACCGCTGTACCACATCACATCTTTACTGTGTCCTCCATTAGGAAATGCAGGAGTATGTTGTGTAAGAAAAATATGGTCAATATTCTTGTCTCTTTCCAATTTTGAGATCGTTTCACGAAGCCATTGAAGTTGGTTATCCATTAAATACCCATGCAACCCTCCGCTGGAAGCCGTTTGATTAGCAATGGAAGGTGCATACCAGTAATTGCTATTAAGGACAATCATCGCCACGTTTCCGTAGATATAATAAAACACATTTTCCTTATAGGAAGGGAAGTCTATATTTTTAGGGTCAGGGTCATACTTGTTATCATCCTCGCTATCTGGACCATTTTCAGGATTTACAAATTCCTCTGCAAAAAGTGCTTCTGCTGATTGGGTCTCATAAGGAAAAGCATCAATAAATGCCTGTTGCTTGCCGTTTTCATCTTTAAAAATAAGACCTAATGCTTCATGATTACCCATACCTATATAAAAGGGCATGTAGTGCCAAAATGGTTCAATGGATTTTTTCCAGTTAGAATATTCCAGTCTCTGCTGTTCTTTACTGCTCAAATAGCCGTTAATCATATCACCGGTGAATTGCATAAAGCGCACGTCCTTCATGTGAGCAAGTGCAGCCATTTTTTTCATTATATAGGCGTTGGCTCCAAGGATTTTCCGTTCACCTCCACCTGTAGCATGGCGGCTGTCGCTTGCATAACCAAATACGAACGCTTCTCTGCTGCCTTTAGATGGTGCAGTTTTAAGATGATACGATTGCGATTGTATCCCATATTTTACCTTATAGTTGTGCTTTGTATTTGGGGTAAGTCCTGCTATATTCCAGCGATGCAGCGTTGTTTCGTGCTCATCTTTATAAACTTTGCCATTGATTTCAATTTCGGCCTTTACGGGATGTGTGGTTTTGCACCAGATTACAGCAGAGTTATCAGTAAGCATATTTACAAAAGGTCCTTCATAAATTGCCGGTATGACTTCAAATGGTCCTTCACCTTTTAAAGCAATTATGCCATCAAACAAAAGCATACCTTGCTCATCAGCAATTCGGTAGCCAAGGTTCAGGTACCCATTTTTCTTCCAGTCTACAAAATCATACGGATACTTGAAATCCTCTTTTATATTGAGCTCTATTTTACCGTCTTCAATTTTGACGGTTTTTCGATATACGGGAAGGGGATGCGGAACTTTTCCGTAAGGGATTAAGCCATAGGTTACCGTTCCTTTTAAAGTCCCAAAATCCATCTGAACTCCATTTTCAGTACCTTTCGGTTTACCAAGAAGTTGTTCGATCGTTAGTGGATTTTTAAATTCTTCAGCAAAGTATTTTTCACCCTTATTTTCAAAATATAATCTTCCATTAGTATCATAGCCCAGGTTACTGTATGCCGCAGGAATTTTAGGAAGTTGCGCCATTGCTGTTGTAGCAAACATTAACGCAATAGCAGAAAATAGTATCTTATTCATATAAATTGTCTAAAATGATATGTTATATTTAAGTGATTGAAATTTTCCCAGTTATTTAGGAGTATTTGTCAAACTATCTATCGACCAACGACCTCCACCTTTTATCAATAGAAAGATACTCCCCAAAAGCATCGCCCAGTCTGTACGGCTTCCATGCATCATTTCCCAAAATCCTTTTTCTGCTAAAACTTCTGATTTAGTTGTTGCAATAGCAACGAACATAATAATGATAAGAGGAATGCTCACCAATCTTGTCAGAAGTCCAATAAGAATTAAAAATCCACAAACAATTTCAAAGCTGCCAACGAACGGACCCAAAAACTCAGGATTAGGCAGACCTATTTTTGCAAAACGTCCTGCACCTAAGGTGTCTGCAAATAAAAACTTCTGTATTCCTTCCGAAAGAAATACGGCACCTACCATCAGTCGAATAAGTATGGTAGTTTTTGATAGGTTTGTCTTAGTTATTTTTTGAAACATCATGATTAAATAGTTTTATGAATTTTGGATTGTATATTTTATATAGATGGGCTACCATCCCTGCAATAAGCATACTTAAAATAGCTGGAACTAAAATATCAGCGGGATAGTGTACGCCTAAATAAACCCTGCTCAAACTGACAAAAATTGCCCATGGGATGAGAATAATTGGGAGCCATTTCAGATTTTGTTTAGTTAATATGGTTAAATAAAATGCCAAAGCAAAGACATTGGCAGCATGAGAAGAAATAAAACCGAACTTGCCGCCACGATAATTGTTTACTATATGTAGCTCACCTTCCAATGCTGCATTATGACTTGGACGCAGCCTTTCAAATAGTGGTTTAAATATGCCGGAAGCCAACTGATCACTCATTGTGATGAGCAATACGATTAATAAAATCATTAGGATGGCATCCTTTTTATACTTCCAGACAAGCAAAATTATTAGTGCAACATAAAAAGGAAGCCAAGTGTATTTGCCGCTGGCAAACCACATTACTTCGTCCCAAAATTCATTATGGCTTCCATTTAGCCATAATAGAATATTTGTATCTATCTGTTTGATATCTTCAAGCATTATTTTCTGATGGGTGATTGTCTTTCTACAGGAGTTTTTACAGTAAAAAAAGGTACTTTTTCCATTGCATGACAGCTAACGCAACTATTGGTAAGCATTTGGAAGTTCTTATTAAAAACAACTGTATCTCTTTTTTTTAGAGCCTCATTCATTTGAGGGAGTGTAACGGTTAAAAAATGTTGTGCGGAAGCTGTCCGTTTTGGTCTTCTTTCCAATCCATTTTCTATCGCCTTTTGGATTTTTTCCAATTGATAATCAGCATACTCCCAGTTTTCGTCTTGTCCTGCCCAATATAATTCCTGATAACGATATCCGGTTTCAACCATTGCCATGTCAAATCCACGAAATTGATTTTCTATCGTTTCAAGTTTCTCCTGCTCGTTTCCTTTTATCCACTGTCCTTGAACAGCTTCGTGTTTTTGATTACAAGCTGAAAAAAAAGAAAGTATAAATAAAAATGTCAAATATTTCATAACCTGTATTTTACGCTATACAAATTTCGTACAATACAAATTATAATATACGGTATATTTGAAAATGAAAAGGTGTATTTTAGGTATTCCGTAAGGTTTGTGGCGTAAGGCCTGTGTGCCGTTTGAAATACTTTACAAAGTGGGAAGTGTCATTAAAATTCAAACTATAGGCAATTTCAGAAACACTACCTTCTGTATAAATCAATTGTCTTTTTGCCTCGCTGATGATATGCTCAGCAATTACTTCTGCTGCTGATTGGCTTAGTGTTTTACGACAAATAGCATTTAGATTTTGTGGTGTCGTATGGAGTTTTTCTGCATAGTGAGCAACATTGTTTCGAAGGTCGTTTGTTTGGTTGAGCAATTCCCTGAAAACTGTAATTACATCATCGGTTTTACTCGTTTTATCAGTCAAAGGTTTTGCTGAAATCAATATTTTAGCAAATAGTGCTTTTAGTAATCCTTCGGTGACGGTAAAGTCTTTCTCTGTAGTGAGCAGTTGAAATATAGTATCTATACTTTCTGTTTCTTTCAGATAGATGCAACTTAATTCGCTGAGTTTGGATAAAAGACTTTTCAGCTCACTGTCCATCGATTGGTCGAGAAATCCCTTCTTTAAAAGCAGAACAAAGCCGTCAGGTGTATCTGTCATATCCCAATGATGTACCTGTTCTTTACGAACAAAAAATACGGTGGGTGGCTTAATTGAAAATGAAGTATGGTCGATGGTGTGGAAACCGCTTCCTTCTCTTAAATAAATAATTTCAAAATAGCTGTTGTGTTTGTGCGGTTCGGTCTTGCGAATTTCTTTCCGGAACGGTGCAGCTTTTAATAATGCTGCCGCTTCAATTTTGGTTTTTATGAAAATAGAATTTTTCAATTTGCTGGAACTTCAATATTGTCTTTATAAAATTAACTATAATACCTCTTTTTTAACCACAAACTTGCCCTAACCAAAAGTATCAGAACAGGAACCTCAACCAGTGGGCCGATAACGCCAACAAATGCCTGTGGCGAATGAATACCGAAAACCGCTATAGATACGGCGATTGCCAATTCAAAATTATTACCTGTAGCAGTAAAAGCGATTGATGCGTTCTTGTCGTAAGGAAGTTTCAACAATTTATTGATAAAGAAGCTCACGAAAAACATCAATACAAAATAGATGATTAAGGGTATGGCTACTTTTATCACATCCATTGGTAACTCTACTATTTTGTCGCCTTTCAAGCTAAACATCAATACGATAGTAAAGAGTAAAGCATACAAAGTAATAGGCGATATTTTGGGTATGAATGTTCTGTTATACCATTCAATTCCTTGGGTTTTGACTAAAAAATAACGACTTAAAAAACCTGTCAAAAACGGAATTCCTAAGTATATCAATACGCTTTCTGTTACGTCTTTCATAGATACACTTACGTTGAAATTGGCTAAACCTAATTTTGCTGGTAATACATTGATGAACAGCCAAACCAAAAAACTGTAACTCAATATCTGAAAGATACTATTTAAAGCAACCAACATAGCTGTATATTCTCTGTTGGCTTTTGCCAAATCACTCCATACAATAACCATGGCGATACACCTTGCTAAGCCTATCAGTATTAAGCCTGTCATATAATCGGGCTCGTTGCGTAAAAACAAAACAGCTAATCCGAACATTAATACTGTACCGATTACCCAATTCAACAATAAGGATATGCCGATTACTTTTTTATCCTTAAACGCGTTAGGTAGCAAGGAATAATCCACTTTTGCCAATGGTGGGTACATCATCAGTATTAATCCTATTGCTAAGGGAATATTGGTAGTACCTACTGACAAGCTGTTTGTAACATTGGAAATTGTGGGAAAGAAATAACCCAATCCTACACCTAATGCCATGGCAAGGAATATCCATAAGGTCAGGTAACGGTCAAGGAATTTTAGTTTTGGTTGCATAGGTTATCGGCTGATTTTTGAAAAGACATAAAACATTTCGCCTGCTATCTGTAAACTCCTTTCTGCATATACCATTAATTGCTCCGGTGTATTATCTGAAATTTTAGGGTCTTCAAAAGTGATGGGAATTCTTTTTTCTGCTCCTGCTATAAAAGGGCAACCACCGTCTGCCTGCGAACAGGTCATAATAGCTGCGAACGCTGAAACCGGATTAAAAGGGCTATCGTATTTTTTGGAAAAACCGATTATTGGTAAAGCATTTTCACTGTACTTTATAGCATATACAGGATTATGAGTGTCTGCAATTTTGAAGATATTAAAACCCTGATTAGTCAATGTTTCTGCCACTTTCGGAAATAGTGCTGTTTCTTCCGTTCCGCCGGAAAAGCAATGTACATTTGCAATATTGAAGTACGCACTGGCTACTTGTGCCCAAACCTGAGACAAATGGCTTCTGCGGGAATTATGGGTGCAAATGAAGTTGATATTTATTTCCCGCTTATGAGCTGTTTTTTGCTGTACAAAATCGATCAGTGGCTGTAATATAGTTTTACGTTCTTCGCTAATGTTTTGCTTTTGTACTTGTTCGATTGCTTTTGATAATACTGAATACATAATGGGGGATATAATTTTTATGGAAACTACAGAACACGAAATTCTGATCGGTATCAAATGGTGTCGTATGATTAACGGTTATACAATTGATTTTCTCAAAGGAGTTTTCAAATAATTTCGACAAGCTACTATCCGAATATTGCTTGATATCTATGCCACTACATTTTGTGGGACCTAGTTCAGAAAAGGTTCCCATTACTAAAATGCCATCCGGGGCAATTGCTTTAGTCGTAGTCTGTATATAATTTTCTATTTCGTGGTTCTCCGTCAGGAAATGAAACGCTGCCCTGTCGTGCCAAAAGTCGTATTGCTGAGTGGGTACAAAATCTGAAATATCTGAAATAATCCAGTGTACCTTGTTGGCTTTACTGCCTAATCTTTCCTTTGCCCGTTGGATAGCGGCATTGGAAATATCCAATACGGTAATATCGACATAACCTAAATCAAGTAGGTAGTCAACCAAAAAGCTGTCTCCTCCGCCAATATCAATAATTTTTGCACTCTTCGGTAAGTTGAATTGATGAACAAAATTTAATGAAGTTTCTGGATTAGGCTGATACCAACTCACTGTTTCTAAAGATTTGCTCTCGTAAATATTTTCCCAATGGGATTTTCGATTGAAATGTTCCATATTTATTTTGGGATTAACAACATTCGCCACCTGGTGTGCAAGTATTGGTTTGATTTACGTTCAATTCTATTAAATTTTTCTTTTGCTTTTCTGATGGAATACCGCAAGCATCTTCTGCCAAACAAGCTGTAGTTTTGTTTTTCAGCACAAATGTTTTTCCGATGAACTCTAAATCATATTTTCCAATGGTATTGCTTTGGTATTCCACTTCAATTTCGGCATCTTCCATACCTAACTTTTCTTCCGAAAGCTTAATGATGTTTAAAAGTTTGGTGGGTTTTAAGCGATGTTCAAAATCGTTAGCATCCCATAATTGAAAATTGATAACTTTTTCGGTGCGAACTACGCCACCGCAGTCAATAAAATTTTTAGTTATTTGCCCCACTTCGGTTACATGAAAATGTTCGGGTACAAAAGTTCCGTTTTCTAATTGGAATTCAACATTATCCAATGTCGGAAGGATTTCTTTGATCTCTGATAGTTTCATATTGTTGAAATTATAGTTAATTATATATTGCAATGTAGCGATAAATAAAGGCTTTAAAAAAATGCCTTAACAGCATTTTTCTATAGTTATATCATCTACAAAGAAAGTATTGAGTTCCTTTTTAACTTGTTGCCAAACTATCTCATTAATACAATAGCAAACACTTGTTCCCTCAATATTACCTTTAATGATGCCAATGTTCTTTAATTCTTTCAAATGCTGTGAAATGGTGGCCTGTGCCAATCCCAATTCTTCAACCAAATCATTACAGATACAGGCATTCTGCTTGATGATATATTGTAAAATGGCAATTCTTGCAGGATGCGCCAGTGCTTTCAAAGTAATAGCTAAATGATTTTGCTCTTCTGTAAATATTTCAGTCTTCGTGACACCCATTTGTTTTTTTATTTATATCGCAATATTACGATAATATATCAAAAACTGCAATAGCTTTATAAAAAATATTGTTGAAATGCATTGATAAGACAAGAAGGTCTCTCTGTAGAGATAGTTTGGTAACTCGTCTTATTGAAAAATAGGGTTACATTATTTCTTTAAATTTGATAATAAACCTTAATTATCTTATCATTTTCTATTACAAATTGGATCTGTTCATATTTTTGAAATGGTCGATCTTCTGAGTTTGATGATTTGGGGAAATACTTAACACCAATAGTTACATTTGGTAAGTTGAAATTCCAAGATGATCGAATTTTAAAATCCTTGCCACACAATTGTTGTTCGGATGATTTCAAATATTCTCTGAATTTCGAAAGACCTTCGGTTTCAAATATAGTTTTCCAGTTTTTGCGTTCTTCAAAAGTGATATTCTCGTCAAGATTTTTCAGGATACTACTTTCGTCGGAACTGTTGCAAGCCTTTATAAAATCCCTGATGATTTTTCGCGGTATCTTTTGAATTTCTCTGATTTTTTTCTTTTCATTTTCAAGATAAAAAGCAAAATCATTATCTACCAACTTACGCATCTTATCGCATCCAAAATGAAATGCCTCTATCTTAGATTTATAAAGTCGATCTTTGAAAAAATCAGTATCATCATTCACATTATTTTTAAACTCATTCAGTAATAGGAAGCCTTTTTCATTCGTTGCTTCATTAATACCATCTATAATGTTTACTTGATAAAACTGTTCTTTGTCTCCAAATAAAACTTTCACCTTGGGGTTAAAGTTCGGAGTTTTCTGAACCGATTTTTTTATCAGATATTTTGTCTCATCCAAAGGATTTTCAATTCTTCTTCCCCAGCCATCAGTAGATAGTTCAGATTGATATCTCGAAATTTGCAACCTTATTTCCTTCCTGCCTTTCTCAAGGTCAGTGGTAAATTCATACTCTGGAAAACTGTTTAATATTAAAGTATCCAACTCCCATTCTTCATAATCACTCGTAGTTTTTATTTGAAAACCTTCTTCAAATTCCAAGACATAAACAGGAAATCTAAAATTATTCTCGATAATTTTTTGTTGTATTAAATCAATATCTGTTTTTCGATTGACTATTATGCTGATTTCGGTTTCTATCATTGATTTATTGGTATTATTTAGGAGTTCCAAATTTAATCAATTTAGACTGCTCTCCAGATATAACCTGCGGCGTTCTTTTGCTTCTTCCTATGTTTGTATAATATAATCTAAGTGAAGAAGGGCGAGAGCAGATTTTGCTTTAAATAGCCTTATGGTATATTCAAGAAAAGAGACTGCCTCCTCTTCTTTAACCTTTTAGAATCTGAACAGAATGTAAGGAATTTGCTCATTATTATGAGTCTTATAGCCAGTATGTACGTCTTCAAACTAAATTAGACACATTAGGATGAAACCTTAAGGAGACTTTCGAGTTATAAATTTATTAATTTTTGTTGATTATACAATTGTCTTCTTTTATTCAGAGAATCGATTTTTACCTGTTGTCTTTTTTCCAAAATTCTTTCAGATCGTCCACAGTAGACATCTGCAGGTGTTAAGTTTTGCAGCGATTCGTGATAACGTCTGTTGTTATAGTTGTCCACAAAGTTTCCCAGGGCTTCGATAAGTTCTTCTGGATGGTAAAAGTGGTTTAATTTCACTACGTTTTTCATCGTTCTGTGGTACCGTTCAATTTTCCCCTGTGTCTGCGGATGCATCGGTCTGCCGTGAACCTGCTTCATCTTCATATCCTCTTTGAGATATGTTTTTAGCTCGTTTGAAACATAACAAGGGCCGTTATCTGACAGCAACTTTGGTTTGGTTTTCGATTTTAGTCTTGCTTTCTCAATGGCTGTATTTACCGTTCTTTTCACATCTTCTGCATTCATTGAATCGCACAGCTCCCAATGGATAATGTAGCGGCTGTAATCGTCCAGAACCGTGCTCAGATAGTACCATCCCCAACCGACAATCTTAAAATAGGTAAAGTCGGTCTGCCACATCTGGTGCACAAAGCTGGTTTTATCCTTGAACTCATTTGCTGCTGAGATAAGGATATGGTTCGGTGCGGGGATCAGATCCCGCTGTTTCAATATCCGATAGACACTGGATTCTGATATGAACACACCTTGTTCATCGGTGATTTTGTGGGCCAGTTCCCGGGAGGATAATTCCGTGTGGTCCAAAGCAACTGCAACCACCAGATCTTTTTGTTCTTCCGGAATGCTGTTCCATTGTCTTCTAGATACTCGATGGCCTTGTTTCAGTCCGTCATAACCGTTCTGAAGATACTTCTGATACCATTTGTAGAATGTACTTCTATGGATGCCGAAGCTTTCCAGTGTCCTCTTCACACCGATGTCACTAGTGGTGGCGCTTTGTATGATCTCGTATTTTTCTGCCGCTGATAATCTCATATATTTTCGGTATTTATGGATTAATCCAGCATGTCCAAACTTTTTTTTACGATATCGTAACGCAGTACCAAGTCGGCTACCATCTCTTTCAAACGAGCATTCTCTTTCTTCAGTTCGGAGACCTCATCACTAGTTGCTTCTCTGGTCACATCCCCGTTCAGACGCTTCTTGCCAGCTTCCATAAACTCTTTGTTCCAGGCGTAGAACTGGGACTGGGCGATGCTGTGCTTTCTGCACAATTCTGCCACAGAGGTCTCGGCTCTAAGACCCTCCATAACGATCAAAATCTTCTGTTCGGCGGTAAAGATCCTGCGCGTATTCTTACGAATGTCTTTTACAAATGATTCCGTGCTCTTCTTCTTTGGTGTTCCCATAATTAAATCTAACGTTTTTGATGAAAACACTCCTTAAGTTTTTAAAATATCGTGTCCACTTTTTGCTGACGATTTACATCATCTTCTGCACCTTTTTTGATAAGGTCAAGCGTTTCCTTATTCGGGCAAAGTGCCAATTGGATTAGCTTTTTAATTTCACGGTCTGTTACCTTTACTTTTGCCCATTCGTTGAAAATGCCCTCTAATTGGTTGCTCAATGTGTTTGCAAGTCCCATAATCTTGTGAGCGTTCTCGATACGTTGTTTTGCTCCCGAAGTGTGTTTGATGCGGACAACGTTGGTCATACTGCGTAACGAAGCGTTTAAGGTGTTTTGGCAAACGATACGGATTGGTGTAAATGCGGCTGTGATACTTCCGCTACCATCGTGCGAAGTAGTTAAGAAAATGTACTTTTCCGTAACATCATCGCCATTACCCACACGAATATAGTCGGGCAGTTTGGCTGTGATGAAAATGCGTTCTCCGTTGCCTAATGCTCCTGCGGTTTCGTACAGAATGCCCTCGCCACCGCCTACAATGGCATCAAAGAAATTAAAGGCTTCACGGTTTTGTACAATGTGGTAATCCTTGCCGACTACTCCCAATACTGCATTGTTATCGGTGCGAATGTTAGCGTAATAATTAGGTACTTCTAATTCAGTACTGCCTATCTCTATGCCATTGGTGGTTTCGATAATGTCCGAACCTTTTGTAAACAATGGAGATTTTACGACTTCATAATCTAACCCTGCATATTTGATAGCTTCCTCGCTTGTAGGGTATTGCTCCACGATTTGCCCTAAACCGTGCCACGCTTTTTGTTGTACGCTAAAGAATGAATAACGCCCTGTTCTCTCGTTGAAATTGATATTATGTGCCATGATAAAATGATTTTAAATGTTTGAAATATTCGTTGTTAAAATGGGAGGTCGTCCTCAGCCTTGTTGTTGCTTGTTCCTGTGGTAGTTTGTGCGGTTTCTGATTTCTTGCCCCCTCCGTGCAGTTTGATGTTTGAGGTATGGAAATTTAATCCTGCGTGTGCTTCTCCGTCATTACCTGTCCACGCCCTAGCACTTACCCTGCCTGTCAGCTCTACCAATGTGCCTTTAGTGAGTATCTTCGCTACATTCGGGCTTATCCAGTATGAGCAATCGAAATAGGTAGTTTGCTCTATGCGTTCGCCCTGTTTGTTACGGTAGCTGTCGTTGGTTGCTATCGAAAAGTTTACTACTTGTTTTTCCTGTGACGTTGTGCGTACTTCCGCATCCCTTGTCAGTCTTCCTGTGATGTTCATATTCTTTAATTTTGAGTTATTATTTTTTAGATTTATTCGGCAATGAGAGGAGGCGCTGTTTCGTTTCATTACCATTTCCAATGTTTTTAATCTTTCTGTCTGACATTTTTTTTATTCGTTTAAAGAGCCGGAGTATGCTATGTTTCGTTTCACGAGCATAAAAGGTTCGTGTTTAGCAGCACCAAGGTTTTGGAAAAAAATACTACCCAAAGGGTGGAGATTATTTTCCAAACTTGCCTGACCTTTGTGATGCGTTAAGAACACGGAAATACCTTTGCTCTTGAAATGGGACAAAAAAGCATACGGGTCTTTGGATAAAATGAATGTGGAAGCCAAGAAGATGGCATTGAGAAATGGTTTACAGTGAATTGAAATAACACTTCCAATTCGCTGAATTTTTAAAACACTTTTTCAAAGCTGTGTGCCTATTAGAGCCACACTTACGGAGGATTAAAAAATTATTTTGTATGGGAGAAGTTGATGGCAATATTTTTTAATCTTCTGTTCCAGGAGTAGCCGAAAAGCTCTTTTACAGTAGGGGAATAGGAAAGTAAAGTAAATGTGCTTTGGCTACAAAAAGTATGGGCATAAAAAAAGCAGAACCGATAAGTTCTGCTCGTTATTGATAGAAGTTAATTATAAGACTGTCAAAAATGCGTCTTCAATCTCCTTAAATTTAGGAGCCACCAAATCCATATCCTTGCTGATTTTTTGACTTGTAATCTTGGCGTAAATCTGTGTGGTAGAAATATTTTTATGTCCCATCATTTTGCTAAGGCTTTCAAGTGGAACACCTTCGGTCAGGAACATGGTAGCAAATGTGTGGCGTGCAGTATGAAAGGTTATTTTCTGTTCTGTAACAATTTCTGCTTCTTCTATCATTTTCTTTACATGGCTATTGCAGGTAGCATTGGAAGGAACCGGAAAAACATAATCGTTACGTGTAAGTCCCCTGTATTTTTCAATTATACGTTTCGGAATTTCCAATAGGCGGACGTTTGAAGCAACATCTGATTTTTTTCTTCTGCTGATGATCCATTGGTGTCCATCAAAAAAGGACTGTATGTTGCTCCATTTCAGCTTTTGAATATCAATATAAGAAAGGCCTGTAAAGCAACTGAAAATGAAAATATCTTTTACAAATTCATATTTGTCCTTCGACGGTTTTAGAAGCATTAGCTTTTCTACATTCTCCTTTAAAAGATAGCTACGATCAGTTTCTTCCATACTGATTTCGTAATCTTCAAAAGGGTTTTGGCGTATAAGGCCTTTTTTAATCGCAAGATCAGCCAAAGCAATAACCGGCATGGTATAAACCCAAACCGTATTATGTGTACATTCTTTATCTATTCGTAGAAAGAAATCGAACTCCCGGATAAAGTCTGAAGTAAGTTCCCGAAATGCCAAATCTTCCCTGTGATAGCGTTCCTTGATAAATTCATTAAGATGGTTGTATACAGTCTTGTATTTATTGTAAGTATTCTGAGAACGTTTTCCTTTGCTGACCATCCTTTCAAAATCCTCATTCTGGTCTTTAAATACTTTAAGAATGGCATCATCCATTACACCAACCCCTAAAAAGGACAGCTTTACTTTTTGTGAAGTTGCAAAGCCTTCATCCTTGAGCATATCATCGTAAATCTTGTTGATACGCACCCGAATATTGTCCAATTTGAGATTGGTACCCAGGGCCTGGGCACTTTTACCTAAAACTCTTCCGTGCTTTAAATCCCAATTATTGGGGTTGATGTCCAGTTTGGTACTAAAGGATTTTGGTATTCCGTCAATAGTGATACGTCCCATAACAGGCACGTTACCGTTCTTCTTAGGTTCATTCTTCTTCAGGTAGAAAAGCAGTTTGAATGTGGATCTTTTCTCTTGTTCCATAACTCAATTGTTTAACGTTTAAAATTAAATTTTATTGAGTTACAAGGGGATATGAAAACAAGTGCAAATGACTGAAATATAACGTATTATGTCGTTGCCGATTGGATTATAGTCAGTAACGATTTAGTAACCTAACCTTGTCATTTTAAGCTCAAAACCTGTCGGACACCTACTTCCAAATTTTCCCTCACGTTTTATAAACTACTGTATATGAATGGTCTTAACCATTTTGCTTAATTTTGCTTTCTGCTAATATTTTTTACCAAAAATATTTAATCATTAATCTTCCAATTTCTAAGATGTTATTATAGTTAAATAGATCTTTTGATATTTTTACATTATGCTTTTTATAGTTCTTAATAATATCTAAATTACTTACAGATTGGGTAAATCATTTTTATTCCTTGTAATAATATAATCATTTAGTAAATTTATTTTTTGTGATTACTTCTTATATTTATAAGTAATTATTAATCCATGCAAAATTCTCCTCCACATACCTTTAGAAAAGAAGCAATCTACATCGATGGTAAAGACAAGACCGATGAGATAGAATCTTATTCTTTTGAGGGTAATAAGTGTGTTGTGGTGTATAAAAGCAGTGGTAAAGCCTATTCTTATCCTCAACATAGAATTAAGATGGTGAGATCTGCTATTCAAAGTGAGAGAGCCGGAAATATTTTTTCTTATCTAAAGGCGATTGCAGCAAGCGTTGGTTTGAAGACCGAGGAAGGCAATAATATTTTGGCCAATAGCTATGGGAGTATCCGTTTTATTCCTGAAACATCTATTCTTTACAATTTTCTTAATGGAAAAGAACCTGATAAGAATTACCACGCCTCTCCTATTGAAATCTTTCCTTTTGATTTTAATCTAAGCCAGAAAACAGGAGTTGATAATGCGTTTTCAAATCCTTTAAGTGTTATTGAAGGTCCTCCCGGAACAGGAAAGACCCAGACTATTCTTAATATTATTGCCAATGCGGTGATGAATAATCAGAGTGTGGCTGTTGTTTCGAGTAATAATTCGGCGACAAAAAATGTTTTTGAGAAACTGGAGAACAATGGGGTTTCTTTTATAGCAGCATTATTGGGAAGCAGCCAGAATAAAAAAGAATTTATCGATGCTCAGACTGAGATCCCGGATCTATCAGATTTTAGATTAGAGGAAGAACAGCAGCAATCCCTTATGCAGTCTACTCCCCTTCTTTTTGCTGAGCTTGCTGAAAAGTTGGAACTAAAGAATGAATTGGCTTTACTCAAACTGGAAATCGATAAAATCAAAACAGAGCAGCAACATTTTACGGATGATGTCGCGTTGGCAACGGAAATCCGTTTTAAAAAGAATATCAGTTCAGATCAGCTGCTTTCACTATGGGTGACCTTGGAAGACTATGAGAAAACAGGTAAGAGGTTTTACTGGTGGCGCAAAACTTATATTCCCTTTTCTGTATGGGGTGAGAGATAAGATTTTTTATACCTTATCCTATGAAGAGATGATCAGGATTGTTCAGTCAAAATACTATGAGGTAAAAATTTCAGAGCTTGATTTCAGAAAGCAGGAGCTGCAAAATACGTTACAGCATTTTTCCTTCCATGATAAAATGAAAGAATACACGGAAGGATCTATGCAGCTGTTTAAAAACAAACTCTATCAAAAATATAAGGGAGAAGAACGTTCAGAATATACCGAATGGGATCTTCGTTTTAAATCAGAAGAATTTATTAAAGATTATCCTGTCATTATGAGTACAACCTACTCATTAAGAAGAAGCCTTGCTGAAAATGTAGTGTATGATTATGTCATTGTGGATGAAGCTTCACAGGTGGATCTTGCAACGGGTGTACTCGCATTATCCTGCGCAAAACAGGCCGTCATTGTAGGAGATTTAAAACAGCTTCCCAATGTAGTGGATTCTGCAACAGCAGAGAATACAGATCAGATCTTTAAACACTATGATATTCCGGAACCTTATCGGTATTCCAATCATAGCCTGCTTTCTTCTGTCACAGAAGTATTTCCTAAAGTGCCTAAAACACTGTTAAAAGAACATTATCGCTGCCATCCTAAAATTATTGATTTTTGTAACCGTAAGTTTTATAATGATCAGTTGATCATCCTTTCGGAAGGACAGACGGAAAGAGAACCTTTATTAGTCTATAAAACAACTGAAGGCAATCATGCCCGACAAAGAGAGAATCAGCGGCAGATTGATGTCATTATCCAGGAAATCATTCCACAGCAAAAGCTGGAAGGTGTCAATCTGGGAATTGTCACGCCTTACCGCAATCAGACCATCGCACTGCAAAGAACCTTTCAAGGAACAGATATCAAAGCCGATACGGTAGATAAATTTCAGGGAAGAGAAAATGATGTGATCATTCTCTCCACCGTAGATAATGAAATCTCTGAATTCACCGACAACCCCAACCGTCTGAATGTAGCCATTTCCAGAGCCAAAGATCAGCTGATTCTACTGGTGAACGGAAATGAAAATGACAATGAAACGAACATCTCAGATCTGATCCGCTATATCAATTACAATAATTTCAGTACGATCAAGAGTGAGGTACATTCTATTTTTGATTACCTCTACAAAGGCTATGAAGAAAAAAGAAGAGCTCTTTTATCAGATCAAAAAAAGAAATCTGTTTTCGACAGTGAAAATCTTATGTATGTATTAATCAGGGAAGTGTTGTCCGACGATCAATTTTCAAAATATGGTCGTTATTATCCATCATCCCTTAAGAAATTTACTGTTAGATTTTTCCAGATTAAGTTCCGACGAAGAAAAATATGCAAGACATCACGCAACTCATCTGGATTTTCTGATCTACAATAGGCTCGGGAAAAATCCAATATTAGCAATAGAAGTTGATGGTTATGAGTACCATAAAATGGAAAGCCGACAAGCTGAAAGAGATGTCATGAAAAATGAAATCTTGGAGAAGTATAAAATTCCTTTGGTAAGGTTTTCGACGACGGGAAGTGGGGAAAGAGAAAAGCTAATAAACGTACTAAAAACCTTAATAGGCTAATAATAAGCCCCTAACAAAAATTGCAAACGGTTTCTTATTAGGAAGATAAAATTATATGCTTAATAGATAAGTGTTTAATAAAACCCATCTCTGTATAAATGATTATAGACCAACGATATTACTTCTTGAGACCAATACAGCATTTCTTATACTTTTTTCCAGAGCCGCAAGGACATTGTTCATTTCTACCAATTTTTTTATGACGGCTCAAATTATTGTTAATTGGAAAATCCCTAACAGTTAATGTTTCCCGAACCATTTTTTTAGTTTCTAAGAAATTAATGTTTTTATTTGCATCCGAATAATACAAAATATCGTCTTCGGACCAATCCTTTGTGTTAAGTAAGATGAAATCCTCAGAATTGGTTTGAGTAAATTTAGGAGCGTCAATAGCAATCCCTATTATTTTTTCATATTTAGGAAATTTGTTTTTTGTAACACCACATGCAATTTCAAGCAGCGCTTGTCTTTTAGGCCTATATTCATTATCGTAATCCTTATTTCTGGGGTCGTGTAATTGTAAAAAGACATAAACTGTATTTTTATAAAAGGATGGCATAATAGACAAATTACGCATAAGCGTTGTCCCATCTCCAGGAAATCCCTCTATTGCTCGTGTCATAAGATCAGACAATGTTCTTCTAAAAAATCTAGGTTCTTTGGCCATTTCATAAATAGCGCTTTCACCTTTAAAGATGTTACTATTTCCTTTAAGAGTTTGATCTAAGGCATTTTGAGTAGTATATTGAAGTAGATTATCCCACAGCTCAGATGTTTTATTTGCTTCTTTTCTCCTTTTGTACAAAGCTGAATTTTCAAAGGAGTTCCATGCACCTTCGGAAATCATAATACTGGTTGCTTTTTCATCTGTTACTCCAACAAAATGTTTTTGCTTTACCGAATCAAAGTTTTGAAAGTAATTAGCTAACAGGTCTTCTTCTCCGCAATAAATAATACTATCATAGTGCTTTAAAGCCTTCTCTTTCTCTGAAAGGTATTCAGAAAAATCGTATACAGTATCTAATTCTTTAAGAATGATTTCTAAATTAAAGGTATCAAAAATATGAATAGGTTTATTACTATCAAGCTCCACGAGAAAAGGAATATCAAGCCTTAATTTTTCCATTTTACTGTAAGTTACAGCAAGACTTCCGTTAATATTTTCGGGGGAATGTCGCAAACAAGCTTCCGCTGCTCCATGAGCAATAATAATACTATATATAGTTAAGTTTTCACTAGGTATAAGTATCGGAAAAGGTGTTGTTTTTTTACTGTCCAAATATATTTTATCGGGATTTTCAAGTACATATCTTCTTGCTCCTTCCGCTGTTCTTATTTGGTTCTCAATTACATTTTTTGTGCCAGCGTTTCCATTGCACATCAATATTACCCTCCAAATTATCGAATTTTCTACTTTCACGATCAAAAAATAAAAAAATCTTATTGTCAAAGACAGCCATTAAATCGCATAATTCCTTTGTATCTTCTTTGTAAGGATTTGGATAAGACCATAGTTTTAAAAAAGTAGCATCACATAGTTTTGCTAATATCCTTTCTGTTTCAGTATAACCCGTAGATTTTTCAATTGCCATTAGTTTTAATCTTTAAAAGATAATGTAAGGTAGCAATTATTTAGTGAGTCTACTATAGTTTTAATTTTTTTTTATTCGTTAATCAAGGTTTTAAACATTACTAACGTTAAATTTTTGAGACTACGGAAAACCGTAATTAGTTCCTTTAAAGTTCATTTAGATTTGTAGACATAAAATTAACTACAATGAAAAAATCGTTACTTTATCTGGTATTACTTCTCTCCGTTATTTCATGTACAAACTATTACACTGTTAGACTACAGGAAGATACACCTCTTTACTACAGCAGTGACAGCAGTAGATCAGTTACCATTATTCCTAAAGATACGGAAGTTTTCTTGTCTTCAAAAGCTGGTAAGAAAAATTACAGCAAACTTAAATGGGAAAATTATTACGGGTGGGCCTATAAACCCAGCTACACAGCTTATAGCGGCTATTCTAAAACCTCATCGTATTCTTCTTCACCAATAAGATCATCCTCTAGTTACAGTTCTCAATCAAATTCAGGTGGTTCAGTACATGTTAAAGGTTATACGCGAAAAGATGGAACTTATGTGCGACCTCATACAAGGAGTGCACCGAGAAGGAGATAGTTGCAATCAAAATTGTTTTGTCAATCCTTTCAGAAAGCAATGATTACGGATTTCCGTAATGAAAATGATGACCAAAAATTTACTTTTGATCTGGTATTAATCTGTTTTGATATCAAAATAATTATTAATTAATCTTTATTGCAGTATGAATACAATCGAAGCAATCAAGCCAGGACCCAAGCCTAAAAAACCAGATGGAGAACCTGACAGAAGGAGAAGGGTAAACCCTCCCAATCAACCGAAGCATCCAAAGCTAAAACCTCATGAACATGAAAAAGGGGATTAGATTTGGATAAAATGTAAAATGTAGAAGCAGCTCATCGGCTGCTTCTTTAAAGTATTAGTTTTTTTGAAGTTAATTCTTATTTCCAAATTCAAATGATACACACCGGTAGCTTCCATCACAAAATACGTGTTGGTTCAGGCTTCTTTTTTAGCATTTTTCTAAATCTTGTGCTATTGTTGGGGATTTGCAAATGTTGATGAATGCCTTCCCTATTTTTGAGATAAAGATCTAAAGTTTCGTTGGAAACATCGATGCCACAATAGTTGATTTTCTCTTCCATTTTATTATTTCTTACTTTGAAAAAGAGAGAGCTATTCTTGCGATACAACCAACGATCCTAACACGAACTTTTTGTTCAACTAAACTGTACGGTTTTTAGCAAGAAATGAGCGTTGATACGACAAACGTTTATCGGAGATAAGAAAAAGCAAAGGTCTTTCGCAGGAAGATCTTGTTAATCATTTAGGAACTAAATCGCCTGTTGTTGAAAGATATAAGCGTGACGAGATGAAGCCCTCTATTGATAGGGCTAATAAACTGGCTTCTTTTCTGGAAGTGTCTTTGGATTATTTAACAGGCAATGCAGATGTATTGCTTGATATGCAGACAATGGACAGGATTCTTGAGGTGCAGGCTTTACCTGATGATATTAAAGACAAACTTTTCTATTGTATTGATATGACCATACGTGACTATAAAGCTAAAAAAGCGTATTCGTAATTTGTTATAACAAAAAAGACAGAGATAAATCTCTGCCTTTCGGTAATATTTTAAGGGTTTTATTCCCAATCTAAAAAATTTTCTACAACAGAAGAATTAAAAATTTTATCATATCCTGTCTGATCATAAAATATGAAAGTAATAGTTAATGGTTTTTCTAGATATTTAGGATTATTATTCTTAATACGGTATTGGACATATTTCATTTTGCTGCCTACATAGATAGTATCTTTCACTTTTATATTTTCCTTTAAATTAACATAAGAATTAATTTTTTTATAGTTTTTATTCAAAAAATGAACCTGCATATGAATACTCCCGTAAGCATCATGACCATCCTTAATTAAATCTCTACATTGATTTGTACTATTTTTTTCCACAGCGCTAAAAAAAGTAGTCACAGTTCGTTTTATTTTTCTTTCAGCTGAAACTTTGGTATTGCAAGATGTCGATATAACACCAAACAATACTATTAATATCCATATTCTCATTGTCCTACGTTTTGTAATTTTTTTTGTTGTTGTCTTGCTGCTTCATTCAGCTCTGTTCTTTTTTTAACTTCCGGGCTGTTGTGAACTACAATACCATTTTTTCTCATAATCGAATTTGCGGTATTGACAATATTGGTTTTTGAATTTAGAAAAACAACAGAGTTATTCCTTTTATGAATATCTGTAGGCAAAGAACCATTAAACACATAATTAGTAATTTCTGTTTTAGTTTTAGTATCTAATTTTAAATCTGCTTTGTTGACAACATCTTGAGCGGTTGTCATATCTTTAAATTGGTCAGTTAATTTCCCCATATAATTAACCGCTTTCACATGGTCACTGGTTGTATTCATTCCTTCTATACCGTCTATTCCTGTTTTAACCAGTTTAATTACTTCAAAAATTCCTAACGCTTTACTTGCAGAAAGGTTTTCTGCTTTCTCTGCCTGCCACATCGTAGGCATATCTTTAACATCCATTCCTTGGGGATCAGGCTTCTCCGGTTTAAGAGTGTAGGAAGACATATAATCTGGAAGTGGCTCTGTTGTATACACATCATATGGTGTCATTCCTGTTGCCATAATCATTCCTCTATCTTGTCGCAATTCCAATCCTTCTAATTCTCTTCCAAGTCCCATTTTATTTTCCTGAAAAGCATACGTAGAGTTATATTGATATTTTTCTGCAAGCGGATCTATGTTAAAGAATCTTCCGACATCAGGCATATAGTTTCGCCATTTGAAACTGTAAAAACCTGTCTCTTGCAATTCCTGTCCTTGGTACTTGTAATGATAAGCATTATCAAAACTATAATAGGTACTGTTATGCATCAATCCGAAAGGATAATAATTCGTAACACCTTCCGCTTCGCCTGTTATAATATAATTATTACATGCCTGTCCGTCTGGGGTGTCTTCACAATTGGTTACTTCAATATCGCCTGTAACCACACCATTTCCATCCGCATCACTATAACTTAACCTTACATTGCCCAAATGATCAGTATAATTATAGAAATATTTACCTCTTAATGCATCAAAATACCCTTCCGAAGTTGGGATAATTCTCAACTTCATTTCAGGATTCATCATCACTCCGTTTGGATCTTCCCATGGTTCTGTATACTTATACTGGAAACCGTCCAGATAATGGGTTTCTACTCCTTCCAAAGATCTTCTTCACTTTTACACCGGTCTGCCCTGTAAGTATAATTGGTGTCTACAGCGTTTTGGGTGATCTGCTTTGGTAAATTTAAATAATTATATTGGATTGAAGAAATCCCTTTATCGGGAAAACTCGTCATGTTTCCATTATTATCATATCCGATATGGGTAGGAGTTGCTTTGTAAGGATAACCCTGCCCAATGGTAACGGTTTCCGTTATTTTCTGTAAACGGTTGCTGGCTCCGGTATTTTCATACTGATATGTAAGATCATCGATCAGTAATGCGGTAGGTCCCATTCTCTGAGCTGTCCTTTTCATGGTTTTAATATTCCCATTCAGGTCATAGCTCACTTTTTCATAGTATTCCCTGATAGACGGGTTGGTAGCATTCTGATAAAAACCCGCGGATAACCGGTTCAGATTATCATATACATAACCATAACGTTTCAGGGGTTCATTAGGTTGTACTCCTGTTTTCCAGTCTACTTCAGCAATATTTCCATTGTATTTTGGAACCACCTGAAGTGAGGTATCCGAAGTATCGGGAGTCGTTAAACCTTCCACCTGGTTGTATTTGATCTTATATCCAAAAAGATCATTGCCCAGATTATTAGGATCATTGATCTGGGTGAGCCATCCCCGGATATTATAAGAATAATCAATTTGCTGAAAAGGATTAGCTGCTCCTACAACTCCTCCAACCTTCTTATATTCCAATTGAGAAATCTCATTGTATTTATTTTGAGACAGGAGTTCCTCCGGGTTATTGTCTATCTGATGCTTATGCTCAAGTAATCTGTTCTGATGGTCATACGTGAAGGTTTCGGTGATCACCTTTTCGGCATCTGTACTCAGTCTCTTGTGGTAAGTTTTGGTTTGAAGGGCCATTCCGGAAAAGTCCAGCTTGCTCTCCGTTCTGGTATAACCCCCTAAATGATTGATGGAATGCGTTCCGATCGCTCTTCCCTTCATATCATAATAGGTATAGGTTTTGCTCCAGTTATTATCCTCGATATTCTTTACCAGACTTAGTACAGGAAGACTTTTGGTGCTCAACCCTTCGGCATTATTTGTTTCCGTAAGGGTGGGTTGTCCCAAAATACTCGTTGGGAAAGAAGGGTTAAAGCTGTAAGAAGGATAGGTATCGTAGTAATTAACGCTCAGAATAGTCATGCTTCCTGTAGGAAAAGCATCTTTGGTGTAATAAACATCCATCCCGTTCTGGGTGATGACAGGAGTGATGCTTCTTTTTTCATTGTTTCCTGCATTGGCTGCCATACTATTAATGGCGGTCTGCATAGAAGTCCTGGTGGCGGTATTGGAAAAAAATCCTGTATAGGCCACTCTTCCGAACTGATCATATTTCGTGAAAAGCCATCCTTTTGAATTAAAGGTATTGGTTGTGATCCTCAAATTAGCATCTTGGGTGAGTACAAGCCTGTCCTGCTTATCATACACCATATATTCCCAGCCTTTGCCCGGGAGTTTCTTTTCTACCAGGCGGTTCCTACTGTCATATTTGTACTGGTAGCAGAGGTTGTCTAGGTCAGAAGCTGAAAGAGCGGTTATGTTCGAAGCCAATGGCGGAATCACATACGCCAATTGACTGTATTCATTATACACATAATAGGTATCAACTTTTTCCGTGGCGTTGAGCATCTTCCTTACCAAAAGAACCTGACCTTCCCCGTTTTTGAATTCGATGGTCTGGTTGCCGTCTTCGTCGGTTACCGTGTTTTTATACAGTTGCGCAGCGGCATAAGTAGTCGTTGGTATAAATTCAGACTTTGTAGCTCCGTTTTCCCAAGTGGTTACTAAGTTGTATTTCTTAACAGCATCTTCAGTTTTATCGGCGTTATACGTAAACTGTACAGGTTTTCCCTGCCATGCAGCACCCGGCTGTATCTGCGAAAGCATCCTGTCCAGTGGCGAATTTTCTAGGTTTTTGTGAATAAATGCTTTTTCTCCAGTATAAACAGCAGTAGGATCGCCAACAGGAAAGTCTGTCATATTTGTAGACTGCTGATAAATGCCGCCATTCTGTGTTGCTTGTTGAGGAACAGGAAGGTAATCTCTAACCTGCCTGCCAAAAAAATCATACAAGATAGGAGTAACTACATCTTTGCCTTGAGGTGAAGCTTTTATATCGACCTCCTGCTTTCGTCTTCCCAGACCGTCAAAATACTGGACGTTTTCTGAGGTTTTGGTAGCGGTTGTTCCGTTATAATCTAAATATGTTTTTGTATAAACGTAATTTTCCGTAGTGGTAAGCTGTGCGTGCGATAAACCTGATATCAGTAATGCGACTATAGGAATTAATATTTCTTTCATCGGTATTAATAATTAGCAAATTGAAATGTAAAATTCAGAGGACTATAGGAATTATTACCTACAGAACCGGACAGTAATTTAGCGGACACAATTCCAGCTACATCAATTCTTATCCACCATGTTCTATTGGCAGGAGTATCTCCAAAAGCACCACCTGGCGGCTCTTCAAAAGTAAACTCTATATTTCTTTTAGGCTTGCAATTCCCAACTATTGTTCCGACTGTCCGAGGAGTATTCCACCAACCAGCATTAATAGGATAGCCACGAATAAATACCTTGAAGTTAGTGTACACACCGATGTTATATATCACTGGCTGATCAGATGTAAGAGGTGCAGTAACATTGAAGGGACATTCAGAAGCATAGCAGATTAAGTTTTGATTGGCTTCATTTTGACCATTTATGTTAATATCATCCAATGCTTTTTGATTTGCATCAGATAAACTAATAGTAGACGAATATGTTTCTGCCGGAACAGTATAGGTATAGGTACCACTACCATAGCCTATACCGCAATTCTTTCTGGTAAAAGTTTTGCTTTTTGTCTCATTATAGAATGTAGGAACAGCTGCAGGTAAAGAAGCGTAATTGTATTTAAATTCTTTGATTATTTTCTCATTCTTATCAATGATCTTTTCTAATCTATTCTGAGAATCATATTGATATTTTTCGATAATTCCCATAGGTTGAATAATAGCTTTTACACCTATCAGCGGATCATATACATAAGAGGTAATTTTAAAATCTTTTAGTTCTATTTTATTTCTAAAATTATTAAGTTCAGCAATAAAATTAGCTTCAGATAAATCATCTTTATCTAAATCTGATTTTTTTACAATTTCTAGTTGTAAATATGAATTAGGATTAGTAGGATCTAAATTAAAAGCTTGCATGATATTGGCATAAGACGCGCCTTCAATTCTCACTATTGGTTTCGTTTGGTTATAACCCCAAATAGTAGTTGTGGGAATACCTGATTTTGGAGTTGCTTGGACTAAATTTTCTTTATTATCATAAACTTGAAAATTCTCGGTATTGAAAACATTTGCATTAGCAAAATCATATTGATTAAAAGAAGAATTTAACTCGCTCACTCTTTTTGCTCCCAATCTATATTTAGATGTTCCAAACCTTGTATAAACATTTTCTGCAAGAAAATATTTGTTATTCGTATTCTTATCTATTGTTAATATAGGCAAATTGATATGGTCCTCAATCATTTGCTTATAGGTCAGTAGCTGCTTTCCTGGAGTATCTAAATTTACAAAGTTGCAATTATAATTGTAACAGTTTGAATTATGTAATAAATCACCAGGATAAAATATGTGCTTAACATTAGTTTGTGTAAAATTACTAGTTGTTATTTTAATGGGATTTGCATGCCAATACAAATATTTGTCATTATATTCTATAGTTTTCGTAGTCTCTAAGAATGTTAACTGATCAGAAGTTAATTCCTTTGTTGTTATTTTAGCAGGTAGATAGGGCAAAACAGGTTGAGCTGTATAATTACCATCGTATTTCTGAGGATCAAGCGGATCATTATTTTTAATTGCCTTAATATAAAATTTATAATCTGTTATTTTACAGTCCACGCAATCATTTGTAATTTCTCTTTTAGGATTGGCGTTATTGAGAAAATTTTTATATTCAATAATTTCTTGAAAAACCAACATATCATTTGCATTATACCTGAGTGTTTTGTATAATCTACCTCTTTCAATATTTTTATTAATCTTTAAACCCTTACCTACATATGAAGGATTATAAGATGAAAAACTATTTATATCTAAAGAATCCGGATTTGAAACAAGATCTGTAAAATAAAATTCATTCTTCTCTTTATTGGATATTATTTCAGTCACTTTGCTGTAGCGAACATCTGCATTGTATAAACTTTCATAATATCCTCCAGTGCTTAAATATGTTGCTAATGGATCAGAAGAACTTCCGAGAACAGTTACTCTTTCAGCAGGCGTTATACCAGTAGATTTACCGTTCTCATAATTGTAAGAAAATTTTTTCTTAATAAAACTCGAACTATTTGTGTCGTAAGTTGTGATTTCCTTTAACCTTTGACCAGGAATTGTCTTATTATCAATATCGTTTAAAAAATAGTTATTACTCCCATCGGCTCCATATACTTTTGAAGCAGTATTTTGTTCATATCTGAAGAGATCAAAACCTCTGGATGGATACGTAATAGTACGGATTAAACCACCTTGGCTATTAATTCTATTTTGATTACTTGTGAAAGTATAATATTTAAAAATATATTCTTCCTGACTAATATTTGCATTGTCTAAAAATACCCGTCCGTCTTTTATATTATAATTCAGATCAATATTTTCAATTAATTTATTTCTTGATCTTACTTGAATTTTTTTAAGAAATGGTTTTCCTAGCTGGTTATTTATGTCTTCATATAAAAAGTTAACACTTCCGTAATCGGAAATTTTAATTGAATCTAAAATTGCAACTTTATAATAAGTATCTGTTTTTGTATCGCTAAATCCACTACTGTTTGAAGTTGTCCAATGGTTGATGATATTATTATTATTTATGATGTCTTTTCCCAAAAACAAATTATTATTTACTAACGTGGATTTTGAAGGAAATACAAAAGAGTAATCATTACCAAAATAATATCCCCCATTTGTAAATGCATCTAATACATTGCGATTTCCATTTCTGTAATAGGCTTCAATAATTCTGCCAGTATTTAATTCTATTTTTTTTAGATAAAACGCGTTTATATAGTTGATATTTCGATAAACAGTGTAAGATGTAGAAAAAATTGCTCCATTATTATCGTACATGTTATCATACTGGTATCTGTTCTTAACATAATTAATATCAACAGAATTATAATCTCCCCCAAAATAGAACTTATTTCCTTTGGTATCTTCCATGATGATTTCCGGAAGTGTTGCTCCTATTGGTGAATAAATATTATAGCATTTCTGCCCATTAAAAGTTACTCTAAAGTCATCATTTTCAGACCGTACCAAAATATTGCCTAAATTATCTGACAAGAAAGTTCCACGATAACCCAGGAATTCGAAATAAAATTCCTTTGGAAAGTAATTTTTAATATAAGCATTAGGATTATCAAGCATTTGCTTTTTTGTCAGTACAGTATTTTGCTCTTCGAGAAAACAGGAGTTTGCATTTTTTGTGTAAAAAACCATCATTTAAGTTTATAACTGATAGGATCAAGGTGAGAGCTTGGATCTTTTACAATGATTTTCCCAAATAAATTAATATTCCAATTGGTTCCAACCATTGAAGGCTCTCCAAGCATTAAACCCGTGGCATAACTTAGAGAAGATCCTAAATTAATAGTACCTAAGTTCAACATTATATAGAGGAATATTTATATTCGGTTGCCCTGTATTATAATCATTTGAAACATTTATTTTTTTTGCAATGGAATAATCTTCAATTGGTCTATCTTGAGAGGACAATGTCTGAATCAGTAGTATTGAAAATAGCAGTAATGTGTTTTTTAGATTTCTTTTAAGGATCATTTTTTAATCAATTTAGCACTCGCTGTTTTGTTATCATTTGTTTTCACCGTTACCAGATACGCTCCCTGAATCAGGTTCTGGGTATTGATCTTGGTCACTTTATTCGTCGTTTTTAAGCCCTGAAGCTGCCTTCCACCCATATCGTACAGTACAATATCCGCTTCCTTGAAATCGAACCCGATCTCCACATACGCATACTCACCCACCGGATTGGGGTAAATCTTAACATCCTGTTTCTCAATCAGCTGGTCAATCTGCTTATCACCCAGCTTCACGATCTTCCAGTTCTCTTTTCCAAGTTCTTCCGCACTCGTTCCGGCTAAAACAATCGATCCGTCCCGGTTCAGCTTAATATCCGAAAGCCTTTCCTCTCTTTTTCTCGATTCTCCTTTTACGTACTTTCTCCACTGCTCATTACCATCCTGATCCAAATACAGCATCCAGAACGTCTCATCGTCAGCCTCTATCCTTCCTTCTGCCTGGGTGTAACCTCCCAATAAAACGCCTTTAGACTTCACGTTTCCATCTTCCTGCTTGCCGGATATCACGCTCATTCCCATCAACACATCCCGGTTTTTGAAGTTGTAGGATTTTTGCCAGATTTCTCCCCCTCTTTCATCGAGTGAAATCAGCCACAAATCGGTTCCTTCTTCAATTCCCACTGTTTTGTTTCCCGATCTTTCCGATCTCGATTCACCTCCGATTAAATAACCTGTGGAAGTCAAGGCTAATGTTCTCAAATGGTCATCGTCCTTTCCTCCGAAGTTCTTTTCCCATTCTACTTTTCCCTCCTTATTCAGCTTGATGATCCAGTAATCGCCTTCACCGAAATTTTCTGTATTCTTTGATCCTCCCAAATTGCTTCTGGAATACACTCCGAGTAAAGCGCCTCCGTCTTTCGTAGGGATCATCTTTTCTACTTCATCCAAACCTTTTCCGCCTACAATGAGTTGGGATAATTCCTTTCCGTTTTTATCCAGTCGTACAACAAGGACATCTTTGGATCCGTAACCTTTTGAAGAATTCTGGACATTTCCTGCTACAAAGAATCCCATATCTGTCGTCTGGATCACCGCTCTGGCTTCTTCATCGGAACTGCTTCCAATGGTTTTCTGCCACAATTCATCACCGAATTCATTGATCCGGATCAGCCAAAAATCCGATCCGCCTTTGGAATCTTCCTTCTTGTCTAAGCCTTTCGAACTGAATGAAGTTCCTGCCAAAACAAATCCGCCATCCTGAGTATTGACGGTAGCCGAAAGAAAATCGTGATTCTGTCCCGAGAAATATTTTTCCCAGACTTCTTCTCCCTGTTGGTTTAATTTAACCAAATGGAAATCGTAACCATTGTTTGGATGCTGGTTGTTGGCTGCTGGCAAATCGCTTTTACTTCCCGCTTCCATCATCCCGCTTCCAGCCCTAATAGAACTGCCGGTTATCAGATACTGCTGGTCGATGGTGGTGGTAACCTGCGAAAGAAAATCCTGAGTGGAAGATTTGATGTCTTTCTGCCAGACTACTTTCTGGGCAGAAACGCCCAGAACGGAGCATAAGAACAATGCTCCTGAGTAGATTGTATTCATTCCTAATGTTTATTTCGAGTTGTGTTGATTATTAATTTTAATCGCTGCAAAAATATCTTTTTTATTTCTCCTTTAAAAGATATATAGTATCAATTTTATGTGAATAATATCATAATAATTTATTTAAACATAGCTTAGACAAATGCAAAATTCCAAATGATGGAATTTGTCGTTTTATATTTAATATTTAAACTAGTTGCACTTTAGAGTTATGGGTAAAACGAATTCTACAATTTAGAGAGATTGCAATAATATTTAATATCTAATATTAAACAATTAGACAATTCATTATAAATACGTTCCTCAAAATCATTAGGTTTCACTGTTACTGCTCTAGAAAATGTTCCTTTATCAAAATTGGTGCTATATTCATTATATTCTTCTGTTGATTTTATACAATAACTGCGTACAACATGAGCTTGGCGCAATGCTGGGATTAATTGAAAGTTGCGGCTTTTTATGTCGCAAAAAGCCAATTACATAGACTTTTTTCTTAAATTTATTCAATTAATTGGCTTTTGCTTACCGTGTCGCTAATTGAAACTTTTCGCTTCAATTTCCGCCACGTGCGCCAAGCCCGAAACGTTATCTACAATTTTTAACCAAATCACATGAAAATTTTATCTTTAAAAAGTCCTGAAATTATTGATACAGAAGAAGATATGACTACTAAAATATCTCATCAAATGTATTCTGAGCAGAAGCTTGGAATTGACACTCCAGTGAATCATGCAGTACTAATTATTTTATCGGAAAAATCTCCAGATGGGCGATATAAATTACCAATTGATGGTCAGGCAATTTTTGGAAAGGAAAGTATTGCTGCTATTAATGAAGTAAAAAAACAAATTGGAACTTGTTCTCAAATAGCAGAAAATTTATTTTCAAAACTTAAATCATTGAATTTCCAACTTAAACAGTTGGATGAATTAAAAGATATTTTTGGAAAATATGAAGAAAAATACAAAAAATTGGATTTTATGAGGCATCGAAAAATATTTAGTGATATTGTACAATCCAAAAAAGTTGAATGGGTAAACGAAATCATTATGGAATATGACATCAAATCGGTTACAAAAACGTTTTATAATTTCATAATGGATAGAAATAAATATACTCATGGTGAATTAATGTTATATTATCCAAGTCGAGAAACTATTTTAGAATATGAGGACGAAGAAGGAAATAGAGAAATTGCAATGGTAAATGCAGAAATCATAACGTCATATATTGAAACTTACAAAGAATTAGATAAAATTTTGAATATAATTGAAGCTGCGAGACAAAAAAACTGCAGATAACATCTCGTAATGCTTTTGTATTTTTCTCATTTGGCAAGGCGATAATCCAAGTAGCGAAACAGACCTGGTACCGCCAACGGCTATGCACTCCAAAGTAATGGATGAGCTCTCTACTTTAGGCATACGGTTGGGTCGCTAAGTTTGGGAGCGTGGGTGGACTCCTACGAAAAACCTAACTTTCACCAGCCTGAAACGATTATATGGCATGACTTTCGGTTCTTCTCACAGTCAAACCCTAAGAATAAACCACTATTACGCTGACTTTTCTAACTCATCGGCTTAAACGTATATCTTAGCAAATCGAAACTATTGGGATAATCTTTACGCCTCTTCCTACGATAATCCTGACAATACGTTATCTTGGTTTTCTCTTTACTCAGTCTACTAGAAATTTAATGGCAATCTTGTGCTCTTGGTTTAATAGGATATATGCATCAAACTTTTTACCGTTTTTACTCTTCATGTTTTTGATTAGTGATGTTTTGTTTTGAGTTAATAGTAAAGTCAGATCTTTAATACTGAGTTGTACTCCGCATATGGTTCTGAAGAGAATCCAATTGCATTGTTCATCTGGGCATTTGACAATTTTATCCTTGATAATAACTTGATGTTGTTGGCATTTGGGGCAGTTGAGTTGTGGGATGTTTTCTTGGGCAATGTGAATTGATAAGAGTTCGTTGGTGATTTCAGTTGTATAGTGTTGGATGTCGTTTATGAATTGGTTTTTACTGAGTTCACCTTTTTCTATTCTATCCAGTGCTATTTCCCACTCTGCGGTCATTTGAACATTGGCTATTTTTTTGTCTTTGACAAGGTTGTAAACCTGTAAGCCTTTATCTGTAGGAATTAATGTTTTGTTTTTTCTGATGATATACTTCCTGCTGAGCAGGGTTTCGATAATGGAGGCTCTGCTAGCTGGGGTTCCGATGCCAATACTGGAGAGTGCTTTTTGTTCTTCTTTATTTTCAACAGATCGGCCTGCATTTTCCATCGCTGATAAAAGGTCAGCTTCTGTGAAAAGTTTGGGTGGTTGCGTTACTTTTTCCAGTAGTTCTGTTTTTGATATTTTCAGTTCATCTCCGATTTTGAATTCCGGAAGTTCAATAAGGACTTCATTTTTATTATCCAAATTTTCATTGTCAGATAGAATTCCTTTAATGGCTTTCCAGCCTTTCTCTAGGATTGTAGACCCTTTGATCTGGAACTCATAATGATGAACTTTAATGGCAATATGACTGACTTGTTTGGTGCAGGCATGGGATAGGGATTCCAATAAACGGTAAGCAATCATATCATAAATGGCTTTTTCCCTAGCACTAAGTGCGGAAGGTGTTTTGGTTGTTATGAGTAATCCGTGATGGTCTGTAACTTTTAGATCATTGACGATCCGCTTGTTGAAGTTCCCGAATTTTAAAGTAGATATGGCTGATTTAAATTGATGGTTTGTATTGAGGATTCTAACCAGTTCAGGAATCTCTGTCCATAAATCTCCAGGAATATACTTGCTGCCGGTTCTGGGATAGGTAATGAATTTCTTTTCATACAGGCTTTGAGCGGTTTGCAATACCTCATCGGAAGAAAGACCAAGTTTCCGGTTGGCTTCTTTCTGTAATTCCGTTAGGTCAAAAAGTAACGGAGACTGTTCCTGCACTGTTGTAATTGATACATCTTCTATAACAACTCTTCCCTCGCGCTCTATGGATTTCTGGATTTGTTCTGCCTGCTTCTTTTCTTCCCATTGTAATAGTGAGAGGCTGGTAAAGTCTGTATATTCTTTTCTATGGCTCATCTGAATCTGAAAGTACTTTTGCCTGGTGAAGTTTTGATATTGCAGAAACCGTTGACAGATGAGAGCAAGCGTTGGGGTCTGTACTCTGCCTAAAGAATAAACATCTTGGTTTCCCACGATGGTTAATGCCTGAGTAGCATTGATTCCTACAAGCCAGTCCGCTTCACTTCTGGCTTTTGCTGCTTGATACAAACCGTCAAAGGCATCGCCCGGCTGAAGGTTTTTAAAACCGTCCTGTATCGCCTTTTCGGTAAGGGAACTGATCCAGAGTCTTTCAAAAGGTTTGTTACATTGTATATAGCGATAAATATAGCGGAAGATCAGCTCTCCTTCCCTTCCTGCATCTGTGGCGACAATAATACTGCTGCATTGACTGATGACTTGCTTTACGGTGTTGAGTTGTTTTAAGGCGGAAGGATCAGGTTCATAGCCTTTTGTTTTCTTTAGTTTTTTTGGGGTCAGAATAAAAGGATTTGGAAAGATAGGCAAAGAGGCTTTGTTAAAGCCTCTTATACCATAATCCTCCGGCATTCCTAATGCGATCAGATGTCCTAATGCCCAGGTGACACAATAGCCGTTACCGGATAGATAACCATCTTTCTTGTCATGGGCTCCTAACAATTGTGCGATTTCTCTTGCTACACTCGGTTTCTCTGCGATGATTGCTTTCATATGATGGATTTAAATGATTATTATAGTTTTTGTCCCCTTGGTTTTCTAACCTTTTTTTGCTGATCTTCCTGCTGTTGATTGGCAGGCTGCTGCTGTTTTGATTCTAAAGGCTCCTTCACATTTTTAGTAGCTTCATTGGTTTTACCCTGGGTGTTAACCGCGGTTTGGGTGTTGTGATCCTCTGTAGGTTTTGCCTCTTTAAGTTTATTAGGATGGGTAAAGGAGAATTCGGTTTTGGAGGTTTCTTTGTTGAAGGTAATATACCCCTGATAGGCTTTGCCTTTGGCATCCGTAAGGCCGTCAATATAAATGGTTTGCCCGGCTTTGAACTTTTCATACTGTGAATCGTCCAGTTCTTTTCCTCTGAATACTTTAGGTGCTTCTTTATCTGTATGCTGGGTTTGCTGTTGGTTATAATGATGATGTTGACTTTGCTTCGGTGCCTGGTTATTGCCAAACAGAAATTCCACATACCGCTTATCTGCATTGAATTGTACGGTGGCATCGAAAAGCTCACCTTTTTTGGAGGTCATGCCTTCAAGATATAAAGGTTTTCCTTCCAGTAAGATTTGTTTTTGATGTTCATCAAGTTGTATTCCTTTGATTTCATCAGGAATTTTCATGTACTCCGCCCGATAAGCAACCAGTTCATTGGTGAGACGGTCACGACTAATCACTGATGGAATGATTTCATCGGTTTTAGGATTAACCAGATCTACTACCCTGCCCATATTCCCGGTTTCTTTTAGGTTCTTTTTGTCTTCATCAGAGAACTCATGCCCGAGAAATTTTATATTGAGATTAGGCTCTCGGCGGATTCCGTGAAGATTGACAGCAATTTCTCCCTGATCATTGGTTTGAAGGGATAATCGAACATCCATTTTACTCACTGCCGTTCCCAGATTAATGGTAATCGGAATTAATGTATTGGTCTTAAAACCTCTGAGTAATGAATCCATAGCATTCATTTTTTCAAGCTTCTCCTGATTAAGTCCGAACTTTTCCATCGTTTTCCAGTCGATTTGCTCAGGCTGAAAACGATATTCCTGATTGTCTGTGTTGTTGTCCATTGTATTTTGATTTTGGGGATTGTTGTTATTCTTTGGTAACACTTCATAGTCTTTCAGCTTTTCTCTTTCTTCGGGAGATGCCTGATCGACATACTTCTGAAGATCCTTGGCGGTATTGACAGCATCGTATTCTGAAACTTTGAAAAAGTTGAAATGCGTGGGATTTTTAAGCTGCCGGTAAAAATTGGAAAAGAAGTTGGAAAAAATATCTCCATGTTTATCAACTCTGATCAGCTGTTCATTATCCTTTTTTTCATGTGGAGGAACCTTTTGCAGATTCCCATCTTGATCAATTCCTTTGACCATCTCAACCTGGTTGGTATGGATGTTCAAGACAAGGAGTGTATCTGTTGCCGATTTGAGTTCATTGGGTTCCTGAGGGGTTATCAATTCATTTTCCATTGTATTTCATTTAATGGAACCAAGGTATAGGTCAATTAAAAAAATCCTGAAGATTGGAATGGTGGTGAATGATTTGGCTGTGGATGTCTTGTTACTATCAAGAGTTCAAACATTCTCTGATCAATTGATGGACATCCGAAAGTTTATAGTACAGCTTTCCGCTGATAGTATAGTAAGGCAGCTTTTTATCAGTCCTATACCTCTGTAATGATCGGGAACTTATCTTTAAAAGCTGTAAAACATCCTGGTTATCCAGAAGCTGCTCTCCGTCTACTTCTATAAATCTGGATTGGTTCTTAAGCATCTGTTCTTTCAGTAGGTCAAATCTTTCCATAATTCTCTCCATCCAGGCTATAAATTCTGTTCTCTCAATATTCATAACTGTGATTTTTATGGTTGCCGGTGATGTAAAATTGAGCAACATAAACCATATAAAATCACTAGTTTTTCGTAGTAACGAAAAGATTTTGTTTTTTTAATGTTAAAATTTATTTCCAGAATCTAATTATATGACAATGAAAGCCTCGTGGATAGACAAGAAAAAGAAGGTTTTGAAAAAGACTTAAGAGTGGTTAAAAAAATATGATAGCCTATCAGTCCCCAGCATGAAATTTCATGTGGGGTTATAGTTTTATTCTTCTCAATTTATATACACCTGTGAATCAGGAATGATACTATTGAAAAATCAGTAATCAATAAGACATTTTCAGCCGTCTGCAAGTAAAATGCTGATTAGATTGCTGTAAATATTAAATTAAAGAAGATTGCTTCCTCCAATTATTGAGTTAACTGGCGGCCATGCCTCCAAAATAACTTTCCTTATATGTTTTGTCAAAATAGTTACCCAAACTGATAGTATGGCTTTCATCTACAGGATTAATATATTTCATAAACATCTGCTCTGTAGTATGTCCGGTTGCCTGCATTAGTAAAGGAGTGGGAATTTTCCCATAAAAGTTAGTTGCAAAACTTCTTCGCCCAATATGACTGGTGAGTGCTTCCCATTTTTCAACTATTAATTTTTTTACCCTGTGCCCTACACGTTTTACCGCATTTACAGACTCATTGAGCTGAGCAATCCGGCCAATTTGTTTAATATGGTTATTGTATTTTGTAGCGGAAAGTTTTATAGGAAAATTATTTTTATACCGTTTAATAATTTCTAAAACAACAGGATGTATGGGCAGCAGGATCTCTTTTTTTGTTTTTTGCTGGATGAAGGAGATACACACCCGGTCATTCACTTTCTTCATTTGATCTGAATTAAATTTCATAAAATCTGAGACTCTCTGACCGGTATAGCAACTTATAAGAAGCCAGTCTTTGGCAGCCTGCAGCTCCCTTGGGACTTTAACCTTTCCTATTTTCATCACTTCCTTTTCAGTAAGATTTATGACGATTCTGTTTTGCCTCTCCCGTCTTATATCCAATTCCCTGACAGCAGTTCTTATACCCTTTCTTTCAGCGAAGTTTAGAATTGTTTTAATAAAATGAATAGTTCTGTATATAGTGTTCTCACTGTAAGCCTCTTCCTTTCCAAAAGAAATAAATCTTCTGATAAAATCTCCATCCATACTATTTACGTACAGTCTCTTAGCTGTAAAACCTTCAAACCTCTCAATAAGGTTAAAAAATACCTTGTATCTTTTGTAAGTTGACTGGCAAATGTATTCTTGTTTTGAGGAAATATACATATTGATAAAACAAAGCAGTGAATCTTTTGGATAATCCTCTTTCTCTTTACTGCAGAGATTTTTTATTTCTTTGAACAGATATCTTTGTGAAGAAAGTTTTCCCTTAGACCGATCTTCTTCAATACACTCTGCTAACCGTATTTTCAGAGCATCTAGCTTAGTATTAATTTTTTTATAGCACTTCAGGTAAATATTATTGGGACGTTGTTTTTTACTGTCCCAATCTTCCTGGCAGATTCTCAGCGGAGTTTTGAAATTGAAGAGCGGCTGACCCGATTGATTTTCAATTTTTAAATGAATAGATTCTTTTGCCAATCCACGATCAGAAATGAAAAATTTAAAAGTCATTACTAGAAATATTAGGTTAATTTCCAGCTAATATAAATCAAAAGGTAGTCCTGTTTAGACTACCTTTCACTTACAAATATATAATAAATATTTTACTAGGCAAACAAAATTAACTTTTTGCTTATTAATATTTTAACTGGATTAAGAATGTTTTTTGTTAAAAATTACACATTATCACAAATAACTAACATAATTCAATTACAACAATTACTCATTTATGAATAAACTCATATGCAGATATATATCATAAAAAAAAGTCTAAACAGGACTACTTTATGTAAACACACATGAAATTAACACAACAACCTAAAAAAATGGAAAAATTTTTATTATTAAATCCCCGACTCTGCCCGATAGAGTCTTCTCAAACTGAAATGAATGTCTCCATTCCAAATCTTATTTGGATGAAAAAAAAGTATAAGCTTATTTGGGACAGTATTAGCTAAATACATACACACTTACCGACACGCTTCATTCACTTAATAAATATTATTTATAAGTTTTTACTGTGGCGGGTGCGTTGCTCTACAGCTTTTGCCCGCCAATTTTTTAGAAATAATGAAAACGTATTAATAACATACAATTTATAAAATTTCCCAAAAAAGTGATTTAATATAATATTTAAGCCCCTTCTGGTTTCCCTCAAATATGCCACTATCACAATACACAGGTGATGAGAAAGAAAGGGGCTTATTTTTTATATGTGAATGGCACATTATGTAACAAAATCAATCTTTTATAAAAATAGGATTATGAAAAAAAAACTTATTTTAATCTTGGCTATTAATAGCCTCAGTATTAGCGCACAGCAAGGAGGAGTTGGCATTGGGACTACAAACCCGGACCCATCCGCTGCTCTGGATATAACTGCTGCCAATAAAGGGATTCAACTTCCACTCGTTGCACTCACTTCTACTCTAGACATAACAACAGTTGCCAATCCTAAAACAGGATTTATTGTTTACAACACAGCTGCAGCCGGGACAGGGAATACTTCTGTTACCAAAGGCCTGTATGCCTATAATGGAACGGTATGGGAAAAAATGTGGTCGAAACAGGAGGTAAAAACCGAAGTTGCAAAAATTCCATTTATAACCCCCTGTTTTTGCGGCAAGTAATATAGCAGCCTCAGGAAGTATAGCAGCCGGTACAATTACAAATCTCACATTTAATACTTTATACAAGGATTTTCCGGTTGGTGCTCAGGGTAGTAGCCCGGCTTATACAGGATACAGGGTACAAACTGCAGGTGGATATGTAATTTCCTTTAATGTGGATATAAGAAATGTCTCCGGGGACACCAATGGAGGGGCTATGGTTTATGTACAAAAAAACGGAGTCAATATATGCAGCTATGGAACAGATAAACGATATCAGTTCGGAGGTGTATCAAGTACCTGCAGTGTAAAACTGGTAGCCAATGACCTTATAACATTCAGGGTACAGTCTTCTAATGCCGCATATCAGATTACAAACCCTAATGTTTCCATTTCCAAAATATCAAATAACTAAATCAATCTTATGAAATCAAAACTTCTCATCTTATTTCTGGGATTAATGGCCATTATGAATAATGCCCAGATGGTGATAGGATCAGCCAATGTTTCACAATCAGCCATTTTAAAACTCGACTCCAACAATAAAGCACTAAGGGTTCCAAGTTTATCTGTGACGGATAATGCTGATGCAGCAAGTCCTATTGCTTCTCCGTCAACAGGCGTAATGTTTTATAATTCCAATTCAAATACTGCCAGCGATATCATTAAAGGAATAACCTATTGGGGAAGTGATAATAAATATCACCATCAGGCAAATGCAACATCAACTGATGATATTATCGCAACTGCAAATATTCCTTTGCTAATCTTCAGTGCTGCTGTTGGTCAAAAAGCCACTGTCCCTGTAGGGTCTTCCGGAGGAGGAGCCTATACCACTCTTACCCTCATTCCTTCAGAAATTGTCTTCGATAAATATTCCGGATGGATTACTGCCACAAGCCAATATAAAATCCCATCGAATGGAATATATATGCTTGAGTTTATTTCTGAAATGTCGAATACAGGAAACATTGGAGGAACTACTATTCATGATATATTAAAAGGGACTACTTCACTTGTCAGCGCATTTGGAAGGTATAACTTAATCAACAACAGGATGTACACTACCATAATCAGCACCCAGAACTTAACTTTAAATGACCTTATGACTTTTAAATATATCTATACCGCCAATAACTACAGAATTGAATCCGGAACAATCAACATTTATAAATATCAGTAATTATGAAAAAACAAATTATCTATATATTATACCTGCTGTTTATTTCTTGCAGCATATCGATAAAGTCTCAGGTAGGCATAGGATTAAACAATCCTGATACCAGCACAATACTGGATGTATATAGTACCAATAAAGGATTACTAATTCCAAGAGTCCAATTACTGGGAACCGATGATATCACTACAATTTCTGTAACATCCTCAACAAACTCGCCGGAACAAGGCACTTTGGTATATAATCTTTTGAACAGTGGTACCTCTCCCAATAATGTATTCCAGGATACATTTTATATTTGGACAGGCACCCAATGGGAAAGCATTGGAGAGACCGCCGATGTTCATACAGAAATAAACAATAATAATCTGACCAAGGTTTTATTTGCCGGAAAACCGGCAGTGGTCGCTGCAACCTATACAATGCCTAACTATTCAGCCTGGACTACAATGAATTTTACAACAGAAAATGTGGACATAGGAAATATTCATAGTGGTGGAACATTTACAGTGCCAGCAACGGGCCTGTACTCATTTTTTGGAAATGTCTCTTTACGATTATCAAGTACTAATGGTAACTCTAAGGCATTTGGGGCCCGGATTTTTAACAGTACAACCTCTACAGTATTGGCTACTTCATATTATGGAACAGGGGCAGGAGGTGCACAAGGAGATATGCCATTGTATTGGATGGGTAACTTAACCGCCGGGGACCAAATTCAGGTCCAATACAGAATGAGAGCAGATAACTCAAGTACATTGTCTACAGCCACTGTTTCCAGTATAACTGTAAGAAAACATTTTTAAAATAATCTTAATCATTACAATTTTCCTTTGGAATCTTAAAAACACAAATTAATCATAAATAATATGTAAACAGACCTAAAATTCATTCATTATTTGCATTAGCCCTGGAAATAGAGTGTGGATTAATGAAATCGTTTCAATCAAACATATTTTAATTAGAATGAAAGGTAAAATGAGAGCATAGGATAGATTTATTTGATAGAAACGGGAAAATTTAGATATGCTCACAATTAAAATTAATTGAAATGTGGATGTCAGGCATGTTTTATTAGTTAATAAATAACTGTAAATAATGAATTTTAAAAAGATATACATAGGGAAAATGATTAAAGAAAAAGTTATAGAAAATGAGATAGATATATCTCGTATCTGTAACTTTTTCAAATTTTCGGCAGGAGAAATTGAAAAAATGTACGAAGCCCAAAGTTTGGACTGCGAAATCCTTTTGAAGTGGAGCAAGCTTTTGGAATATGATTTTTTTAGAATATACTCCCAGCATTTGATTCTGTATTCTCCCTCATCTAAAGGGAAAGTAAAAACATTAACAACAAAATCTTCCCTTCCAAAATTCCGGAAAAATATTTATACCAAAGAAATAATAGATTTTATTATTGAGCAGATAGAGGCTGGAGAAATAACAAGAAATCACGTAATTGAAAGGTATAGAATTCCCAAAACAACTTTATTTAAATGGATTAATAAATATAAATCCAGTAATGAAAAATAAAATCCAAATTATGATTTCAAAAAAAACTACTCCAAATTATAAACAGATTTATACTGATATAATCAAGACTAAGTTTCCGGAAAAAAAGGAAAAATGCATTTCCCTGCTTAATAAAGCTGATTTGTCCCAAATAGATATTATAGAACTCAACAATATAATTTTTGAGAAGCAGGATAAAGAAATAGAAAAATTTAATCAGAGACTTCGTTCTTATGATCTCGCTTCAATTCAAAAAATTCTTGATTATCAGAAGAGATACAAATATAATAATAGCCAACTGGCACATCATTTTGGATTAAGCCGAAATACAGTTACAAAATGGAAAAAAATGATTTCTAAACATCATGTTTAAGTGCAATAGCCTATTAAATTTTATTTTTAAGTACATCAGCTTCTTTCCTGAACATCAGGTAAACTTAACGGGATTATTTAACTTTAAATTAAAATATTTAACCCGTTGTGCATTATGAATTAAAAATGTAAAAAGTTGTTCATTTGATTGAAAATCAGTAAATTGAATTAACCACAAAACATTTACAATGAACAACTTAAGTGCAAATTACGAAAGAATTTTGGA
>Ga0065721_10004171_pt1 | contig 49246 bp, 57 predicted proteins | sample Mesricmetagenome_FD_59108 | JGI IMG/M metagenome (GOLD analysis project Ga0065721, IMG submission 59108) | Mesophilic microbial community from rice straw/compost enrichment Sample: eDNA_1 v2 (version 2) | ecosystem: Engineered > Solid waste > Grass > Composting > Bioreactor | place: USA: Davis...
TTATCGGCTTGTTCGCCGCGTCGGCGCTAGCCGGTCCTTTGTCGAAGGCGCTTAACGGCGCGATCGAAAGACTGTCCGGCATGCCGCCGGCGATGCTCGCGTCGGGATTGCTCGGAGGAGGAACGGGACTTGCGTTCGCGGCTCTATTATATCCTTATTTGGGAGAGCTTCCTCGGATCGGCGGCATCGTGGCGGCGCTTGTCGCGGCGACTTTGTGTTATGCGGGAGTTCGCGTCGGAACCCGCAAGAAGGACGAGCTGGCATCCCTGGTCCAGGGCCGGAAGACGGTCGGGATCGCGGAAGAGGAGCAGCCTCGCTACGAGGAGCATAAGATTCTGGACACGAGCGTTATTATCGACGGCCGAATCGCCGATATCTGCAAGACCGGATTCATCGAAGGAACGCTTGTCATTCCCGAGTTCGTGCTGGAGGAGCTTCAGCATATCGCGGACTCTTCCGACCTGCTCAAGCGCAATCGCGGGCGGCGCGGGCTGGACATCCTCAACAAGATCCAGAAAGAGCTCGACGTGCGGGTCCTTATCTATGAGGATGCGAATGACGAGCCGGGCGAGGTGGACAGCAAGCTGGTCAAGCTGGCCAAGGCCATGCGCGGCAAGGTCGTCACCAACGACTTCAACCTGAACAAGGTATGCGAGCTTCAAGGGGTGTCCGTTCTGAACATCAACGATCTCGCGAACGCGGTCAAGCCGGTCGTGCTGCCGGGCGAGGAGATCGTCGTCCAAGTCATCAAGGACGGCAAGGAGCATGGCCAAGGCGTCGCTTATTTGGATGACGGCACGATGATCGTCGTCGAGGGAGGAAGGGACTTCATCGGGACGACGATGGAGGTGCTGGTCACCAGCGTGCTGCAGACCTCCGCCGGCCGGATGATCTTCGCGAAGCCGAAACTATTGGAAAAAGCGCTCTGAACGAGTATGATTATAGGAAAACGGGCGGGACGCGCTCTAGGGTGTCCCGTTTTTCTTATGTCTATAAGCATCGCTAGGGAAGAGGGGACGCAGCATGGATTGGGGAGCGGTGATCGTCGCGGCCGGCCGGGGGACAAGAATGGGCTCCGCGGACAACAAGCCGTACCTGCCGCTCGGGGATCGGCCGGTGCTGGCGCATACGCTGGAGGCGTTCGAGCGCTGCGCCGCCGTGAGCAGCGTCGTTCTGGTGGTGGCGCCGGGCGAGGAAGTCAGGGCGAAGGCCGTCGCGAGCGAATTCGGCGCGCGTAAGGTGTGCGCGATCGTGCCGGGCGGCGCCGAGAGGCAGGACAGCGTATACGCGGGGCTCGACGCGCTCGCTACGCAAGGCGTGCTCGTGCACGACGCGGCGAGGCCGCTCGTCACGCCCGAGCAGATCGCGGCTTGCTGCCGGGAGGCCGAGCGGCACGGCTCGGCGGCGCTGGCCGTCCCGGTCAAGGACACGATCAAGATCGAGGGCGAGAAGGGCTTCATGACCGCGACTCCGGACCGCAGCGCCTTATGGTCGGTGCAGACGCCGCAGGCGTTCGGGCGGGAGGAGCTCATGCGGGCGCACCGGCTCGCGAAGGAAGAAGGAGCGTTCGCCACGGACGACGCGATGCTGCTGGAGCGGCTCGGCCGCAAGGTAGCCATCGTCCCCGGAGATTACCGCAACTTAAAAATAACGACGCCCGAGGATCTTCCCGTAGCGGAGCTATTCTTGGCAAGGCGTCGACGGGAGGAACCGAACTAGATGATTAGAGTGGGGCAAGGCTTTGACGTTCATCAGCTGACCGAAGGCAGGGACTGCATTATCGGCGGAGTCAAGATTCCTTATGAGAAAGGACTGCTCGGCCATTCCGACGCGGACGTGCTGCTTCACGCGATCAGCGACGCGGTGCTCGGGGCGCTCGCCCTGGGGGACATCGGGAAGCACTTCCCGGACACCGATCCGGCCTTCAAGGACGCGGACAGCGTAAAGCTGCTCGAGCGCGTATGGGAGCTGGCGACGGAGCGGGGCTATAAGCTCGGCAACGCGGACGCGACGATTATCGCCCAGGCGCCGAAGATGGCGCCGCACATTCCGGCGATGGTCGAGGTGATCGCCCGTTCGCTGGGGGCGGAGACGTCCCGGGTGAACGTGAAGGCGACGACCTCGGAGAAGCTCGGCTTCACCGGGCGCGGGGAAGGGATCGCCGCCCAGGCGATTGTTTGCCTTGTCCGCGATGTGCTATGATTTCGGCATAAGTTTCGATATCGATACAGGCCGCAGGTTCTCGGCCATGCAGGCAACAAACGAGGAGGAACATCGCCATGTCTGACAAAGTACGCGTAAGATATGCCCCAAGCCCGACGGGCCATCTGCATATCGGCAATGCGCGAACCGCTATTTTCAATTACTTATTCGCCCGCCATCACGGCGGGGAGTTCATCATACGGATCGAAGACACCGACGTGAAGCGCAACGTCGCCGGAGGCGAAGAAAGCCAGCTGAAGTACTTGAAGTGGCTGGGCGTCGATTGGGACGAGAGCGTGGATAAGGTCGGGCGGTACGGGCCTTACCGCCAGACGGAGCGTCTAGGCATCTACCGCGAATATTGGCAGCAGCTGATCGATAACGGACAAGCTTACCGCTGCTATTGCACCGAAGAAGAGCTGGAGAAGGAGCGGGAGGAGCAGTCCGCCCGCGGCGAGACGCCGCGCTATTCCGGCAAGTGCCGCCGCTTAAGCGACGCGGACCGCGCCCGCCTGGAAGCGGAAGGCCGCGTGGCGAGCGTTCGCTTTCGCGTGCCGGAAGGCAAAACCTATGCCTTCGACGACATGGTGAAGGGCGAGATCTCGTTCAAGTCCGAGGAGTTCGGGGACTTCGTCATCGTGAAGAAGGACGGCATCCCGACGTACAACTATGCCGTGGCGCTGGACGATCATCTGATGGCGATCACCCACGTGCTTCGCGGCGAGGACCACATCACGAACACGCCTCGCCAGCTGATGGTCTACGAAGCGCACGGATGGGAGCCGCCGATCTTCGGACACATGACGCTGATCGTGAACGAGAGCCGCAAGAAGCTGTCCAAGCGCGACGAATCGATCATCCAGTTCATCGAGCAGTACGACAACCTGGGCTACTCCTCCGAGGCGCTGTTCAACTTCATCACGCTGCTCGGCTGGTCCCCGGAAGGCGAAGAGGAGATCTTCACCCGCGAGCGGCTGATCGAGATATTCGACGCGAACCGCCTGTCCAAGAGCCCGGCGGTGTTCGATACCGTCAAGCTGAACTGGATCAACCAGCATTACCTGAAGGGGCTTCCGGTCGAAGAGCTCGCGAAGCTCTGCTTCCCTCACCTGAAGCAAGCGGAACGCCTTGCCGCCGAGCCGAACGAGAAGGAGCTCGCCTGGGCGACCGCTCTCGTGACGCTGTACCGGGATCACCTGCGCTACGGGGCGGAGATCGTTCCGCTGTCCGAACTGTTCTTCCGCGAGGAAGTCGTTCTGGAGGACGATGGACGCGAGGTTCTGGCCGAGGAGAGCGTACCGGCCGTCTTAAGCGCGTTCGCGCGCCAATTGGAAGCGGCAGGCGAAGCGGACTTCACCGAAGAGAACATCAAAGCCGCGATCAAGGCCGTTCAGAAGGAGACCGGCGCGAAGGGCAAGGGGCTGTTCATGCCGATTCGCGTCGCGCTGACCGGCCAGACGCATGGCCCGGACCTGAACGGCAGCATCTGGCTGCTCGGTTACGGAAGGGTGCTGAAGCGTCTGGAAGATGCTGCCGCCGGCAAACTGGCTTAAGGCGGGGACAAGCTGTCCGGCTTGCGGTATCCGGTAGCGACAAGGTTCTCATAGTATTCGGATGGGAATTGGTCGCCCTTGTCGATTCGCGGGGGTTCGGATATACTGGCGTTAACAAGCTTCATACCGGAATCCGCGTCGAACAGGTAGAGTACGTTCCCGCCTCGGAAGTACAGAGAGAGCTGCGATTGCTGAGAGCAGCTTCTTCCGTGGGAACCGAAGTGCGCCTGGGAGCCGCATCGCCGAGCGAGTGCTTCAGCACAGCGGGTAGGCGATGCCGAATGGCCCTCGTTAACGGGCGAATGAGTTGGATAGCCGCCGTCCGCGTGCTCGAGCGGGGCTGTTCAAGCAGAGTGGGACCGCGTAACGATCGACGCCTCTGCAGCGAGATGCTGCGGAGGCGTTTTTTGTCGTCGCCTTAAGTCCGCGGAATCCGTTCGAAGGGAATCGAGGGGGGAAGGACATGGGAGTATGGAGCAACATTCGTTCCGATATCGAGGCGGTATTCGAGAATGACCCGGCGGCGCGCAGCAGGTTCGAAGTCATCTTCACGTATTCCGGTCTGCACGCCATCTGGGCTCATCGCGTCGCTCACTATTTTTTCCGCCGCCGCTGGTTTACGGTCGCCCGCATGATCTCGCAAGTGAGCCGATTCATGACGGGGATCGAGATTCACCCCGGCGCCAAGATCGGCCGAAAGCTGTTCATCGACCACGGAATGGGAGTCGTCATCGGGGAAACGTGCGAGATCGGGGACGAGGTCGTCATTTACCAGGGGGTTACCCTCGGCGGCACGGGCAAGGAGAAGGGGAAGCGCCATCCGACGATCGGCAATCGCGTCGTCATCGCTTCGGGCGCCAAAGTACTAGGCTCGTTCACGGTTGGAGATAACTCGAATATCGGGGCGAATTCCGTCGTGCTTCGCCCGGTGCCGGCGGACAGCACGGTCGTGGGCATTCCCGGCCGGGTGGTGAAGCGCAACGGAGAGCGGGTCGGGGACCGGCTCGACCACACGAACCTGCCCGATCCGCTCATCGAAACCTTCCGCTTCATGCAGAAGGAGATCAACGAGCTGAAGGCGGAGGTCGAACGTTTGAAGGCGGAACGGAATAAAGAACAGGAGGCGGCGGAACCCGAGAAGGTCGGAGCGGCCGCCCAGGAATCGTAAAGGAGAGTCGGAATCGTGACCTTGATGATTTATAACAGCCTTACCCGGGAGAAGGAAACGTTCGTCCCGCTGACGCCGGGCAAAGTCAATATGTACGTGTGCGGACCGACCGTGTACGACTACATTCACATCGGCAACTCGCGTCCGGTCATCTTCTTCGACGTCGTGAGAAGATATCTGGAATTCAGCGGCTATGACGTCAATTACGTGGTGAACTTCACGGACGTGGACGACAAGATGATCCGCCGCGCGAACGAACTCGGCATCACGGTGCCCGAGCTCGCGGAGAAGTACATCGCCGGCTTCAACGAGGACCGCGAAGGGCTGGGAGCCCGTCCGGCTTCGATCAATCCGCGGGTGACGGAGAATATTCCGGAGATTGTCGCGTTTATCGGAGAGCTCGTGGACAAAGGCTATGCTTACGAGAGCGGGGGAGACGTCTACTACCGCACCTCCAAGTTCCCGGAATACGGCAAGCTGTCGCATAAGAACCTTGACGAGCTGCAATACGGCATTCGCGTCGAGGTGGACGAGCGGAAGGAGAGCCCGCAGGACTTCGTTCTCTGGAAAGGCGCCAAGCCGGGAGAGATCTTCTGGCCGAGCCCTTGGGGCGACGGGCGTCCCGGCTGGCACATCGAGTGCTCCGCGATGGCTCGAACGTACGCGGGAGACACGCTCGACATCCATGGCGGCGGGCACGATCTGCAGTTCCCTCACCACGAGTGCGAGATCGCGCAATCCGAAGCGCTCACCGGCAAGCCGCTGGCGCGCTATTGGATGCACAACGGCTTCGTGAACATCAATAACGAGAAGATGTCCAAGTCGCTCGGCAACGGGATCAATCCCCGCGAGCTGCTGAAGCGCACGAGCGCGCAGGCGATCCGCTACATCATGCTGACGACGCATTACCGCAGCCCGCTGAACTTCAGCGAGGAGATCGTCCGCCAAGCGGAGAACAGCGTGGCCCGGCTCGCGACGAGCGCGGGCAACGTGAAGCACCGCCTGGGCAGCGTGCACGCCGAGCTTCCGGGAGGACCGGACGAGGAGCTGGCCGCCCGTCTCGAAGAGCTGATGGCCGAGTTCCGGGCGAAGATGGACGACGACTTCAATACGGCGGACGCCGTGACGGTATGGTTTCAGGTCGTCTCGGAGGCCAACGCTTACCTGCAGCGCGACGTCGCGAACGCGGCGAGCCTGAACCTGCTCCTGAAGACGATCGGAGAGCTGGACGGCGTGCTTGGCCTGCTGCTGCCGGAGGACGGCGCCGAGCTGCTGGACGAAGAGGTGGACAGCTTGATCGCCGAACGGGCGGAAGCCCGGAAGAGCCGCGACTTCAAGCGGGCGGACGAGATCCGCGATCTCCTCGCGGAGAAGGGGATCCTGCTGGAGGATACGCCGCAAGGGATCCGTTGGCGGCGCAAATGACGGAGAAGGCCATGGATGGATTAACCGGGCTGGCTCCCGTCATCGCGCCTGTCGTTCCAAGCGACGTTCCCGTAAACCTGCTGCCGCCGATCGTGCTCGCTTATATCGGCGATGCCGTGTTCGAGGTGTACGTGCGGCAGCGGCTTATTCTCGAAGCGGCGATCCGCAAGCCGCATCAGCTGCACAAGGCGGCGTCGAAGCACGTGTCCGCCGGCGCGCAGGCCCGCTTGCTCGAGAAGTGGCAGCCGCTCCTGACGGAGGAGGAAGCCGACGTCGTCCGCCGCGGGCGCAACACGAAGTCGGGACAGCCGCCGAAGAACGCCGACCCCGGCGCTTATCGGCTGGCGACCGGATTGGAATGCTTGATCGGGTATTTGTACTACCGCGGAGAGCGGGACAGGCTTGAACAACTGATCGGTCTGGCGTTCGAAGAAGACCGGACGAATGAGTGAGGAGAGGAAGATCGAGATGAACAACCGCAATAAACCCCGCCCATCGTCAGGCGATTCGAGAAGGCAGGCCGAAGGAGGGCGGCCGCCCCGGGAGCGGGGCGATCGCTTCGGTTCCGGCGGCCGGTCCGGCCAACCGGCGAAGCATCGCCGCGAGACGGCGCCGGCGGAGCAAGAGCCGCTGCAGCCCCTGCTTGCGGACGAGGAAGAGGGGAGGGGCGAAAGCTACCTGGCCGGCAAGCACCCCGTGCTGGAAGCGCTGAAGGCGGGACGGCCCTTGAATAAGATCTGGCTGTCCAACCAAGCGCAGCGCAGCCTCGTCCAGCCCATTCTGGACGAAGCGAAGTCTAGGGGAGTCGTCGTCCAGTTCGCGGACAAGAAGAAGCTGGACTCGCTCGTGCCGAACCTGCAGCACCAGGGCGTCGTCGCGCAAGCCGCCGCCGTCTCGTACGCGGAGGTGGAGGACTTGCTGGCGCTGGCGAAGGAACGCGGCGAAGCTCCGTTCCTGATCCTGCTGGACGAAGTGGAGGATCCCCACAATCTGGGGTCGATCCTTAGATCCGTGGACTGCACGGGAGCGCACGGCGTCATCGTGCCGAAGCGGCGCAGCGCGAGTCTCACCGCGGTCGTCGCGAAGACCTCCGCGGGAGCGGTCGAATACGTTCCTGTCGCCAGGGTGGCGAACCTGGCCCAGACGATCGACCGCCTCAAGGAAGAGGGGGTGTGGGTCGCCGGAGCGGACGCGGCGGCGACGCAGGACGTGTACAAGTCCGATCTGAGCGGTCCGATCGCGATCGTCATCGGCAGCGAGGGCAAAGGCATCTCGAGGCTGATTCGCGAGAAGTGCGACTTCCTCGTCTCCCTCCCGATGTTCGGCCACGTCAATTCGCTGAACGCCTCCGTCGCGGCGGGCGTCATCCTGTACGAGACGGTCCGCCAGCGGCGGGCTCGCCGGGAGAAGGAAGCGGCCGCAAGCAACAAGGGAGACGGGCATGCTTCGCCGTGAAGACGTCCTGATCGTCGACGGCTACAACATGATCGGCGCCTGGCCCGAGCTGGAACGGCTTAAATTGGACAAGCTCGAGGACGCGAGGGATCGGCTGCTCGATCTGCTCGCCAACTACCAAAGCTACGCGGGCATGACGGTCTACGTCGTGTTCGACGCCTTCCGGGTGCCGGGAATGGGCGCCGAGTTCAAGCAGCACCGGCTTAACATCGTCTACACGCGGGAGAAGGAAACGGCGGACGAATGTATCGAGCGGCTGGTCGGCGAGATGACGTCCGTGAAGCGCAACCTCTACGTGGCGACGTCCGACCAGACCGAGCAAAGGGTGGCGTTCGGGAGAGGCGCTCTGCGCCTGTCCGCCCGGGAATTGAGACTCGCCGTTGAAGAAGGGAAGCGGGAGATCGAAGCGGCCCTTCGCAAAGAGCCTCCGCCCAAGCGCAACCCGCTCGGAGGCGTATTGAAGCCGGACGTTCAGCTGAGATTGGAGCTCATGAGAAGAGGGCAGTCCATGGAGGCGGAAGAGGATGGGGACGGATGACAGTTTTTCCAATGTCGAATCCTCGGAATCCGCGTCAAATAAGCTCACATCGGTTGACGCTATTGGAATCATCAAGTATATTGTTAGTAGTTTGGAAGTTTCCCAAACCAATACGTTCTCCGGCGTCCCTAGGCGTTGGAGAGACCTTGAAGGTCGGAGGGATGATTCGTGAGCGTGGACGTTAACGATTTGATAGCACGCGAATACGACTTCAAGACCGACGAGGATATCGTGGAAGCCGTTCGGCTTGGCGATTCCAACGCTCTCGAGTATCTGATCAATAAATATCGCAATTTCGTTCGGGCGAAGGCCCGCTCTTATTTTCTGATCGGCGCGGAACGGGAAGATATCGTGCAGGAAGGGATGATCGGTCTCTACAAGTCCATTCGCGACTTCAAAGGAGACAAGCTCGCATCCTTCAAGGCGTTCGCCGAGCTGTGCGTCACCCGCCAGATCATTACCGCGATCAAGACCGCTACCCGCCAGAAGCATATTCCTCTCAACTCGTACGTATCCTTGGATAAGCCGATCTACGACGAGGATTCCGACCGCACGCTGCTGGACGTCATCTGCGGCTCCCGCGTCTGCGATCCGGAAGAGATGATTATCAATCAGGAAGAATTCTTCGGCCTGGAAGACAAGATGTCCGAGATTCTGAGCGACCTCGAGCGCCGCGTGCTTATGCTCTACCTGGACGGCCGTTCCTATCAGGAGATCGCCGTCGACCTGGACCGCCACGTCAAGTCTATCGACAATGCGCTGCAGCGGGTGAAGCGCAAGCTGGAGAGGTACTTGGAAGTAAGGGACATCGGACTTTGAGCGAATGAGCTATAATCCATACTCTATCAAGGACAAGCAGTTTCCTATGCGGGCTGCTTTTTTTGATGCGCCAATTCTTCTTCCGAAGGGGCCGACTTCAAAAGCTAAGAGCGAGACTTATAAATTCCAGACGATGTAGAAAGAATGAGAATAGCTCTGTTGCCAGAAGAAGGTTCGCGGTTCCTCTAGCTCCCAATTCACTTTTCGTTGACATCGTATAGCCCCTGTGATAAATTATTTTAGTAACCTTAAGGTGGAGTTTTATGCACAGGCCCTGAATCTCGGGCGAAACGCCAGGTTTCGTTGTCGTGCAACGGCGGGACGGCGTTTGCGCTTGGATTCAATATGTTTATGAAGTTGGCAAGCCCGGGAGGTGGAACACATGCGGGTTATTATTACGCTCGCTTGCACTCAATGCAAGCAACGCAACTACACGACGAGCAAGAACAAACGGACGCACTCCGATCGCATTGAGCTGAAGAAGTTCTGCAAGTTCTGCAATGCGCATCTTCCTCATCGCGAAACTCGGTAAGTCGTAGGAGGTTTGGACGTGACTTTCCTGGCCAAAATGAAACAGAGCTTTGGGTCCTTTTTTGCGTTCTTCGGCGACAGTTGGAGTGAGTTAAAGAAGGTTAAGTGGCCTAAGCGTAAGGAATTGATCAGCTACACGATCGTCGTTATCGTCACCGTATTGCTGATCGCTATCTACTTCTGGGCACTGGACATCGGCATTTCTCAGCTCGTCGACCTCGTCATTTGACACAGGAACCAAAGGTGACATCGATGGAGAAAAGATGGTATGTTGTTCACACGTACTCCGGTTACGAGAATAAGGTAAAGACGAACCTGGAGAAACGCGTGGAGTCGATGGGCATGCAGGATAAGATTTTCCGCGTGCTCGTGCCAATGGAAGAGGAGATTGTCAACAAGGACGGCAAGAAGAAGACGGTGATGCGCAAGGTGTATCCCGGCTATGTCCTCGTTGAGATGATCCAGACAGACGATTCTTGGTATGTGGTGCGCAATACGCCCGGGGTTACCGGGTTCGTAGGCTCCACAGGATCGGGATCGAAGCCGACCCCTCTTCTGCCTGAAGAAGTGGAACAAATTCTGCGTCATATGGGCATGGAAGAACCTAAACCGGTCATCGATTTCGAGATCAAGGAGAATGTTCGCGTCAAGGTTGGGCCTTTCGCCAATTTTGTCGGCTCGGTCGAAGAGATCATGCACGACAAGAGCAAGCTTAAGGTGCACGTGAACATGTTCGGAAGGGAAACCCCGCTCGAGTTGGATTATACTCAGGTGGAGAAGATATAATTTATCCGGTTTCTAGGAAAGAGCGGGAGGAGCTAGAGGCTCCGTCTAACCGCATTATGGGGCAAGGAGGTGTGCAACATGGCAAAGAAAGTCATCAAATTGGTGAAGCTGCAAGTCCCTGCCGGCAAAGCAAACCCGGCGCCGCCTATCGGTCCTGCACTGGGTCAAGCGGGTGTTAACATCATGGCTTTCTGTAAGGAATTCAATGCTCGTACCGCCGATCAAGCCGGCCTGATCATTCCGGTCGTCATCTCGGTATTCGAGGATCGTTCCTTCACGTTCGAGACGAAGACTCCGCCTGCGGCTGTATTGCTGCGCGTAGCGGCTGGCATCCAGAAGGGTTCCGGCGAGCCGAACAAGAAGAAAGTCGCCACGGTAAAACGTGCCAAAGTACGCGAGATCGCCGAGCAAAAGCTCGTTGACCTGAACGCGGCTTCCGTTGAAGCGGCTATGCGTATGATCGAAGGTACCGCTCGTTCCATGGGCGTTGTCATCGAAGACTAATTCCGGGCGGATAGCATTCCGTAACCGGGTGTCCCGAACCTTAAACGCTCGGGACATGTGGGAGGAGACTTCCGTTAAAACCACACAAGGAGGAGAACAACATGGCTAAACACGGCAAGAAATATGTCGAAGCCGCGAAGCTGATCGACCGCGATGCGACTTACGAGTCGCTCGAAGCGATCGAGCTCGTGAAGAAAGCCGCTTCCGCCAAGTTCGACGAGTCCGTCGAAGTTGCGGTTCGTCTCGGCGTTGACCCGAGAAAGCAAGACCAAAACGTTCGTGGCGTTGTTGTCTTGCCTCACGGCACAGGCAAAACGCAACGCGTCCTCGTATTCGCAAAAGGCGAAAAGCTGAAGGAAGCTGAAGCTGCCGGAGCGGACTACGTCGGCGATACGGACCTCATCAACAAGATCCAACAAGGATGGTTCGAGTTCGACGTCTGCGTCGCTACTCCGGACATGATGAGCGAAGTAGGTAAGCTCGGTCGTATTCTCGGCGGTAAGGGCCTCATGCCTAACCCGAAGGCCGGCACGGTAACGACTGACGTTGCCAAGGCCGTTCAAGAGATCAAGGCCGGTAAGATCGAATACCGTCTGGACAAGGCTGGTCAAATCCATGCTCCGATCGGCAAGGTATCGTTCGACGCTGAGAAGCTGAACGACAACCTGAAGGCTCTGATCGACGCATTGAACCGCGCTAAGCCGGCGGCTGCCAAGGGCGTGTACCTGAAGAACATCTCGATCTCTTCGACGATGGGACCCGGCGCTCGTCTGAACGCTGCTTCTTACCGTTAATCGGTCGTAGGAATAACCTGCCGATTGACAAGCTTTGAACGATCGTGTTAATCTGTCAAAGTTGAATATCGATACCGTAGACCGTAGGTGCCGCGAGGCTTAATTTCCTACCGAGGTGTGTGTATAGAATCTTAGCCGCTTCCCGCGAAGCGGATGGGTAGATCGAACACGTCATGCCTCCGTAGAATCTGCGGAGGCATTTCTTATGCCTCGCCGATTCTGCGCGATTCCGATACGGTTGAATCAAGAACCAGGAGGTGTACGAAATGGCAAATGCGAAAATCATCGAAGCGAAGCAACAGGAAGTGAACGAGATCGCAACGAAGCTGCGCGAGAGCGCAAGCACCGTCGTGGCCGACTATCGCGGACTGAACGTCGCTCAAGTGACTGAGCTTCGCAAGCAGCTTCGCGAAGCCGGCGTCGAGTTCCAAGTTCTGAAGAACTCCCTGGTAAGCCGCGCAGCCGCTAGCGTCGAACTGTCCGAGCTGGATGCCGTTCTTACGGGTCCTACGGCAGTAGCATTCAGCAAGACGGATGCCGTCGCTGCCGCGAAGATCCTGAACGACTTCGCGAAGAAGAACGAAGCCCTCAAGCTGAAGGGCGGCGTTGTCGAAGGCCGTTACGTCGACGCGGCGCAAGTCAAGGCACTGGCCGACCTGCCTTCCCGCGAAGGCTTGCTGTCCATGTTGCTCAGCGTCCTTCAAGCTCCGATCCGCAACTTCGCGCTCGCAGTCAAGGCGGTCGCGGAGAAGAACGAAGCAAGCGCGTAAGTTTAGCGCGTAGCACCAATCGCCGTCACAGGCACAACCTAACTTTAAAAAAACTATATTGGAGGTTCTATTTCCATGAGCAAAGAGCAAATCTTGGAAGCCATTAAGGGCATGAGCGTTCTGGAACTGAACGATCTCGTTAAAGCAATCGAAGAAGAATTCGGCGTAACGGCCGCTGCACCGGTTGCGGTCGTAGCCGGCGGCGCTGCTGCAGAAGTTGCCGAGCAATCCGAATTCGACGTTGTACTGGTTGACGCTGGCGCGTCCAAGATCAACGTTATCAAGGTTGTTCGCGAAATCACGGGCCTCGGCCTGAAGGAAGCTAAGGACGTTGTCGACAACGCTCCTAAGGCTATCAAAGAGAAGGTTGCCAAGGAAGAAGCCGAAGCTGTTAAGGCTAAGCTTGAAGAAGCTGGCGCTAAAGTCGAAGTTAAGTAATTCGCTTAACCTTCGAATAAGAATCGAACCCCTTGAAGATTCTCATCTTCGAGGGGTTTGTTCTTGAAGCGAGAGAAGGAGGAGACGGCAAATGAGCGAGCATTATTATACCCGGGAGCCGCAGACGGCTAGCGATCGCAAGTCATTGACTGTCGAGCTAAGGGGCTTCAAGCTGCAGCTCACCTCCGATGCCGGCGTGTTCTCGCGGGACGGGGTGGACTACGGAAGCCGGGTTCTTATCGAGCGTATGGACATTCCGGCCGATGCGAGCGTATTGGATCTGGGTTGCGGCTACGGTCCGATCGGTCTTACCGCAGCCCGCCTTGCGCCGCGAGGACATGTCACGATGGTGGATATCAACGAAAGGGCGGTTTCGCTCGCCGCCGAGAACGCGAAGAGGAACGAAATCGCGAATATCAGCGCCATGCAGAGCGATATTTACGCCGCCGTGGAAGGACGGCGATTCGATGTCATTTTGTCCAATCCACCGATTCGCGCCGGCAAAGTCGTCGTTCATCGGATTTTGACGGAAGCCGCGGAGCATTTGAAGCCGGGCGGCTCGCTGTGGATCGTCATCCAGAACAAGCAGGGCGCTCCGTCCGCGAGAGCCAAGCTGGAGGAAGTGTTCGGCGAGGAGCAGGTCGAGGAGATCGGCAAGGATAAAGGCTATCGGGTCTATCGGGCAAAATTGGTTTGACTTTACTGGTACGATGTGATACTATTGAAAAATGTCAGTATTAAGATGGGCTTATTGTCTTTAGCTCGCTAAAATGTCAAGCCCTTTTGCGATTTCAGGAATAGTTTTTTGCCGCAAGGCGTATAATGGGTTTGTTTTGGGCAAATGACTGGATAATGATTGCCATTGTGCCGCCTACCGGCGCATAAGGGCTTTTCTTAGTTTACCCTATCCGGTTATTTGATCCGCGATTTAGCTTGCTTTTGCGCGTACGCCCGCGGAACGGCTGCCTCTGCTACTGCTGGAGAGAGGATCTCGTTCTCGCTTGTGTTGAAGTAGACTGAAGGGGTGAGGTTAACTTGGCAGGACATCTTGTTCAGTATGGCCGCCGAACGCGGCGCAGCTACGCCCGTATCAACGAAGTATTGGAAATTCCCAACCTGATCGAAATCCAGCAGCAATCGTACCAGAAGTTTCTGGACGAGGGTCTGCGCGAGATTTTCCAGGACATTTCGCCAATCACCGACTTCACGGGCAATCTCGTACTCGAGTTCATCGATTACAGCCTGGGAGAACCCAAGTATTCCGTCGACGAATCGAAGGAACGGGACGTTACGTTCGCAGCTCCGCTTCGCGTAAAGGTACGCCTGCTCAATAAAGAGACGGGCGAAGTGAAGGAGCAGGAAGTGTTCATGGGCGATTTCCCGCTTATGACCGAGACCGGCACCTTCATTATCAATGGCGCGGAACGGGTTATTGTCAGCCAGCTGGTTCGCTCTCCGAGCGTTTATTACAGCACGAAGGTCGACAAGAACGGGAAGAAGACGTTCACCGCTACCGTCATTCCGAACCGCGGCGCATGGCTCGAGCTCGAGACGGACGCCAAGGACATCGTATACGTGCGGATCGACCGGACCCGCAAGATTCCGGTAACGGTTCTGCTTCGTTCGCTTGGCTTCGGCACCGACGCGGAGATTCTCGATCTGCTCGGTCACGACGAGTTCATTCGCAACACTTTGGAGAAGGACAACACGGATTCCACGGAGAAAGCCCTCATCGAGATTTACGAGCGCCTTCGCCCGGGCGAGCCGCCGACTCTCGAGAACGCGCGCAGTCTCTTGATTGCCCGTTTCTTCGATCCGAAGCGTTACGATTTGGCCAACGTAGGCCGCTACAAGATCAACAAAAAGCTTCATATCAAGAATCGCTTGTTCAATCAACGTCTTGCCGAGACGCTGGTCGATCCATCGACGGGAGAAATCATCGCCGAAGCCGGCCAAATGATCGATCGCAGGCTTCTGGATCAGATCCTGCCGATGCTGGAGAACAATGTCGGCTTCAAGACGTACCGCGTAACCGGGGGCGTCAACGAAGCGGAAGACATTCCTCTGCAAACCATCAGCGTATATTCGCCGGTAGAAGACGGCAAGGTCGTGAAGGTCATCTCGAACGGCTTGATTGACAAGTCCGTTAAGCATATTACGCCTGCCGATATTATCGCGGCGATCAACTACTTCATGAACCTGCTGCACGAGATCGGCAGCACCGACGACATCGACCACTTGGGCAACCGTCGTCTTCGCTCCGTAGGCGAGCTGCTGCAGAACCAGTTCCGCATCGGCTTGTCCCGTATGGAACGCGTCGTGCGCGAGCGCATGTCGATCCAAGACCAGAACGCGATTACGCCGCAGGCTCTGATCAACATTCGTCCGGTCATCGCGGCGATCAAAGAGTTCTTCGGTTCCTCGCAGCTGTCCCAGTTCATGGACCAGACGAACCCGCTTGCGGAGCTTACGCACAAGCGCCGTCTGTCCGCCCTCGGTCCCGGCGGTCTGACCCGCGAACGCGCGGGCATGGAAGTCCGCGACGTTCATCCGTCCCACTACGGCCGGATGTGTCCGATCGAGACGCCGGAAGGTCCGAACATCGGCCTGATCAACTCGCTGTCCACGTTCGCGCGGATCAACGAGTACGGCTTCATCGAGGCTCCTTACCGGAAGATCGACCACACGACCGGCAAGGTAACCGAAGAAGTCGTCTATATGACGGCCGACGAAGAAGATAACTACATCATCGCCCAGGCGAACGTGCAACTGAACGAGGACAATACGTTCGCGGAAGATATGGTTATCGTTCGTTACAACAAACAAGCCGACAACATCGTTACGATGCCGTCCAATCGAGTCGACTTCATGGACGTCTCGCCGAAGCAGGTCGTGTCCGTCGCTACCGCGATGATCCCGTTCCTCGAGAACGACGACTCCAACCGCGCGCTGATGGGATCGAACATGCAGCGCCAGGCGGTGCCTCTGCTCGTTCCGGACGCTCCGTTCGTCGGCACCGGCATGGAGCACAAAGCCGCGAAGGATTCCGGAGTATGTATCGTCTCCAAATACGACGGAATTATCGAGCGCGTAACGGCTAACGAAATTCAGCTCCGCCGCACGGAAGTCATCGACGGCAAGGAAGTAAAGGGCGATATCGTCAAGTATAAGCTGCAGAAGTTTATGCGTTCTAACCAAGGCACGTGCATCAACCAACGTCCTCTAAGCCGCAAGGGAGACATCGTCAAGAAAGGCGATATCCTGGCCGACGGTCCTTCGACGGATACGGGAGAATTGGCGCTGGGACGCAACGTCGTCGTTGCGTTTATGACTTGGGAAGGCTACAACTACGAGGATGCGATCCTTCTGTCCGAGAAGCTCGTTCGCGAAGACGTTTATACTTCGATCCACATCGAAGAATACGAGTCGGAAGCGCGCGATACGAAGCTAGGACCGGAAGAGATTACCCGCGATATCCCGAACGTAGGGGAAGACGCGCTGCGCAACCTCGACGAGCGCGGAATCATCCGCGTCGGCGCCGAGATCGGAGCAGGCGACATCCTCGTCGGCAAAGTAACCCCTAAGGGCGTTACCGAACTGACGGCGGAAGAGCGGCTGCTGCATGCGATCTTCGGCGAGAAGGCGCGCGAAGTGCGCGATACGTCCCTGCGCGTGCCTCACGGTACGGACGGAATCGTCGTCGACGTCAAGGTGTTCACTCGCGAGAATGGCGACGAGCTGCCTCCTGGCGTGAACCAGCTCGTTCGCGTTTATATCGCTCAGAAGCGTAAAATCTCCGAAGGCGATAAGATGGCAGGACGTCACGGCAACAAGGGTGTCGTCGCCCGTATCCTGCCGGAAGAAGACATGCCGTTCCTGCCGGACGGCACGCCGGTTCAGGTCGTTCTGAACCCGCTGGGCGTACCGTCGCGGATGAACATCGGTCAGGTGCTTGAAGTCCACTTGGGCATGGCTTGCCGTTACCTCGGCATTCGCGCCGCTACTCCGGTATTCGACGGAGCAAGCGAGTACGACGTGTTCGATACGATGGAAGAAGCCGGCATGCAGCGCAACGGCAAGACGAAGCTGTACGACGGCCGCACGGGCGAGATGTTCGAACGCGAGATCACGGTCGGCGTCATGTACATGATCAAGCTCGCGCACATGGTCGACGACAAGATCCACGCCCGTTCGACGGGTCCGTACTCGCTCGTTACGCAGCAGCCTCTGGGCGGTAAAGCCCAGTTCGGCGGCCAGCGCTTCGGGGAGATGGAAGTGTGGGCGCTCGAGGCTTACGGCGCCGCTTATACCCTGCAAGAAATCTTGACGGTGAAGTCCGACGACGTCGTCGGCCGCGTCAAGACTTACGAATCGATCGTCAAGGGCGAGAACGTGCCGGAGCCTGGCGTTCCGGAATCGTTCAAGGTCTTGATCAAAGAGCTGCAAAGTCTCGGTATGGACGTCAAGATTCTGGCCGGAGACGAGCGGGAGATCGAGATGAAAGAATCCGACGATGAAGATGATGCCACTGGCGACAAGCTGAACCTGAACCTGGAAGGCGCCGAGATCGGCGCCGAGTCCTAATAGCAGGGGAGCTGGCGGCGCCCCGCGCCGCCGATCGCCATCGCTATCTCGTTCTAGTCGGCCCAGTCGTTCCCGTTCCGAAATCCGCAGCAACGATGAAGGAGGGTTTGCTCCTTGTTAGACGTCAACAATTTTGAGTTTATGAAGATAGGTTTGGCCTCCCCGGACAAAATCCGTTCGTGGTCGAGAGGCGAAGTCAAGAAGCCGGAGACGATCAACTACCGTACGCTCAAGCCGGAGAAGGAAGGCTTGTTCTGCGAGAAGATCTTCGGACCGACGAAGGATTGGGAATGCCATTGCGGCAAGTACAAGCGCGTACGCTACAAGGGCGTCGTGTGCGACCGCTGCGGAGTGGAAGTCACTCGCGCGAAGGTTCGCCGCGAACGGATGGGCCATATCGAATTGGCCGCTCCGGTCTCCCATATCTGGTATTTCAAAGGCATCCCTAGCCGCATGGGTCTGGCGTTGGATATGTCTCCTCGTTCGCTCGAAGAGATTATCTACTTCGCATCCTACGTCGTGACGGATCCGGGCGATACTCCTCTGGAGAAGAAACAGCTTCTCTCCGAGAAGGAATACCGCAGCTACCGCGAGAAGTACGGGTATGCGTTCCAAGCCGGCATGGGCGCCGAAGCCGTCAAGAAGCTGCTTCAGGACATCGATCTCGACCGCGAGCTCGACGTGCTGAAGGAAGAGCTTCGCACGGCCCAAGGCCAACGCCGCAACCGCGCGATCAAGCGTCTGGAAGTCATCGAGTCGTTCCGCAACTCCGGCAACCTGCCGGACTGGATGATTCTCGACGTGCTGCCGGTCATTCCTCCGGAACTGCGCCCGATGGTGCAGCTGGACGGCGGCCGCTTCGCGACAAGCGACTTGAACGACCTGTATCGCCGCGTTATCAACCGTAACAACCGTCTGAAGAGACTGCTCGACCTGGGCGCTCCGGACATTATCGTTCAGAACGAGAAGCGCATGCTGCAAGAAGCTGTAGACGCCCTGATCGATAACGGCCGCCGCGGCCGTCCGGTAACGGGCCCGGGCAACCGTCCGCTGAAGTCCCTCAGCCATATGCTGAAGGGCAAGCAAGGCCGCTTCCGCCAGAACCTGCTCGGCAAGCGCGTCGACTACTCCGGCCGTTCGGTTATCGTCGTCGGTCCGGACCTGAAGATGTACCAATGCGGGCTTCCTAAGGAGATGGCGCTTGAGCTCTTCAAGCCGTTCGTCATGAAGGAGCTCGTTCAGAAGGGCCTCGCCCATAATATCAAGAGCGCCAAGCGCAAGGTAGAACGCGTTAGCGCCGAAGTTTGGGACGTACTCGAAGATGTCATCAAGGAGCATCCGGTTCTGCTGAACCGCGCGCCGACGCTTCACCGTCTCGGTATCCAAGCGTTCGAGCCGATCCTGGTCGAAGGCCGCGCCATCAAGCTTCACCCGCTCGTCTGTACGGCGTACAACGCCGACTTCGACGGCGACCAGATGGCCGTTCACGTTCCGTTGTCGTCCGAAGCCCAAGCGGAAGCTCGCCTTCTCATGCTGGCGTCGGGCAACATCCTGAACCCGAAGGACGGCAAGCCTGTCGTCACTCCGTCCCAGGATATGGTTCTCGGCTGCTACTACCTGACGATGGACAACAAGGAAGCGAAGGGAGCCGGCTTGCGCCTCTCCGAAGTGAACGAAGCCGTTTCCGCGTACCAACGCGGAGCTGCCCACCTTCACGCTCGCGTCGTCATTCCGGTCAAGGCTCTGAACAAGAAGTCCTTCACGGAGAAGCAACAAGATGCCCTGCTGGTCACGACGATCGGCAAGATCATCTTCAACGAGATTTTCCCGGATACGTTCCCGTACATCAACGAAGCGACGAAGGACAATCTGCTTAAGGGAACGCCGGAGAAGTACTTCATCTACGACAAGGGCGCCAACCTGGATGAGATCATGGCATCGATTCCGACTCCTGGAGCCGTAGGGAAGGAATATCTCGGGCAAATCATCGGCGAATGCTTCAGCCTGTATCACACGATGCAGACCTCGATCATTCTCGATAACATCAAGAAGCTCGGCTTCACGTATTCGACCCGCGCGGGCATCAGCGTCGCGGTGGCGGACGTTACCGTTCCGGAAGAGAAGTTCGAGATTCTGAAGAAGTCGGATGAATCCGTCAAGCTCATTACGACGCAATATCGCCGCGGTTTGATCACGGACGAAGAACGCTACGACCGCATCATCGAGATCTGGTCGAAGACGAAGGACGAAATTACCGACGTGCTGATGAAGTCCATGGATCGCTACAACAGCATCATGCTCATGGTCGATTCCAAGGCGCGCGGCAACAAATCGCAGATCACCCAGCTGGGCGGGATGCGCGGCCTGATGGCGACGCCGTCCGGACGAATCTTCGAATTGCCGATCAAATCGAACTTCCGCGAAGGCCTGACGGTCTTGGAGTACTTCATCTCCACGCACGGAGCGCGTAAAGGTCTGGCCGATACCGCCCTGCGTACCGCGGACTCGGGTTATCTGACCCGTCGTCTCGTCGACGTTGCGCAAGACGTTATCGTTCGCGAAGAAGACTGCGGAACCGATAAGGGGATCGTGGTGTCCCGTATCGAGGACGGCAAGGAAATCATCGAGGACCTGTACGACCGTATCGAAGGCCGCTACGCGTTCGAGACGGTTCGCCATCCGGAGACGGGCGAGATTATCGTCGGACGCAACGATCTGATCGATGCCGGCAAGGCCGAGCAAATCGTCGGCGCAGGCGTGAAGAAGCTGCAGATCCGTTCCGTGCTGAGCTGCCGCGCTCGCCATGGCGTGTGCAAGATGTGTTACGGACGCAACCTGGCAACGGGCAAGAAGGTCGAGATCGGCGAAGCGGTCGGCATCATCGCGGCCCAATCGATCGGCGAACCGGGAACCCAGCTGACGATGCGTACGTTCCACACCGGCGGCGTTGCCGGAGACGACATCACGCAAGGTCTTCCGCGTATCCAAGAGCTCTTCGAAGCCCGCAATCCTAAGGGTCAAGCGGTCATCTCCGAGATCGACGGCGTCGTCAAGGAGATTCGCGAGACGAAGGATCGCCGCGAAATCGAAGTGCAAGGCGATGCGGAGACGAAGGTCTATGCGGTCACTTACGGCTCGCGTATTCGCGTCTACGAAGGCCTGCACATCGAAGCCGGCGACGAGCTGACCGACGGTTCCATCGATCCGAAGGAAATCCTTCGCATCAAGGGCGTGCGCGGCGTGCAGAACTACATTCTGCAGGAAGTTCAGCGCGTATACCGGAACCAAGGCGTAGAAATCAACGACAAGCACGTCGAAGTCATGATCAAGCAGATGCTTCGCAAGATCCGGATCGTCGATCCGGGCGACACGAAGCTGCTGCCCGGCTCCTTCGTCGACGTGCACGAATATGAAGCGGCGAACCGCGAAGCGATCATGGCGGACCAAGAGCCTGCCGTTGCCCGCCCCGTCCTTCTCGGTATCACCAAGGCTTCGCTCGAGACGGATTCCTTCCTCTCGGCAGCTTCCTTCCAAGAGACGACTCGCGTATTGACCGACGCTGCCATCAAGGGCAAGGTCGACCGCCTGCTCGGTCTTAAGGAGAACGTTATTATCGGGAAGCTCATTCCGGCCGGTACCGGGATGTCCCGTTACCGCAACATCAAGGTCGTCTCTCCGCTGGATGAACCAGAGGACGAGCAAGCCGATCTTGAGGCGGTTACGGTCGAGTAAGAGCAGCCCTCCAGCGGCCCCTTCGGGGGCCGCTTTTCCTTTTGCGTAATAAAAAAAGCTGTCCCCATGTGCTTACCTTTTAACGACAAGAAGAATTTCCTCTCGTTTTGACGAACGCCCATTATCCACATGTGACTAACTATCTGCGAGACCAATAACCACATTAATGATTAGCCTCCTTATGCACATATTCCCGAGTTGTACACCTCCCAGCTGTTGATAGCTTGCCTTTCACTCGATCCATCCCGACCTATCATAATAAAATCTTGTGGATAGGACTCGAACTCTCCGAATATCCACATGTGGACAGCGCCGGCGCCTCTTCACACCGAATTCGAATCCCAAGAACAAAAAGTTGCCCACATGCGACTAACGCAGGCTCGTTCGGTTCGTTGGCCGGACGAACGAAACTTTTTCCCCGTTTCATGGTATTAATTACCGATTTGCGGAGGAGGGGCGAAATGGCGATAGTCGAGCTTGATCATATCCGCAAACGTTACTCCAAGGAGTACGTGCTGCGGGACATCACCCTGTCCATCCGGCGAGGGGAGATTACGGCGGTCGTCGGAGCAAACGGCTCCGGCAAAAGCACGCTGCTGCGGGTCGTTGCCGGTCTGACGGCGCCGAGCGGGGGAAAGCGGACGATGGACGGCCAGCCGGTGATCGCATACGCGCCGGATAGGCTTCCGAAGCTGAGATTTACTCCTAGGGAGTATTTGCGCCATATGACGAACATGGACCGTCTCGGGTCTTCGATCGGGACCGCGGAGAGCGCGGAGAAAATCGAATGGTACTTGGAACGGTTCGGCATGGCCGGCACGGGGAAGCTGCAGATGAAGGACTTCTCCAAAGGAATGCTCCAGAAAATCAACCTCATTCAGGCGTTTCTGCGCGATCCGCAGCTGTTGGTATTGGACGAGCCGTTCGGCGGGCTCGATGAGGAGGCGGCAAGGCTGTTGGCGGATTGGCTGAACGGGGCGAAACATAAGAACGGGGCGGTGGTCGTGGCTAGCCATGAGAGAGCTTGGGTTTCGGAGATAGCCGATCGAATCGTCATCTTGGGAGGCGGGACGATCCGGTCAGATCAAATGTCCGTGCTCGGGAATAGGCCGCCGAACAAAAACAAGATCGTCGAATGTCTGCTTCCGCCGGAGGGCGGCGGGGACGAGGAGGGACGGCTGGACGGCGTGGTACGGTTCGAGGCGAACGGTCGGCGAGCCCGGTATACGGTCGATTCTGCGCAATCGGATCGGCTTCTCAGTCAGCTTCTCGAGAAAGGCGCTTCCATTATAAGCGTTCAAGAGAAGGGAGACCTTCCGTGAGACCTCTGATGAGTTATTTTCTGGCTTACTATCTTCGGTCTTACCGGTATCTTTTTCCGGTATGCGCTTACGTGGGATTTATCCTGTTCGTCTATTCGATCGTGCCGAATCCGGTGATGGACAGCTATGCCCTGTCCGCGATGCTGCTGTTCCTTGTGTCCGCTTGGATCTCCTACGGCTTCGTCGACCTGGAGCACGAGTCTCAGAGATTCGTTACGGCGGGGCGCTCGGGAAGCGCGGCTCGCTATTATGGCGCGAAGTACCTGGTCATGCTCGGGATCGGTGCCGCATTGGGCATGCTGGCGGTGGCTTATCCGGTGGCATTCGATAAGTTCGACCGGTTGCCTTCGTTCGGGGAGGCGGCCGCGGCCGCGCTGGGGCACCTCGTTCTTGCTTCTCTGGGGATCACCTGCGCGCTGTGGTTCTCGGAGAAAGTGGTGGCCAGCCGAACGACCGCGTTCTTCGGGCTGATGCTCGTTCTTGCGGTGTCCTGCGGCGGCAAAGGGCTTGGCGAGCAGCTTCCGGAGGGAGTTAGGGGAGTCCTGTGGCTGATTCCTCCCGTTAGCCGGGTGACGGAAATCCTCTTTCGCTACGATGAAATATCGCATGCTTGGACGGCTTTTGTCCTGCTGTTGGCCTCATTCTATTCGGGAATATTGCTTCTGGCATTCATTCGCGTAAGCCGAACCAAGCTGTTCTGAAGGCGATTCCGGACAGCTTCGCGTTTACAAAATTAATACTTCGCGCGGCTGGCGGAATTCTTGACATGGGCGAAATCGGATGATAATATGTTCTAGTGTGTGCCCGACGTGCTGATACTTATGCAACTGGAGGTCGAATGTCCATGGAATTCGAGGGACGTTTGGAACCGGGAACCATTAAGGTAGGCACCAAGCAGACGATCAAGATGGTCGAACAACACAAAGCCTCCTTGGTCTATGTAGCGCAGGATGCAGATTCGCGCCTAACGACTCGTATCGTGCAGTTATGCAAGCAGCACTCCGTCAAGGTCGTGTATGTCGATACGATGCGCAACTTAGGCAAAACATGCGGAATTGAGATCGGCACGGCAGCCGCCGTCGTCGTTGAGGAATAGGAATTGCGGGTTTAGCCGTTCTGGAATTGTCATTATGGCGAGGAGAGAAACGGTCGAACCCTTTCGCATTTCTCAAAATGAACCGCCTGGATCTGTGGACTTCGCTCCGCTAGGGCCGGATGCCGTTATTTATTGTTCTCTAACATTATGGGAAGGGGGTGGCAATACCATGCCAACAATCAACCAGCTCGTACGTAAAGGCCGCGAACCTAAGGTCGTCAAGTCGAAATCCCCTGCTCTGCAGAAGGGCTTCAACGCTCTCAAGCGCGTTGAAACCGACCTGAGCGCTCCTCAGAAGCGCGGCGTTTGCACCCGCGTAGGCACGATGACTCCGAAGAAGCCGAACTCGGCCCTTCGTAAGTATGCCCGCGTTCGTCTGACGAACCGCGTAGAAGTCACGGCTTACATCCCGGGTATCGGTCACAACCTGCAGGAGCACAGCGTCGTTCTGATTCGCGGCGGTCGCGTAAAGGACCTTCCGGGTGTCCGTTACCACATCGTTCGCGGCGCTCTCGATACGGCAGGCGTGAACAACCGCAAGCAAGCTCGTTCCAAGTACGGCACGAAGCGCGCTAAGGCTAAGAAATAAGATTTGAGCGCCCAGGTTTAAAATGGGCTTCGCTCAAGAAGAATGAGAAAGGAGGAATTACTCGATGCCACGCAAAGGACCAGTACCGAAGCGGGACGTTCTCCCGGATCCGGTATACAATAGCAAGCTGGTTACTCGTCTCGTAAACCGGATCATGATCGACGGGAAGAAGGGCGTTGCGCAACAGCTGTTGTACAATGCTTTCAACCTGATTCAAGAGCGTTCCGGCAAGGACCCAATGGAAGTCTTCGAAGCGGCAATCAAGAACATCATGCCGGTACTCGAAGTTAAGGCTCGTCGCGTAGGTGGTGCAAACTACCAAGTTCCGATTGAAGTTAAGCCGGAGCGCCGTACGTCCCTCGGACTTCGTTGGCTCGTCAACTACTCCCGCAACCGCGGCGAGAAGACGATGGAAGAACGTCTTGCCGCTGAAATCATGGATGCCGCCAACAACACCGGCGCAGCCGTGAAGAAGCGCGAAGACACGCACAAAATGGCTGAGGCCAACAAAGCATTCGCCCACTACCGCTGGTAATCCAGGGGAGTCACGGAAGCGAAAGGAGACAAAAGAATGGCAAGAGAGTTCTCCTTACAGAATACGCGCAATATCGGGATCATGGCGCATATTGACGCGGGTAAGACGACGACCACCGAACGGATCCTGTTCTACACCGGACGCGTTCATAAGATCGGCGAAGTGCACGAAGGCGCCGCTACGATGGACTGGATGGAACAAGAACAAGAACGCGGCATCACGATTACGTCTGCCGCGACGACCGCTCAGTGGAAGGGTCACCGCATCAATATTATCGACACTCCGGGACACGTTGACTTTACCGTTGAAGTTGAACGTTCCCTGCGCGTATTGGATGGAGCCGTTGGCGTATTCAGCGCCAAGGAAGGCGTAGAACCGCAATCCGAGACGGTATGGCGTCAAGCCGACCGCTACGGAGTACCGCGTATCGCTTATGTTAACAAGATGGACATCATCGGCGCTGACTTCCTGCGTGTCGTTCAAGACATGCGCGACCGTCTGCAAGCCAATGCCGTCGCCATCCAATTGCCGATCGGCGCCGAGAACGACTTCAAGGGCATGATCGACCTCGTTGAGAGAGTCGCTTATGTCTACCAAGACGATCTGGGCAAAGAACCGGTAAAAGCCGAAATTCCTGCGGATCTGGCCGACAAGGTCGAAGAGCTTCGCATGGAACTGGTAGAGAAGGTTGCCGAGCTTGACGAAGAGCTGATGATGAAGTACCTCGAAGGCGAAGAGCTGACGGTGGACGAAATCAAGAAAGCTCTCCGCAAGGGCGTCGTGGATGTTAAGATCTTCCCGGTTGTCTGCGGATCTTCCTACCGCAACAAGGGCGTTCAGCCGATGCTGGATGCCGTCGTCGACTACCTGCCTGCTCCTACCGACGTTCCGGACATCAAGGGACATCTGGAAGACGGCACGGAAACGACGCGCAAATCCGCGGACGATCAACCGTTCTCGGCGCTTGCGTTCAAGATCATGACCGACCCTTACGTCGGTAAGCTGACGTTCTTCCGCGTGTACTCCGGCGTTCTGAACTCCGGCTCGTACGTCATCAACGCTACGAAGAACAAGCGCGAGCGTATCGGCCGTATCCTGCAGATGCATGCGAACAGCCGTCAAGAAATCAGCGAAGTTTACTCCGGCGACATCGCCGCTGCCGTCGGCCTTAAGGACACGACGACGGGCGACACGCTGTGCGACGAGAAGAACCCGGTTATCCTCGAGTCCATGAACTTCCCAGAGCCGGTTATCCAGCTTGCCGTCGAGCCTAAGACCAAGGCCGACCAAGACAAGATGGGTATCGCTCTGCAGAAGCTGGCCGAAGAAGATCCGACCTTCCGCGCGCATACCGACGAAGAAACCGGCCAAACGATCATCGCGGGCATGGGCGAGCTTCACCTTGAAATCCTCGTCGACCGCATGCTTCGCGAATTCAAGGTAGAGACGAACGTCGGTAAGCCTCAAGTTGCTTATCGCGAGACGTTCCGTCAAGCCGCGAAGGTCGAAGGCAAGTTCGTACGTCAGTCCGGCGGTCGCGGTCAGTACGGCCATTGCTGGGTTGAATTCGAACCTCTCGAGGCCGGCCAAGGCTTCGTCTTCGAGAACAAGGTTGTCGGCGGCGCCGTACCGCGCGAATACATCGCGCCGGTACAAGCTGGTATCGAAGAAGCGATGAAGAACGGCGTCCTGGCGGGCTTCCCGCTCGTGGACATCAAAGCCACCATCTTCGACGGTTCGTACCACGACGTCGACTCCAACGAAATGGCGTTTAAGATCGCCGGCTCCATGGCGCTTAAAGCAGCTAAGGACAAATGCGCTCCCGTCCTGCTTGAGCCGATCATGAAAGTCGAAGTTACCGTTCCTGAAGAGTACATGGGCGATGTCATGGGCATGCTCAGCTCTCGTCGCGGACGCATCGAAGGCAGCGATACCCGTCACGGTGCGCTGATCGTCAGAGCGAAAGTGCCGCTGGCTGAAATGTTCGGCTACTCCACGGTTCTTCGTTCCGGTACGCAAGGCCGCGGCGTGTTCTCCATGGAACTGTCGCACTACGAAGAAGTGCCGAGATCGATCTCCGAAGAGATCATCTCCAAGAACAAAGGCGCTTAATCCTTTATGGAATCGGACGGGCTAGGGAATGCTCCGGCATATCCCTTCCCGCCACCCAATACATTTCCTTTACTTATAAGGAGGAGAACTTTCAATGGCAAAGGCTAAATTCGAACGTACGAAACCGCACGTTAACATCGGCACGATCGGTCACGTTGACCATGGCAAAACGACGACGACGGCTGCTATCACGACTGTACTGTCCAAGCGTTATGGCGGTGCTGCCGTAGCATTCGACCAAATCGACAAGGCTCCGGAAGAGCGCGAGCGCGGGATCACGATCTCGACGGCTCACGTTGAGTACGAAACTCCTAACCGTCACTATGCACACGTTGACTGCCCTGGACACGCCGACTATGTTAAAAACATGATCACCGGCGCTGCTCAAATGGACGGAGCTATCCTGGTTGTATCCGCTGCTGACGGCCCAATGCCGCAAACGCGCGAGCACATCCTGCTCTCCCGCCAAGTAGGCGTTCCTTACATCGTCGTATTCCTGAACAAGTGCGACATGGTTGAAGACGAAGAGCTGCTTGAACTGGTTGAGATGGAAGTTCGCGACCTTCTGACCGAGTATGAGTTCCCGGGCGACGACACTCCGATCATCCGCGGCGCTGCTCGTGAAGCTCTGCAAAACCCGGACGGCCCTTGGGCTGAGAAGATCATCGAGCTGTTCGAAGCGATCGACAGCTACATCCCGACTCCTGAGCGCGACACGGCTAAGCCTTTCCTTATGCCAGTCGAGGACGTGTTCACGATCACGGGTCGCGGTACGGTTGCTACGGGCCGCGTAGAACGTGGTACGATCAAGGTTGGCGAAGAAATCGAAATCATCGGTCTGCACGAAGAAACCAAGAAGTCCGTTGTTACGGGCGTTGAAATGTTCCGCAAGCTGCTTGACTCCGCTCAAGCCGGCGACAACATCGGCGCACTGCTTCGCGGCGTTGACCGTAAGGAAATCGAGCGCGGCCAAGTACTGGCTAAGCCGGCTTCCGTTAAGCCGCACACGAGCTTCACGGCTTCCATCTACGTCCTGACCAAAGAAGAAGGCGGCCGTCATAAGCCTTTCTTCACGGGCTACCGTCCGCAGTTCTACTTCCGTACGACGGACGTTACGGGCATCATCAACCTGCCGGAAGGCACTGAGATGGTTATGCCTGGCGATAACGTTACCGTTACCGTCGAACTGATCGCTCCGATCGCCGTTGAAGAAGGAACTCGCTTCTCCATCCGCGAAGGCGGCCGTACGGTTGGCGCTGGCGCTGTTGCAACGATCACCAAGTAATCGCCTTTTGGCGATATAGAAGACCGTTCCGGATTCGTCCGGGCGGTCTTTTTTTTGCTTTCTAGGCGCTGCCCAGCTTCTCGCGGTAGATAAGAAGGGCAATTCTCATCTTGAGCGCATCGATCGGATCGCGGGTAGAGAATTGAAGCAACGATTCGCAGCGGTTGATCCGATTCTGAACGGTGTTGCGATGCAGGAACATCAGCTTGGCGGTCTCCGCGATCGAGCACTCGCAATTCAGATATACGTCCAGCGTCTTCAATAACTCCTGATGCTCGGGCAGGTCGGGCTGGATAAAATGAAGGAGCGAGGAATAGTAGAAGTCCGCGAGCTTCTTGTCCGGGATGGAACGAAGCAGTTCTGTCACCTGTTGGGTTCGGTAGGTCTGGATGAAGTTGCTCTTGCGGAACGAATATCCGCTCTCCAATGCTTGCCTGGCTTCTTGATAGGCGCTGGGGAACTTGTCGAGCTGCGAGACGCGGTTGCTCATGCCGAAGGAGAATCGCTGCTCCGGGAAAAAATCCTCCAACCGCGATTGAAGCTGCTTGAGAAGGCTCGTATACTCGGCTTCGTCGTATGAGGTCGCATCCGTGTCCGGCAAACGTATCAATAGCACCACGTATTTGGCCTTTAATTCCGCTAGAAGGGGGACAGGAAGCTCCTCCGCGAGCTTGCCAAGCCGTTCGAGCCATTGTTCGCTTTGGTGTGCCCGTTCGGCATCCGACGAAGCGAGCTTGCCTTCGCGCGAGGGGTCTGCGCAGCAGACCGCGACGAGATGCGGGTTGCCGTCCGCGATCCCGTAGGATTCGCAGCGGCGTTTCGCTTCGGCCTGGCCGAGCCGGTCGTCGAGCCAATCGGAGAAGAACAGCCGCCTTAACCGCTTCTCTCCTTCTTTAAGGGCTTCTTGACGCATATGCTCGTAAGCGACGATGTAGGAGGCTTGCTCCAACGGCATCATATTGAGCGTTGCCTCGACGGATGCAGCCGAATTCAAGACGCATATATACCCTTTGCGAAGGCCCGCAACGTCTACCGGGTAGACGATGAGGGTCTCTTCGTCATTTAAGGGAACCGAAGTCCAACCGCCTTCGGCGAAGGGAAGAGAGCGGATGAGGCCGCGCGCTTGGCCGGCCAGATCCGTCGTTTCGATTCTTCTTCTTAGGGAATCGGAATAACCGGCGGGCATCCGCATGGCGTTCAGAATGAGCACGGGGCGCTTCACCAGAGAGGCTAGAGTCTGCGAGATATCGGACATGCTGGCTCCGCGCAGGAAGAGGTCCGAGAATCGGCGATGAACGTCGAGCGTGCGTTGGAGCTCGAACTGTCGATCGTTCAAGACGTGCTCGAGGATCTGATTCAGAACGTCGCCGAGAAGCATGTTGTTAGGCAATTCGATGAGCGGAAACCGAAGACTGTCGGCGGCTTCTACCAAGCCCGGGGGAAGGACGTCGACATATCGCTTCGTCTTGATCGCGAGTCCCGCGCATTGTCGATCGTTAAGCTGATAGAGCAAAGGGATCAGTCCTTCCGGATTGTCCTTGAAATGATAAGCGGTCGTCAGCAGCAGTTGATTCGATCGAACCCAGTTCGCGATATCCGGAGAATCGGTAATGTTCGCGCTGGCGATCTCCCGATCCAAGCCCAGCGAGCCGCCAGCGAGTCGGGTCGAACTTAGAATCGGCAACTGCATGACGGAGCGTACGGTTGCGGCCATTGGATTCCCAGCTTTCTCAATGAAGGATTATATGTAAAATAATATAACACAAATTCGCAAGTTATCCTTGTTTATGTTGCATATCGGACCCTATTTAGGAATGTGCACTCTACATATGGCAAGATGATGATAATAAATATAACATTTAATTAAGGTTAAACACATGAACCAAGGGGGAATTGGCATGAGAAAAGGGATCTGTTCGCTTGTTATGCTTCTGTCGTTGGTATTGGTCGTGGCCGGTTGCGGGAATGGAGGGTCGAAGGAGGCGGCATCGCCTGACGCCTCGCAGGCGCCCGTCGCCTCCCCATCCACCGCGGCTGAATCCGCATCGGCTTCGAATGGGGAACTGCCTCCGCCAGAGAAGAGCAAGCTGACGCTGCGCTTGAACTGGAAGTTCAAAGGAGAGTTCGCTCCGTTCTTCGTGACGAAGTCCAAAGGAATCTTCGAGAAGTACGGCTTGGACGTCGAAGTGCTTGAAGGAACTAGCTCCGTGCAGACGTTGCAGGTCGTCTCCCAGAACAAGGACGATATCGGCGTCACGTCTACCGTCGAGCCGCTGCAGGGAGTCGAGAAGGGGATGGGGGTGAAGATCATCGCCTCGTACATGTCCCGTTCGCCGATCCAGATTCTGTCCTTCTCCGATAACCCCATTGCCACCCCTAAGGATCTGGAGGGCAAAACGCTGGCGACATCCATCTCTTCGACGTTCACCAACGTCTATGATCAATTCCTCTCCGTCAACGGCGTCGACGGAAGCAAGGTTAAGCTAGTCAAGGTGGAGACGGGGGCCCGGAATACGCTCTTCCTGAACAAGGAAGTCGATGGAGTCGCGGTATTCTCGACGAATGAGTACCCGATGTTCGAACAGAAGCTGGGCGAGAAGCTAACCCCTCTGTACACCGCGGACTTCGGCTTCGATATCGCCGGCTTGACGCTGGTGGCGAGCGATAAGTTCCTGCAGGATAATCCGAACACGACAAAACGGCTGCTTGCGGCGCTGTCCGAAGGCTTTCAATATACGTTCGACCATCCGGAGGAAGCGGCGCAGATCGCCAAGGGCATCTTCCCCGACACGGTGGACGAGAAGCTGACCGTCGAACAGATCAAGAGAACGGCCGAGCTGGCGATCTTCGGCGACAAGCCGATCGGTTGGTTGAACGAGGACAATCTGAAGAACACGGCCGATGTGCTCACGAACAGCGGCATGCTGAAAGCGGCGCCGAACCCATCGGACTATTACACGAACGAATTTTTCCAATAACGGATATGGCATGACTTCTTATAGAAGGAGGGACGCGACATGCGCTTGGGCAAGTCCATGCGGGCATTAAGCGTTATCTTGACCATCGTCGGGTTGTTCGCGCTATGGCAGCTCATCTGCTGGGCGGGCTCCATTCCCGAATACATTCTGCCTACTCCGTCCGATATCTTGCTCCGGATGGTCGAGGATGCGGACGCGCTATACCGTCACAGCTTGGTGACTCTATGGGAAGTGTTCCTCGGATTCGCGATGGCGGTCGCCTTCGGCATTCCGCTCGCGATCCTGCTGGTCTACTCCCGCTACATCTCGCAATCGTTCTTCCCGATTATCGTCGGCATTCATTGCGTCCCGATGGTGTCGCTGGCGCCCTTGCTCATCATTTGGTTCGGCTTCGGGCTGCTTACCAAGGTTCTTATCGCCTTCTTGATTTCGTTCTTCCCGATCGTGATCAACACGACGGTCGGCCTGCGGTCGATGGAGAAGGAGATGCTTAATCTCGCCAAGTCGCTTCGGGCCAGCTCGGCTCAGACGTTCCTCTACTTCCGTCTTCCGAAGGCTCTGCCTAGCATCTTCGGAGGGCTGAAGGTCGGGATTACGCTGGCTATCGTGGGGGCGATCGTCGCGGAATTCGTCGCCTCCGAGAAGGGGCTCGGCTACTTGCAGCTGATGGCGAACTCGCAGCTCGACGTTACGATGGAGTTCGCCGTTATTTTCACGCTGGGCATTATCGGAATCGGCTTGTTTAACCTGGTGGGGTGGATCGAGCGGTTGAGCATGCCTTGGTACCACGCGACGCGGAAGGAGGCGGACTGACATGCTGGGCAAAAAAATCGAGCTGCTGGACGCGGAGAAAACGTTTAAAGCGAGAACCGGACCGGTGCAGGCGCTGCGGCCTATCCAGCTGACCATCGAGGAGTCTACCTTCGTCTCGATCGTAGGGCCGAGCGGATGCGGCAAAAGCACGCTGATGAACATGATCGCCGGCCTGGAGCCGGCGTCGGGCGGGGAAATCCTGCTGGCGGGCCGATCGAGCCGGAAGCCGCAAGAAGGCAACGCAATCGTGTTCCAGAAGGACGTTCTCCTGGAATGGAGAACGGTCTTGGACAACGTCCTGCTGCCGTTCGAGCTTCATCACATTACTTGGTTCGACCGCCGTAGCAGACGAACGAACCGGGAGCTGGCGATGGAATTGTTGGAGATGGTCGGGCTCGGCGCGTTCGCCGACAAGTATCCCTTCGAGCTGTCGGGAGGAATGAGGCAACGCGTCTCGATCTGCCGCGCGCTCATCCAGAACCCGTCCCTGCTGATGATGGATGAGCCTTTCGGAGCGCTGGACGCGCTCACCCGTGAGCAAATGATGTACGACTTGCTCAAGATTTTCGACAAATACCAATTTACGGTCCTGTTCATTACCCACAGCATCGAGGAGGCCGTCTTCCTGTCCGATCGCGTCATCGTCATGTCTCCGCGTCCGGGAGCCGTCGTGCGGGACATTCCGATTGAGCTGGAGCGGCCTCGCACGATCGATACCCGCACGAACCCCGCTTTTCAGAAGCATGTGCAGGAGATTCGCGACGTATTCAAGGCCGAAGGCGTCTTGAAGGAGGTGTAGGGGATGGATGGATCGTATACGCTGGAATTCGTGCTTGCGGAGGGGGCGGCCCTCTTGGTTGTCGATATGCAGAACGATTTCGTGCATGATCGAGGGGCTATCGCTCAGGCGGGCAACCGGGTCGATCAGTATCAGAGGCTTGTGCCGACCGTGCGAAGCATAAGAAGCGCGGCCAGAAGGGCGGCGGTTCCGGTGTGGGTGATCGGGATGTCCCATAACGAAGAGAATGACGGCTATGACGCTTGGGTGCAGAGGCGCCGCGGCCGGGGACATCCGGATACGTGCCGCACGGGAAGCTGGGGGCAGCAATTCTATGAAGGAGTAGAACCCGAGCCTGGCGATCAGGTGTTCTGGAAGCATCGATACAGCGCCTTCGCGGGAACGGATCTTCAGGAGCGTCTCCGGGCGCAAGGAGTGCGAACGTTAGTCCTCGTTGGCCTGAATACGAATACTTGCGTGGAATCGACGGCTCGCGAGGCGCATCTGCTCGGCTTCCATGTCGTGGTGGCAAGGGATGCGACGGCATGCCAGTTCGAAGATTCTTTTGAGCCTAGCTTAACGAATATACACAGGCACTTCGGCATCGTGTCCACATCGGAGGACGTGAAGAAGTGCTGGAAGGAGACAGCCGAGAATGGGATACAGTGATCTGTTGAAGCTTACGATGGAACACCCGGGCGACGTAAGTCGCTTGGCGGAGCTGCTGGCGGAAGGGAAAATCCGTGCGGAGGAGATCAAGGGGATTATCGCACAGACGGAAGGCGACGGTTATGCTCGAGGCTATGCGACGCTGGCATTCCAGACGCTGCTCTCTCCCTACCTCGGATGGACGGCGGAAGAAGTGTTCGATCGCATTCCCATGATGATGATCGGCAAAACGGGCGGGTTGATGAGTCCGCATTATACTTTATTTCTAAAGCGGGATCGCAGCGAATCGGAGAGCAAGGCGGCTGAGGGGAAAAGATTCTCGTTCGGGGTAGCTTCCAGCCGAAAGCTGTCCCCGGAGGAGATCGGCACTCGGGTTCAGGTGGATCTGACGACGGAGACGGTGAAGCGGGCGATGGAAGACGCGGGACTGACCTCGGCGGACGACGTTCATTGCGTCGAGATCAAGTGTCCATGGGGGATCGGCGGCGCGCGTTCGAAGGCGTCATCGGCGCTCGGTTCCGCCGTCGCGCTTGGCGAGATCGAGAGAGAGCAAGTGGAAGAGGGCAGCATCAACGGGGATCATTCCTTGTATTCGGTGAAAACGTCGGTATCCGCGGGAGGAGAGCAGACGGCGGTTCGGGTCATCGTGATGGGCAACGTTCAGGGCTCCGCAAGTCCTCTGCGCATCGGTTCCGGCGTGATGAAGGACGCCTTCGATCTGGATGGACTTCTAGAGACGTTCCGATCGGTCGGAATGGAGGCTTCTCCGCTGCTTGCCGCAAGCGACCGGAGCCGAATCGTTCAAGTATTCGTGAATGCAGGTTCCGACGCCTTGCCGCATATTCGGGGACAGCGCCATACGATTCATTCGGATGCTCTGAGCATGCATGCAGGCATCGTGGCCAAAGCGGTGGCCAACGCCGTGGTCGGCAGCTTCGTGGGAGACGCCTCGATCCTGTGCTCGGCCGGATCGGAGCACCAAGGACCGCAAGGCTCGAACTTGATCGCGCTTGTGGTTAGGGACTAGAGAGGAGCGGCGGAGATGAACGAATGGACGACGCGCGGGTTCGCCAACGAGCATGCGCACTTGGACAAGGGGATGCTGTACGCTTCCTATCCTTATCAGGATGAGCCGGGTCCGATTCGCGCGGAGTGGACGAGACGGGCGAAGGGAGCATTCACGAAGCAAGATATTTACGATCGGGCGGAGAAGGCGTTGCGGACGATGCTCGACTACGGAACAAGGTATGTCCGAACGCATGCGGATGTCGATCCTTTGGTCGGCTTGCAGGGCATCGAAGCTTTGCTCGAATTGAAGGAACGATATGCGGACCGGATCGTGATCGATCTGACGGCGTTCTGCCAGGAGGGGTTCGATCGGTTTCCGCAGAGCGAGGAGCTGCTTCTTGAAGCGCTTCGGATGGGGAAAATGGGGATCGGCGGCCATACGCTGGCGGATGCGGACGGCAAGTCGCACATCGATCGGATTTTCTCGATCGCGGAAGCGGGCGGCGCGGAGTGGATGGAGTTCCACACGGACGAGAGCGGTCGTCCCGAACACTTCCTGCTTCCGTATCTGGCTAAGGAGACGGAGCGGCGCGGATGGGGCGGCCGAACCTACGCGATCCACTGCAATTCCCTCGCCAACGTAACCGAGAAGGAAGCGGAGGAAGCGATCGCCCTGGTGGCCCGAAGCGGGCTGCACGTGACGGTATGCCCGACGGCGATCGCAACCCGGGCGCTTGCTCCGGTGAAGAAGCTTCGAGAGGCGGGCGTGAGGATCGGCCTCGGGAGCGACAACGTTGGCGATTACTTCAATCCGTACGGAAGCGGCAACATGCTGCAATACGCTCAGCTGCTTGCCTATATCCAGCGGTTCTACGAACCTGCGGAGACGGAGTATCTCGTCGGTCTCCTGCTTCAAGATCCGATTCACGCGGATGCCGCGGCTAAGCTGGAGAAGCTTGCCGTTCGCTATCGTTACGATGACGGGGCGGCGAGGGAACTGATCGCCCACGCTTGTTCTCCCCGGTCTTCTATCTCTCTGAGGGAAGGGGAAACCTGTTGATGCAGGACTACGGCGCATACGCGGATAGGAATGTAAAGCTGGCTCCGAGCGGGAGTGGGAGATTGTCGGGCCTGACCTTCGCCGTCAAGGATGTGTTCGAGATCGAAGGGCGCGTCTCCGGCGCGGGGAATCCGGACTGGCTTCGGACCCATCGGCCGGCAAGCCGCACGGCTCCTTCCATCGCGGCCTTATTGGCGGAAGGGGCAGCGATGGAAGGAATCACCCATACGGACGAGCTGATGTTCAGTTTGAACGGAGAGAACGCGCATTACGGAACGCCCGTAAATCCGAAGGCGAAGGATTGCGTGCCCGGAGGATCGTCGAGCGGATCGGCCGTGGCGGTGGCGTCCGGTACGGCGGACTTTGCGATCGGCACCGATACGGGAGGCTCCGTGCGAATTCCCGCCTCCTATTGCGGCATCTATGGGTATCGGCCATCCCATGGGGCGATTACGGTAGAGGGACTCATTCCTTTGGCGCGATCGTTCGATACGGTGGGCATCCTGGCACGCGATCCGGCAATACTGGAGAAGGCAGGTGCGGTTCTTCTCGGAAGCGGGAGCCGAGAAGGGAAGGAAGGCGAGGGCGAGGGGGACGAGGGATTTCGCCGAATCGGGTTCGTCAAAGAAGCCTGGGCGCTCGCCAATCCGAGGTTCGAGGGGCTTCCCGAAGGTTGGTTGGCCGGGCTCGCAGCGCAGGGAATGGAGAGCGAATGGATCGAGCTTGCGCCCGAAGGCTTGGGCGAATGGGCGAGCACGTTCCGGGAGATTCAGGGACATGAGATTTGGAGCCAGCACGGGCAATGGATCGAGCGGGAGAGGCCGACATTCGCTCCGGACATAGCGGGGCGTTTCGAAGCGGCCAAGCTTCAGCATGCGAAAGACATCGAAGGGGCGAGGCTTCGCCGGCAAGCAATTCGCGAACGCGTGGAGCGTATCCTCGGGGAGGATGGAATGCTTCTGCTTCCCACGGCTCCAGGGGCGGCACCGCCACTTCGCTTGCCGGCGGAACGGTTGGACGTCTGGAGGGCCGGCGTTCTTCAATTGACTTGCATCGCCGGCTTGACCGGATTGCCCCAAGTACAGATCCCCTTGGAATCGAGCTTCGGAGCGCCGATCGGGATATCGGTCATTGCCGGTAAAGGGCAGGACCGCAAGCTGCTTGCTTGGGTTCGCCGTCTGGTCGAGAGCCGCGCGGTCGAATTGGTGGCGCATTCCAGAACGGAGAGTGCGCTGTGAGAATCGTTACGCTGCTGCAGGAGGGCGAAGAGCTATCGGCCGTTCGAATCTCCAGAGGGTTCGTGCCTCTAAGGAACATCCGCGAGAACGGAGGAGGGGAATGGCCGAATCATCTGGACGCCTTGTTCGCCGAGGGGCGATACGAAGAGTTCAAAGCTTGGTTTGAGAAGGGAGAGGGCCGGAGCCTCGCCGAAGGACTGGAGGCGATCCCCGAAGAGAATGTCGAATACGCTCCCTTGCTGCGCAGGCCGGGGAAGATATGGGGCATCGGCATGAACTATGGGTTCGGGCAACCCGGCTCGCCGATCGCTGGCCCGGACGAAGAGCCGGTCGGATTCCTGAAGCCGGCGACGTCTCTCGGCGGAATGCGGGATTCGATCGTATTGCCGGAAGGAGCAGGGGCGATTACGGCCGAGGCGGAGCTCGCTATCGTTATCGGCCGCAAGTGCCGTAACGTCGGCGAGGAGGAGGCGCGAAGCTGCGTTGCCGGCTTCGCGGCCGTTCTGGACGTGACGGCGGCGGATATCCATGCTAGGAACCCGAGATTTCTGACCCGGGCCAAGAGCTATGACACCTTCTTCGGGCTTGGGCCGGAGTTGGTCTGTCCGGAAGAGGTTCCCGATCTTCTAGAGCTGGAAGTGGCGACGGCGCTGAACGGCAAGACGGAGCATCGCAATAAAGTCGCGAACATGAGATATCGGCCTTGGTACGCGGTTGCCTTCCATTCCAGCTTCATGACTCTTAACCCGGGGGATATCCTGATGACGGGAACGCCGGGAGCGGTCGCGCTTCGATCGGGAGATTTGGCGGAATGCCGGATCGAGGGTTTCCTGCCACTGGTGCAAAAGGTGATAAAACGATAAAACCATCAAAAAAGAGACCCTCCGCCTCATCGGGCGACAGGGACTCTTTTTTGATGGTTTTACGCTCTTACTCGTTACATTTTCTCCGGTTCCGGATACTCGACGCCCAGAGTGTCGACGGTTACTTTCTTCATAACGGGAGGAGTGACCGGTTTGGATAGCGCTCCATCGGAGCCTTCGACAGTCTCGAGATTGACGATCTCCTCGAGGACGTCGAATCCTTCCGTTAACTTGCCGAAGCCAGCATAGAGGCCATCCAGATAGTCAGCCGTTCCGTCCATGATGAAGAACTGGGAACCGGCGGTATCCGCGGATTGACCTCTTGCCATGGAGAGAACGCCTTTCTCGTGCAACAGCTTATTGGTGACGCCGTTGTTCGCGAATTCTCCCTTGATCGAATATCCGGGACCGCCGGATCCATTGCCGGCGGGGTCGCCGCCTTGAATCATGAAGCCTTTAATGATCCGGTGGAAGGTGAGGCCATCATAAAACCCGCTCTTCACGAGGGAGATGAAGTTGTTGACCGTATTAGGAGCGACTTCGGGGTAGAGCTCGGCCTTGAGGATCTTGCCGCTGTCCATCTCGATCGTAACGATCGGATGGCTGGCGTTCGGATCGACGGAACCGGTGAAAGCGGCGGGTTTGTCGTTGTTCTTGCCGCAGCCCGATAGTAGAACGGATATTAGGGCGATTCCTGCCAGCAATAGCAGGAGCGGTTTGCGCGAGTTGGATTTCATGAGTATGGAATGCCTCCTTATGCTTGTTCAACCTGAATCATAGCATAAGATGCGCAGCAATATCCATTGCTCGGAATGACGTCGCAGGAAACGTTTTGAACGTGTTTCTACTATATATATGTGTTTGGATTAGCATGTCCTGAACGATCGGAACGTATTAGGTAACCGTCTATTGAAAACATTAAAATTTTGTTGCAATTGACTGGGCAGATCGCTATAATAGTGAATGTTGGTCTGTGACTGTGCGATGATGCGAGAGGTTGCCGACACACCCGGCCCCTTTGCCATAGGGTGGCCAGAGGGAGCTTGTCGGGTTATTCTCGCGGAGTATGTCCGATTCCAAAATTGGGCGAATGAAGGAGGGAACTTCTATGGCAAAGCAAAAAATCCGTATCCGTTTGAAAGCTTACGATCATCGTATCCTGGATCAATCCGCGGAGAAGATCGTTGAAACGGCTAAGCGCACGGGTGCCGGCGTATCCGGTCCGATCCCGCTGCCGACCGAGAAGCAAGTCATCACGATCTTGCGCGCGGTCCACAAGTACAAGGATTCGCGTGAGCAATTCGAAATGCGCACGCACAAGCGCTTGATTGACATCGTCAATCCGACGCCGCAAACGGTAGACGCGCTGATGCGCCTTGACCTGCCGTCCGGCGTGGATATCGAAATCAAGCTTTAATAGTTATCAACAGATTATTTGAAGAAGGAAAAGAGGTGTCAACATGAAAGGAATCTTGGGACGTAAGATCGGAATGACTCAGGTGTTCGCCGCAGACGGAAGCGTCGTGCCGGTAACCGTAGTCGAAGCGACTCCGAACGTTGTTCTGCAGGTTAAGACTGCGGAGAACGATGCATACGAAGCGGTTCAGCTTGGTTTCGCAGACAAGCGCGAGAAGCTCTCGAACAAGCCTGCTATCGGTCATGCTAAGAAAGCCAACACTGGCCCCAAGCGCTTCATTCGCGAAATCAGCGGTTCGCAAGGCCTCGAGGTCGGTGCGGAAGTCAAAGTTGACGTATTTGCTGAGGGAGAGTTTGTTGACGTAACGGGTGTTTCTAAGGGTAAAGGAACGGCGGGCGCCATCAAGCGTTGGGGCTTCCAACGCGGCAAGATGACGCACGGTTCCAAGTACCACCGCGGTAACGGTTCGCTCGCAACGATCCGCGACGCTAACCGCGTACCGAAGGGCAAGAAGATGCACGGCCGTCTCGGCAGCGAGACGATCACGGTTCAGAACCTCGAGATCGTTAAGGTCGACGTTGAACGCAACGTGCTTCTGATCAAGGGATCCGTACCGGGAGCTCGCAACAGCTACCTCAAAATCCGCGCAGCGGTGAAGAAATAAGAACTGCTTAAGAAAGGAGGACCACTCTCATGCCAAAAGTGTCTGTATATAACGTAAGCGGCAGCCAAGTAGGCGAGCTCGAGCTGGCAGAGAACATTTTCGGCGTTAACCCGAATACTCATGTTCTTCACAGCGCAGTCGTTCTGCAGCAAGCAGCCGTACGTCAAGGTACGCACAAAACGAAAGGCCGTTCCGAAGTTCGCGGCGGCGGTCGTAAACCATGGAAACAAAAGGGCACCGGACGCGCTCGTCAAGGCTCGATCCGTTCCCCGCAATGGAAAGGCGGCGGTATCGTCTTCGGACCGACTCCGCGCAGCTACGGCTTCAAACTTCCTCGTAAGGTTCGTCGTCTGGCGATCAAGTCGGCACTGTCCAGCAAGGTAATCGGGGGCGAAATCATCGTTCTGGATCAACTGAGCCTGGCAGCTCCGAAGACGAAGGAGTTCGCGCAAATCCTGAACAACCTCAAAGTCGAGCGCAAGGCTCTGGTCGTAACGGCCGACTACGAGGACAATGTGGCGCTGTCCGCACGCAACATCCCTGGAGTGAAGTTCGTCTCCGCTACGGGAATCAACGTGCTTGACATCATGGTGCATGATAAGCTTATCATCACCAAAGATGCGGTCGCCAAAGTCGAGGAGGTGTTCGCGTAATGAAAAACCCTCGCGATATTATCAAGCGTCCGGTCATTACCGAGCGCACGAGCGAGTTCGTCGAACAACTGAAATACGTGTTCGAAGTCGATCTCAAAGCCAACAAGACCGAAATCAAGCTTGCTATCGAAGCCATCTTCGGCGTGAAGGTCGCAAGCGTAAATACGCTCCGCATGCCTGCCAAGCCTCGTCGCTATGGACGTCACTCCGGATACACTTCGGAATGGAAGAAAGCGATCGTGCAACTGGCCGAAGGCAGCAAGCCGCTCGAATTCTTCGAAGCATCCGTATAACAAGTCTCTAAAGTAAGGAGGGAAACCAAGTGGCAGTTAAAAAGTTTAAGCCGACATCGCCAAGCCGTCGTCAAATGACGATGTCTACTTTCGAAGAAGTAACGACTTCTACACCCGAGAAATCGCTTCTCGCGCCTCTGCCGAAGCGCGGCGGACGCAACCACCAAGGCAAGATCACGGTTCGTCACCAAGGCGGCGGTCACAAGCGCAAATATCGGATTATCGACTTCAAGCGCAACAAGGACGAAGTTCCTGGCCGCGTAGCGTCGATCGAATACGATCCTAACCGTACTTCTTACATCGCTCTGATCAACTACCTCGACGGAGAGAAGCGTTACATCATCGCTCCTAAGGGCTTGAAGGTTGGCGACGAGATCGTGTCCGGCCCTAGCGCCGACATCAAGGTAGGTAACGCGCTTCCGCTGGAGAACATTCCGGTCGGTACGGTTATCCACAACATCGAGCTGAAGCCTGGCAAGGGCGGACAATTGGTTCGCGCCGCGGGTACGGAAGCTCAATTGCTCGGCAAGGAAGACGTTTATGTAACGATCCGTCTGACTTCCGGCGAAATCCGCAAGATCCTGAAGCAATGCCGCGCTACGATCGGTTCCGTGGGCAACCAAGACCACGAGCTGATCAACATCGGTAAAGCAGGACGTTCCCGCAACTTGGGCAAGCGCCCAGTCGTTCGCGGCGTCGTCATGAACCCGGTGGATCACCCGCACGGTGGTGGCGAAGGCCGCGCTCCGATCGGCCGCAAATCCCCGATGTCTCCTTGGGGCAAACCGACGCTCGGTTACAAAACCCGCAAGAAGAAGAAAGCATCGAGCCAATATATCGTACGTCGCCGCAAGTAATGGCCGTACGCCGGGTGGCGATAACGGCCTACCCTCACAATGGGTTGAAGGGAGGATTTTACCATGGGTCGCAGCTTGAAGAAAGGGCCTTTCGTCGACGACTACCTCTTCAAAAAGGTAGAAGTGCTTAACGAAGGCAACAAAAAAGTCGTAATCAAAACGTGGTCCCGCCGTTCGACGATTTTCCCGCAGTTCGTCGGTCACACGTTCGCCGTATACGACGGCCGCAAGCATGTTCCTGTCTACGTGACGGAAGACATGGTCGGTCATAAGCTCGGTGAGTTCGCTCCAACGCGTACGTACAAAGGACACACCGACGACGACAAGAAGACTGGCAAGCGCTAAGAACTTAAGTCCGGGTAACCGGTGCACGTAACGCAAGAGAGGAGGTACATCGATGTCTCAAGAAGCGAAAGCCGTCGCGAGCTACATTCGCATTCCGGCCCGCAAGGTCAGACTGGTCGTAGACTTGATCCGCGGCAAGAAGGTAGGCGAAGCGATCGCCATCCTGCGCCACACTCCGCGTTCCGCATCTCCTGTTCTGGAGAAGCTGCTGAACTCCGCCGTGGCCAACGCTGAGCATAACTACCAACTGGACGTGAATAAGCTGGTCATCTCCCAAGCTTATGTGAATGAAGGCCCAACCCTGAAAAGGTTCCAGCCTCGTTCGCAAGGTCGCGCGTTCAGCATCTTCAAGCGGACCAGTCACATTACGCTGGTCGTATCCGAAAAATAAGGAGGGACAACGTGTGGGTCAAAAAGTAAATCCGGTCGGTCTTCGCATCGGCGTTATCCGCGATTGGGAATCCAAGTGGTACGCTGACAAAGATTTCGGCGCCCTTCTGATGGAGGATGTCAAAATCCGCGAATTCCTCAAAAATAAACTGAAAGACGCGGCTGTATCGCGCTTCGAAATCGAACGCGCCGCTAACCGCGTTAACGTAACGATCCACACCGCCAAGCCGGGCATGGTTATCGGCAAGGGCGGCGCGGAAGTGGAAGTCATCCGCGGTCAGCTGACGAAGCTGACGGGCGGCAAGAAGGTACACATCAACATCTCCGAGATCAAGAACCCGGAATTGGACGCTATCCTCGTAGCAGAGGGCATCGCTCAACAGCTGGAACGTCGTACTTCGTTCCGCCGCGCGATGAAGCAAGCGATCCAACGTACGCTTCGCCAAGGCGCGAAGGGCATCAAAACGTCGGTCAGCGGACGTCTGGGCGGCGCGGAAATCGCACGTACGGAAGGCTACAGCGAAGGAACGGTTCCGCTGCATACCCTGCGCGCGGACATCGACTACGGAACGGCTGAAGCGCACACGACTTACGGTCGTATCGGCGTTAAAGTCTGGATCTATCGCGGCGAAGTCCTTCCGGCTAAGAAGAAGAGAGCAGCTCAGGAAGGAGGCAACTGATCATGTTGGTCCCTAAACGCGTAAAACACCGCAAGCAGCACCGCGGGAAGATGAAAGGCCGCGCTAAAGGCGGCACGACAGTAAGCTTCGGCGAATTCGGCCTTCAAGCCCAAGAGCCTTCTTGGGTAACGAACCGTCAAATCGAAGCCGCTCGTATTGCCATGACCCGTTACATCAAGCGTGGCGGTAAAGTATGGATCAAGGTATTCCCAGATAAGCCGATCACCCAGAAGCCTCTTGAAGTCCGGATGGGTAGCGGTAAAGGTAACGTCGAGAAGTGGGTAGCCGTCGTTAAGCCGGGCAAAGTCATGTTCGAGCTTGCTGGCGTATCCGAGGAAGTCGCACGTGAAGCGATGCGTCTTGCAGCTAACAAGCTGCCTATCAAGACGAAGTTTGTGAAACGTGAAGAACTGGGTGGTGAAGCGAATGAAGGGCAGTGAGTTCCGCAACCTGACGTCCGTCGAGATCGAACAAAAGGTCGCCGGCTTCAAGGAAGAACTGTTTAACCTCCGTTTCCAACTGGCAACAGGCCAACTGGACAACCCGCACCGCATCAGCGAGCTGCGCAAAGAGATTGCCCGGGCCAAAACAATTCTGCGCGAGCGTGAACTCGGCATCGGCTAACCCCCGAATATAAAACCCGAAACGCTTACGGGAAGGAGGATTTTCAATGAGCGAACGCAACAACCGCAAGGTGCAGATCGGCAAAGTCGTCTCCGACAAGATGGACAAAACGATCGTAGTGGCTGTCGAAACGTACAAGAAGCACAGCCTCTATCATAAGCGCATCAAGTACACGAAGAAGTTCAAGGCTCACGACGAGAACAACGACGCGAAGATCGGCGACACCGTGAAGATCATGGAGACCCGCCCGCTGTCGAAGGACAAGAACTGGCGCCTTGTCGAAATCACTGAGAAAGCCGTTATTCTGTAACGCGACCTCACCCGTAACTGAAAGGAGGACCTAGCGATGATTCAACCGTTTACGAGATTGGCCGTTGCCGACAACTCCGGTGCGAAAGAACTGATGTGCATCCGCGTGCTTGGCGGTACGGGACGTCGCGTCGGACACATCGGCGATCTGATCGTTGCTTCCGTGAAACAAGCAACACCAGGCGGCGTTGTCAAGAAAGGCGATGTCGTGAAGTGCGTAATCGTCCGTACGAAGCGTTCGGTGCGTCGTAAAGATGGTTCCTATATCGCGTTCGACGAGAACGCAGCCGTAATCGTCAAAGAAGACAAGAGCCCTCGCGGCACGCGTATCTTTGGACCAGTCGCTCGCGAACTTCGCGACCGCGACTTCATGAAAATCATTTCCCTGGCTCCGGAAGTTCTGTAATCCGGCTGATGCTCATGGAGAAACACTCAAGGAGGTGTACCCATGCCCCGTTTGAAAAAAGTGCTTGAATCGCATAACAATAAGCTGCATGTGAAGAAGGACGATAACGTCATCGTCATCTCCGGCAAAGATAAGGGCAAGAAGGGCCGCGTTATCGCCGCTTACCCTCGCGAGAACCGCGTCTTGATCGAAGGCGTAAACCTCGTCAAGAAGCATACCCGTCCTAGCGCGAACAACCCGCAAGGCGGAATCATCGAGCAAGAAGCTCCGATTCATGCATCCAACGTCATGCACGTGGATCCGAAGACCGGCAAAGCAACTCGGATCGGCTACAAAGTGCTTGAGAATGGCACGAAAGTCCGGATCGCTAAGCGCTCTGGCCAAGAAATCGACTAATCGCAGTCAAGACGGAAAGGAGGTCACTGTGACAAATGGCAGCAAGAATGAAAGAACGTTTCCAGAATGAAATTACTCCTGCTCTGATGCAGAAGTTCAGCTACAAGTCGGTCATGCAAGTGCCGAAGATCGAGAAGGTTGTCATTAACATGGGCGTAGGCGACGCGGTTCAAAACTCCAAGGTTCTGGACGCAGCCGTCGAAGATCTGCAAAAGATCGCTGGCCAAAAGCCGGTCATCACCCGCGCGAAGAAGTCCATCGCAGGCTTCCGCCTTCGCGAGAACGCTCCGATCGGCGCCAAGGTTACGCTTCGCGGCGACCGCATGTACTACTTCCTCGACAAGCTGTTCAACATCTCTCTTCCGCGCGTACGCGACTTCCGCGGCGTATCGAGCAAGGCGTTCGACGGACGCGGCAACTACACGCTCGGATTGAAAGAGCAGCTGATCTTCCCTGAAATCGAGTACGACAAAGTCGACAAGATTCGCGGGATGGACATTGTTATCGTAACGACTGCACAATCGGACGAAGAAGCGCGTGAACTGCTGACCCAACTGGGCATGCCGTTCACGAAGTGACGTCGCCCACCTGGCCTAAGAGCCAAGGGACCCATTGGGAGGTGTAAAGCAAGTGGCAAAAACGTCGATGAAAATCAAGCAACAACGCCCGCCGAAGTTCAAAGTCCGTGCTTACACGCGGTGCGAACGTTGCGGACGTCCGCACTCCGTATTGCAAAAGTTCAAGATTTGCCGGATTTGTTTCCGTGAGTTGGCATATAAAGGCCAGATTCCTGGCGTCAAAAAAGCGAGCTGGTAATCAGCCTAGTTCGGGAAGGAGGTTTACCCCATGGTTATGTCTGATCCCATTGCAGATATGCTTACGCGCATTCGCAACGCGAATCTTGTGCGTCACGAGACGGTAGAACTGCCTGCGTCCAAAGTGAAAAAGCAAATCGCAGAAATCCTCAAACGCGAAGGCTTCATCCGTGATGCCGAATACGTCGAGGACAACAAGCAAGGGTTGATCCGTATCTTCTTGAAGTACGGAGCCAACAACGAGCGTGTCATTACGGGCCTGAAGCGCATTAGCAAGCCTGGCCTGCGCGTATACACGAAGTCGAACGAAGTGCCTCGCGTACTGGGCGGCCTCGGCATCGCGATCATTTCTACATCCCAAGGCATCGTAACCGACAAGGAAGCCCGTCAAGGGAAGTCCGGCGGCGAAGTGCTCTGCTACGTTTGGTAATAGAACCCGTACAAGATAGGAGGTGTACCCATGTCCCGTATCGGACGTAAACCGATCCAGGTGCCTAACGGCGTGGACGTGAACCTGGATAACAACACGATTACGGTTAAAGGACCGAAAGGAACTTTGTCCCGTGAATTGCACAAAGATATGAAGGTAACGGTCGAATCGAACGTTATCAACGTCGAAAGACCTTCCGATCAGAAGCTTCATCGCTCCCTGCACGGCACGACGCGCAGCGTCGTCGCTAACATGGTTAGCGGCGTAACGGAAGGATTCGCGAAGAGCCTTGAGCTGGTGGGCGTAGGTTACCGTGCTAGTAAGTCGGGCGAGAAGCTCGTACTGAACGTTGGCTACTCTCATCCGGTCGAGTTCGTCCCTGAGAAAGGCATCGAGTTCGAAGTTCCGGCTCAGAACAAGATCATTATCAAGGGCATCGACAAGGAAGCCGTCGGCTCCATCGCTGCGAAAGTTCGCGACGTACGTCCGCCAGAGCCTTACAAAGGCAAAGGCATCAAGTACGAAGGCGAGCGTATTATTCGCAAAGAAGGTAAAGCTGGTAAGAAGAAATAATAAAACGAAGTTGCGGGTGGCTTAAGAATTGAATCGGGGGCTGCCCAGATGCAACCGTTAAGGAGAGTTTTCTTAATGATTACCAAAGGCGATAAGAACAAAGCCCGTCTGAAGCGTCACCTTCGCGTGCGCAAGAAGATCACCGGCACGAACGAGCGTCCGCGCCTGTCCGTATTCCGTTCCTCGAAGCATATCTACGCTCAGCTGATCGACGACGTCAAGGGCGTAACCCTGGCTTCCGCTTCGACGGTTGACAAGGAGCTTGCGGCATCGATCGGCAACGGCGGCAACGTCGAGTCGGCTGGCAAGGTTGGCGAATTGATCGCTAAGCGCGCAATTGCCAAAGGGTACGAGAACGTCGTGTTCGACCGCGGCGGCTACCTGTACCATGGACGTATTCAAGCACTGGCAGACGCAGCTCGCGAAGCTGGTCTGAAGTTCTAAAATAAAATTTAGACACAAGGAGGGTAAACGACTTGCGTGTAGATCCAAACACATTGGAACTGACTGAAAAAATGGTCCAGATCAACCGCGTTGCTAAAGTCGTCAAGGGCGGTCGCCGTTTCAGCTTTAGCGCACTCGTCGTTGTCGGCGACGGCAAAGGTTGGGTTGGCGCAGGAATCGGCAAAGCAGGCGAAGTTCCTGATGCGATTCGCAAGGGCATCGAAGATGCCAAGAAGAATCTGATTTACGTTCCGCTGGTCGGCACGACCATTCCGCACGCCGTTACGGGACACTTCGGCGCCGGCAAAGTGCTGCTGAAACCGGCATCGGAAGGTACGGGAGTTATCGCGGGCGGCCCTGTCCGCGCCGTGCTCGAGCTCGCCGGAGTCGGCGACATTTTGACGAAATCGCTCGGCTCTTCCAACTCGATTAACATGGTTAACGCGACGTTGGAGGGACTTTCCCGACTGAAGCGCGCTGAAGACGTAGCGAAACTCCGCGGCAAGTCCGTGGAAGAGCTGTTGGGTTAAGGAGGGGTACGAAATGGCAAAACTGCAAATCACCCTCAAACGCAGTCTGATTGGCCGTCCTGAGGTTCAACGCTCGACGGTACAATCGCTGGGTCTCCGTAAGGTGAACTCCACTGTCGTTAAAGAAGACAATGTGGCTATTCGCGGCATGGTTAATGCCGTCAGCCATCTGGTTGAAGTTAAAGAAGTTTAAGATGTCCAAGGAATTCCTGTAAGGGCAAATCACTCAAGGAGGTGCGACGAACGATGAAATTGCATGAACTTTCTCCTGCTGAAGGATCCAAGTTCTCCCGCAAGCGCGTCGGTCGCGGCATCGGCAGCGGTATGGGCAAAACGTCCACTCGCGGTCACAAAGGTCAAAACGCCCGTTCCGGCGGCGGTGTTCGTCCCGGATTCGAAGGCGGCCAGAACCCTCTGTACCGTCGCTTGCCGAAGCGCGGCTTTAACAATGATCGTTTTGCTACCGAGTTTGCGATCGTTAACCTGGAACAACTGAACGCATTCGCTGCTGGAACTGAAGTAACGCCTGAGCTTCTGCTCTCTCAAGGGATCTTGAAGAACCCGAAAGACGGAATCAAGATTCTGGGCAACGGCGAGCTGTCTGTACAACTGACCGTTAAGGCTCACAAGTTCTCTCAGACCGCAGTAGCTAAAATTCAGGCCGCCGGCGGTAAAACCGAGGTGATCTAATGTTCGCGACCGTCTCCAACATTTGGAAAGTAGAGGACCTTCGCAAGAGGATCCTGTTTACCCTTTTCATCCTGCTTGTCTATCGCGTAGGTTCTTTCATTCCGGTTCCGAACATTGACAAAAGCGTGCTTGAGGCAGTCAACGAGCAAGGCAACGAGCTCTTCGGCCTCCTCAACACGTTCTCCGGCGGCGCCCTGTTCCAATTCTCTATCTTCGCCCTGGGGATCATGCCTTACATCACGGCGTCTATCATCGTACAGCTTCTGTCGATGGACGTCATTCCTAAGTTCGCGGAGTGGGCAAAAGAAGGCGAGAACGGCAAGCGCAAGCTGGCGCAGGTCACACGCTACGGGACGGTCATCCTGGGTCTGATCCAGGCATTCGCAACATCGATCGGATTCAACCGAATCTACAATAACGATATGGTCCTCGATCCGTCTTGGGCTACCTACATCATGATTGCGATCGTGTTGACGGCCGGTACCTCGTTCCTGATGTGGCTCGGAGAGCAAATCAACGAGAAGGGGATTGGCAACGGGATCTCGATCCTGATGTTCGCCGCCATCGTATCGCGGGTTCCGCAATACGCGCAGGACATCTACAGAGACCAGTTCGCGAACAACGACGGAGAGCTTTTCTGGGCGATCATCAAAGTCGTGATCATCGCGGTCATCGTTCTCTTCATCATCGTTGGCGTCATCTTCATTCAGCAAGGGGTTCGCAAGATTCCGGTTCAATACGCGAAGCGCGTTGTCGGACAGAAGATGTACGGCGGACAATCGACGCACATTCCTCTCAAGGTGAATGGCGCCGGCGTTATCCCGGTTATCTTCGCTTCCTCGCTGCTGATGTTCCCGGTCACGATCGCTCAGTTCTGGGCCGGTCATGATTGGGCGAACTGGATCATCAGCCACCTGTACTATGACAGACCGCTTGGTATGGTCCTTTACATCCTGCTGATCGTCGGATTTACGTTCTTCTACACGTTCGTTCAGTTCAACCCTCAACAGTTGGCCGACAACATGAAGAAGAACGGCGGTTACATCCCAGGCATTCGCCCGGGCAAGCCGACCTCCGGCTATCTG
>Ga0065721_10049045_pt1 | contig 49244 bp, 51 predicted proteins | sample Mesricmetagenome_FD_59108 | JGI IMG/M metagenome (GOLD analysis project Ga0065721, IMG submission 59108) | Mesophilic microbial community from rice straw/compost enrichment Sample: eDNA_1 v2 (version 2) | ecosystem: Engineered > Solid waste > Grass > Composting > Bioreactor | place: USA: Davis...
GCGGCGGGCGCAGGCGGCGCGCAGGTCCACCACCGCGTCGCGCAAGGCCGGCGGCAGGACGGAAAGGGTGAACTCGCCCATGGTGTCCGCCATCTCCGCGGCCAGCTTGTCGCGGATCACGGGGCGGGGGTCGAAGGCAGGCAAGGCCGTGCCGCCGACCCGGGCGGGCGGGTTGCCCAGGACCTTCGCGACGCCGAAATGACGGGCGACGAATTCCTCCGCCGCCGCGGGATCGAGCGGGTCGAAATAGTTCTCCGGCTCGGGGAGATAAGGCGTCCCGTAGGCATGGGCGACATGGGCATACGCCAGACGCGGCCCGTCCGGCAGGTGGCGCAAGCGGATCACCGGACCCAGACTCGGGCGCCAGAACCCGCCGTCGATGACGACGAACCGGCGGATACGGTCGGCCATGTAGGCCGCTTCCTCGGTGAAGGCCTTGAACCCCGCCGCGTCGGCGCGGTAGGCGCCGCTTGCCGCCCATGGACGGCCCCGCAGGACCCGCCAGCCATCCACCAGCGGGTGCCCCTCGAGGTCCGGGGCAGCGGCGTCGGTGCGCCAGCCGCCCTCGCGGACGGTGTCCGCCAGCAACGCCTGTTCCACCCCGCCCTTGCGGGGCACCTCTTCCCACAACCCGCCCCGGAAGACGCGGTACCGCCTGGAAAGGCCACGGCCTTCCTCCCCGCGGAACCGGACCTCCCGGAGCCATGAACCCGGTTCCCCGGAATCCTCCCACACCATGACGACCGGCGCTTCCGGACCGGAGGCTGTCTCGAGCTCCAGTGCGAACACCCCGAAACGGCCTGCGGGTCCCCCTTTGGAGGACCCGAGATAGGCGACCGGCAGTTCGATGGTGACGGTGCCGGTCATCGCCGGCACGCGTCCTTTCCGGCGTCGGACACCTATTCCTCGTCGGGGAAGGTGCCGCCCTCGTCATCCGGTCCGGTCAGCAGGATCTCGCTGAGCAGGCCTGCCTCGGAACGGACCTTGTTCTCGATGACGGCGGCGACCTCGGGATTGTCGAGCAGATAACGCTTGACGTTCTCGCGGCCCTGGCCGAGGCGCTGGCTGTCGTAGGAGAACCACGCGCCGGACTTCTCGACGATGCCGGCCTTGACGCCGAGGTCGATGAGCTCGCCCATCTTGGACACGCCCTGGCCGTAGAGGATGTCGAACTCGACTTGGCGGAACGGCGGGGCGAGCTTGTTCTTGACCACCTTGACGCGGGTCTGGTTTCCCATGATCTCGTCGCCGTCCTTGATCGAGCCGATGCGGCGGATGTCGAGGCGCACCGAGGCGTAGAACTTGAGGGCGTTGCCGCCTGTGGTGGTCTCGGGCGAGCCGTACATGACGCCGATCTTCATGCGGATCTGGTTGATGAAGATCACCATGCACTTGGACTTGGAGATCGACCCGGTCAGCTTGCGCATGGCCTGGCTCATCAGGCGGGCCTGCAGGCCCGGCAGGCTCTCGCCCATCTCGCCCTCGAGTTCGGCCCTGGGGGTGAGGGCGGCGACCGAGTCGACCACGAGCACGTCGATGGCGCCGGAACGCACCAGCGTGTCGGCGATCTCGAGCGCCTGCTCGCCGTTGTCCGGCTGGGAGATCAACAGGTCGTCGACGTTGACCCCGAGCTTCTTGGCGTAGACCGGGTCCAGCGCGTGTTCGGCGTCCACGAAGGCGCAGATCCCGCCCTTCTTCTGTGCCTCGGCCACCACATGGAGCGCCAGGGTCGTCTTGCCCGAGGATTCGGGGCCGAAGATCTCGACGATGCGGCCCTTGGGCAGGCCGCCGATGCCGAGGGCGATGTCGAGCCCGAGCGAACCGGTGGACACCGCTTCCACGGCGGCGATGGCGCCGTCGCCGAAGCGCATCACCGTACCCTTGCCGAAATTGCGCTCGATCTGGCCGAGGGCCGCGAGCAGCGCCTTCTGCTTGTCGTCGCCGGCCCCGGCGTCGATGGTCTTGCCCCGGGGAGGGACGATCTTGAGGTCAGTTGTCTTTCCGGCCACGGGGCGGCTCCGATTCGGTGTGTGAGAACGTAAGGGGAACGTAGACGCCGCCCACGCATGTGGCAAGCGCCATCCGCGGCAGGGTTAACGATTCGGGCGTCGCCATGCGCGAATCCTTTGGCTACCATTTGATTCGAATCGAAACGACGGGGCAATGACATGGCGACGATGCTGGAGCCGCACACGCCGGCCAAGGGCTGGGCGACGCGCTGGTCCGTGCAGGCTTCCGAACTGCTCCTGCGGGTGTTCCCGTCCTTCCTGTGCGTCGTCGTGCTCGCCCACCTGGTGTTCGGCTATGCCGTGGTCGGGGTCCTCCGCTCGGACGTGCCGCCGGAATGGCTGGAATACGTCCTGACGGCGATCGCCACGGTGGTGTTCCCGGCCTACCTGTTCTGGATCACGCACGCGCTGATGCGGGCGGACGGCCATCGTCCGGCCATGCCGCTGGCGAGCCTGGAAAGCGTGCGGGGCATCGCCAGGTTCGCGGCGGTGGAGGTCGGGTTCGCCCTGGCGCGCATGGCCCGGCGGTCCCTTGTACCCGACGTCGTCCCGGCAGCCTCGGCTGCCCCGCCAGGCGCGTCCGGCCTCGTCGAGGCCGTCAGCTGGATGTTCGGGTCCGCCATGTCCTCCCTGCTCCTGACCGTCATGGTGGTCGGCTGCCTGTGGCCGGCTGTGTTCGTCTCCACGGGCACACGGGTGGGGACGTTCTACTTCACCGTCCTGCCCCGCATGATCGCGAGGAACCCCATGGTCACGGTCACCACCGCGCTGGTGACGGTCGTCGGATCCGTCCTGCCGGTGGTGTCGATGCCGTTCTGGATCACGCACCTGGTCCATGCCTTCCTCCTGGCATGGCTCTATGTCGGCGCGCGGGAGGTGTTCGGCGGCGTGTCGGAGAACGGGCGCAAGGAAGCCAAGGCCGCGGCGGCGCCTGCGCCGTCCGCCGCCTGACCGGGTCTTCACCGCGCCGGCGTTAACGCCGCGTTGACCCTGCGTACGCCATTCCCGGGAAGACGATATCCACAGCCCCGGCCAGGCCCGACCCGCGCCTTCACGAAGCCGGGCAGGTGCGGTAAGGATCAGGACCCGCGACACCGTCGATTCCCTCCCTCCCAAGGATACGGCACGCAATTGCCCGGCCACCACGACCCACTCCTCGTCCTGCTTTCCATCCTCGTGGCAGCCGTCGCCTCGTACACCGCCCTGGACCTGGCGGGACGCGTCCGCGCCTCCACCGGGCTCGCGGCCGGCGCCTGGCTGGGCACCGCCGCGGTGGCCATGGGCGGCGGCATCTGGTCCATGCACTTCATCGCCATGCTGGCGTTCCGGATGGAGGGGATGGAGGCAGGCTACGACCCGGTGCTCACCGTCGCCTCGCTTCTGGCCGCCATCCTGGTGACCGGGGCCGCCTTCGTGATCGTGGACGTGCGCGAGGCCACGCGGGCCACCTTCGCCGCCGCCGGGGTGCTCATGGGCACCGGCATCGTCGCCATGCACTACACCGGCATGGCCGCGATGCGCATGGACGGCACCATGGCCTACGACCCGTGGTGGGTGGGGATCTCGGTGGTCATCGCCGTGGTCGCCTCGACCGCCGCCCTCCACTTCGCCTTCGGCCCGGCGGCCCCGGCGCGCCGGTTCGTCTCCGCGGGCATCATGGGCGTCGCCATATCCGGCATGCACTACGCCGGCATGCAGGCGATGACGGTCACCCCGCACCACCATGCCGGGCACGGGCCGGCGACGCTGTCGGGCTTCGGGCAGACCGCCCTGGCGCTGTCGGTGGCCGGCGCCACCTTCTTCATCCTGTTCCTGGCGCTGCTGGCGGCCATGTTCGACAAGCGGTTCGCCCTGCTGGCCGAGCGCGAGGCCAAGGCGCTCCGCGTCAGCGAGGAGCGGTTCCGCAGCCTCTACCGGGGCACCCCGCTGCCGCTGGTCTCCATCAACGACGACGGGACCGTCGACGACATCAGCGAGGCCGGGCTGGACCTGCTCGGATACAGCCGCAACGAGGTCACCGGCTTCCCGCTGTCAGGCTTCATGTCCCCCGAGTCCGCGGACCGGTTCCTCAGCGAGGACCTGCCTTCCCTGCGGGCCTCAGGCACCGTCCGCGACGTGGAGCGCCAGTTCCTGGGCAAGGACGGGCACGCCGTCGACACCCTGTTCTCGGCGGTCCCCCGCCCCTCCCCGGACGGCACCGCGGGACGCGCGATCGGCGGCATGGTGGACGTCACCGAACGCAAGCGCATGGAGGAGGCCCTCCTGCAGGCGCAGAAGATGGACGCCATCGGCCAGCTGACCGGCGGGGTGGCGCACGACTTCAACAACCTCCTGGCGGTGGTCCAGGGCAACCTGGAACTGCTCCGCCGCCGCATCCCGGACGACCCCAACCTGTCGCGTCTCGTCGAGAACGCCCTGCAGGGCACCCAACGCGGCGCCGCGCTGACCCAGCGCATGCTGTCCTTCGCGCGCCAGCAGAGCCTGTCGCCCGCCTCCGTGGACATGCCGGCCCTGGTCGATGGCATGCGCGACATGCTGCAGCGCTCGATCGGGCCCTCCTTCGAGGTGACTACGCGCTTCGCCCCCGGCCTGCCGCTGGCCATGGCCGACCCGAACCAGCTCGAGCTGGCGCTCCTGAACCTCGTCATCAACGCCCGCGACGCCATGCCGGACGGCGGGACGATCACCATCTCCGCCGAGACCCGCGACCTGCCCACCGCCGGCCACGGCCTGCGCCCCGGACGCTACGTCGTGGTCTCGGTGGAGGACACCGGCACCGGCATGGACGCGGCGACCCTCGCCAAGGTGCGCGACCCGTTCTTCACCACCAAGGGCATCGGCAAGGGCACCGGCCTCGGCCTGTCCATGGTCCACGGCTTCGCGGAGCAGTCCGGCGGCTCGCTGGAACTGCGCAGCGCCCCCGGCCAGGGTACTGTGGCACGCATCCTGCTGCCGGTGGCGGAAGCCGACCGCCGCGAGGAGCAGGCCCCGGAGCAGGACGTTCCCGCGGACGGGCGGCGTTGCAGGGTCATGGCGGTCGATGACGACGAGCTTGTCCTCGGCAGCGCCGCCGCGATGCTGGAGGACCTCGGCCACGAGGTGGTGGCCGTCCCCTCCGGCGCCGAGGCGTTGCGGTTGCTGCGCGCCGGCACCGAGGTCGACATCGTGGTCACCGACCACGCCATGCCGGCGATGACCGGGCTGCAGCTGGCGGCGATCCTGTCCGAGGAATTCCCGGACCTTCCGGTGATGATGGCGACCGGATACGCGACCCTGCCGGTGCAGGGCGCGCCCAGGACCGTGCTGCGCAAGCCCTACGATCAGGCCGACCTAGCCCGGGCGCTGGACTCGGCGCTGCGGGACCGCTGCCCTGACCGGGGCGCCGCCGGCACGCCCGCGGGCTGAACCGTCGCTGCCATTGTGCCTTGGCAGGACGCCCCCTATCGTGTCCCCGGAGCCCAGGGGGACCGAGATGACGACAGCCGAGTACGCCCGCGCCGCGTTTGCCGAAAGCATCGAATACTCGTTGCCGTACGGACCGGAACAGGTCGCCCACAACGTCCGGACGCATGTCGAGGAATTCCCCCGCCGCGCGCTGGAACTCCTGGCCGTCGCCGCCAGGGACGCCTTCCATCCCGAGGGCTTCGCGGCGCTCGTCGCCGGCGCCCCCGAGGGACGGTTTTCCATGCTGTCGCTCGGCGGGACGGAAACCCTGCTGGTCTCCCTCGAAAACGGGCGGCGGTTCCTGATGCCGCGGTGGGATGCGGAAGCACCCGCCGAAGGCAAGCAGTCCATCCGCGTCGGCCTCGCCGAGATCGCCCCCGACGCCCCCGGACCGCTGACGCGTGCCATCGAAGAGGCGCTGGCGTCCGGGACCGCCCCGTCCGACGAACTGGTCGAACAGGCCGCCCGGCACGGCGGCTTCCACGAGGACGGGGACCCGGACCTCTACGGCGACCTGCCCCTGTCGCTGGACGACGTCCGCAAGCTTGTCGAAACGCACGGCATCGAGAACGTGTGCCACGGCGGCGTCGGCAGCGTGGCGCTGATGATCCGGTCACGGGGCGAATACACCTATACGCGCGCCTACGGGCGGCTCGGGCAGTACCGGGACGTGGCGACACTGGCGGCGGTCATGTCCGCATTCGGTCCGGGTCACCTCAAGGTCCCCGACGAGAACTTCGAGCTCATGCCCCACAGGCAAGCCGCAATCGAAGGTCGCCTCGAAGAGCTCCATGCCTCCGCCTGCGCCATGCTCATGGACCATACCATCGGGACCTCGTCCGACCGGCTTGCGGAGATCGTCGCCAAGTCCGCCGAGCTCGGCTTCTCGCGCACCCACCGGCTCGCCTACAACGACACCGACATCCGGATCTATGCCGAACGGATCGGCGACGCGGATGTCTGGTTCCACGACAACATCGACCTGATCGAGGGCAACGCCTTCGTCACCGTCCTGCGCGGCGAGACCGGCAACTGGTCGTCGGTGGACGTCTACCTGTCACGGGCCTGGTACCACGAGACCCATGACTGGCATGGCGGCGAGGCCAGCCCCGAGGACGCGCGGTCGACCTTCCTGCGCCGCGTGGAACGGCAGGCGGAAGCCGCGTCCGGCCCCCGGCGCATCGGCGAGGACGCCCTCCTGGCCGCGCTCGAGGCAGGCGACAGGCCGACCGAGGGGCTGGCCCTGTCCTACGACATCAAGACCGGGGCCATCGAGACGTACCCGAACCTGGCGCACACCGATTACGTGACCTACCTGCCGCTGATGGTCGAGTACGGGCTGAAGCGGTTGCGCGAGGCGTCGACAGGGAACCTCGAGGACACCCACATGTACGTCCACCTGCGCGACGGCGACGATCCCGATTACGAACGGGTGCCGGTCCTCGAATTCCTCGCCGCCAAGGCCCCCGCTCCCTGAGAGACACCCCGGGTGACCGCCGCAGGCGGCGCCCCGACCCCGAGAACGACTGGAAGGCGCCGCCAATGGGATATCTCGCCGACTTCGTGACAGGGCGCAGCATCGGCGGCGACGACCGCGCCGTGGCCGTGGTCATCGTGCCGGCGAGGCACGGCCACCCCAATCCGGTGACCGGCGCCGCGAAGTGCCCGGTCTACCCCGCCGACCGCTTCGAGCCCCTATCTCTGCCCATGCACGGCGGCCTCGACGACTACGGCTACTTCCTCCCGGACAGCGACGACCTGGGCCTCCGCATCCTCCTCGACGCCATCAAGGCGCCCGACTGGGCGACGGTGTCCGAGGCCATCAACGCGATGTCCGCCGCCCACGAGTTCCCGGACCCGTCCATCTTCGACAAGAACAGGGTGACGGCGATCCATCCCGGCATCGCCGTGATGCACGCGAGCACCTTCGCCAGCCTCGTCCGGTCCGCGGAGCGGCAGGGATCGGAAGACGAGCCCCGGCAGGCCGCCGCCATCGTCCTCGACGCCAAGAACCGCTGGGCCAGGGACCGCGACGACGCGTTCTACAGCGCCGCCACCATGCAGCTCCCGCGCGGGCACGAGTACACCACCCTGGACGGGCGGACCTTCGATGTCCCCCACCTCTGCCAGGTGCTGTCCGAGTCGGACGGGCCCCACGTCACGAGCGAGTGGCTCCGGGACGCCATCCGGAGACGGCACGAGAACGACCACGGCACGGACGGCTCGTCGCTCCTGGCGACCTTTTCCCTGCTGCACGACTTCCACCGCGCCGCCACCGGCCTGCACTACATGCACAAGTACTGGCAGCCGTCCGGTTTCGCCCGGAGCGAGAACATCGTCACGGTCGCCCGTCTCCAGGCGGACGACCTCCTCGCGTCGTTCGACGGCATCGCCGACCGGCTCGGCCTCGAGCCCGGCGACGAGGCGCCCGCCGGCCTGCTGGCGGTGGCGGAACGACTGAGGGCCGCGCTGGACAAGGTCGAGGCCGAGCTCGCGCGGACCGAAACGCCGGACATGGGGCCGTAGCCCCCGACCGCCGCCGTTGCCACTTTCATAACCGCGGGGCATGGTTCCGCGACAGGAGGCGCCCATGCCGAACTTCAAGTATTCCCCGCACTGCATCCGCACCAGGCTGGCGGTGCTCGAGCCCGCCCTGATGGCGGGGAACGGCGTCGGCATGTGGTCGGGCAAGACCGACGAGGGCCCGATCGACATCACCGCCGGCGAGCTGCGCGAGCGCGGGCACGCCATCCAGGTCACCGACGGCGGCGCCGGCTTCTACGCCATCCGCGAGACCGACGCCCCGACGCTGCAATACGACATCGACTGGACCACCGAGACGGTCTCCCTGAGCGACGGCACCGAGATGCCGCTCGAAGCGTTCCGCGAGGGCGCGGTCCGGGCGACGCCAGAGGGCAAGATCCTCTGTTCCTTCCTCCTTCCCCTGCACGAGCAGCACCGGATCTGCCGCGAGGCCGGCACCGGGGGACGCCTGCACAACCAGGACCTGGCGGCCTTCGCCACCCATTCGCGTGCCGAGGGCTTCACCCCCGAGACCGGGATGTACGACATCGTCACCTCCGAGATGCCGGACAAGTTGTCCGACATGGAAGCGATGATGGCCGCCGGCGCCCGCGCGGTGACCGAGACCGCGCCGATCTTCGCCCGCCTCGAGGAGATGGGTATCCCGCGCCAGGCGTGGGTGAAGCTGTCCAGCGTGCCGCAGTTCGGCATCGAGCAGGTGCGCGCCACCTACCGGGCCCTGATGGAACCCTATATCGGCGACATCCCGATCGAGGACGTGTCGATGATCATCGCCGACGAGGCCATCCTGACCGCCTGCCTCGACGCCGCCGCGGACAAGCTGACCATCAACGAGCCGTTCACCGGCGGCAACATCATCCCGGACTACCGGACCTCCCCCGTCCGCCACTATGTCTCGGAAGGGATGGAAGCGATCGTCTTCACCGACCCGATGGGCGCCTACGCCTATACCTGGGCCCCGGGCCCGAAGCCCGAAGCCGAGCCTGACCAGGCGCCGCGGATCTGACACCCATGTCCGTCCCCGTCGAGGTGCCGTTCCTGTTCCCGGCCAGCTTCAAGTCATCCCGCGACCGGCGGGAGACCGACGTCTGGGTGGCCGACACCGTGCTGGCGCTGCTGCCGGAGGCGAACATGGGGGCCGCGCCCCTAGCCTACTCGGTCGAGGACGAGCGCGCCCGCGTCGAATGGCGCCTGCTGGACGGGCGGCTGATGCGTCCGGTGCTCGACCGGGCGGGTGTACCGGCTTCGCCCGACACCCTGTTCGGCAAGATGGCGGACCCCCGCGCCCTCTACCTGGGGCGGCTGATGGACCGGGCATGGTTCGACCATCCCGGGTCCCCGTTCTCCTCGCCCGCCGAGGAGCGGCTGTTCCACGTCCAGTCGCACAGGGACGGGGTGCTGGATCTCGCCTCCATGCCGCCAGTGCGTCGGGGCAAGGACCGCTGGATCCGCGAGGACCGGGCAGGCTTCGAACACCGGACCCTCGCCCGCGTGGCCGACATGGTCGCGCATGGCGGCCTCGTCTGGCGCCCGGCCACGCCGCCGGCGCTGGCCATCGGCGTCAACCCCTTCGGGCCGGTTCTCGAGACCGTCGTCGGGGACAGGCTGCCCCACGGCTACTCCCCGCGGGTGTTCATGGCCCTGCACGAGAAGGCCGCCGCCGAGGCGATGGCCGCGCGCCTGGCGGAGACCAGGGGCGGCGAGGTCTCCGACAGGCGCGCCGACTGCATCGACTACGGCATCCACCGCCCCGCCCCCGCGCCGGACCGCCGCTTCCTCGAGAAGCTCTACACCTGCCTGTGCGAGCACCTCGGCACCGTCCTCGCCATGTCGGCCGACGCTTCGGAGCTGGCGGCCTTCTCCGTGATCCGCCAGGCGCTCCGCCTCGCCGACCTGCAGGGGGACGACAGCCTGTTGCCGGCTGCCTTCGAGACGGTGGCCAGGTCCGCGGGCACCGCCCCGGAGGATTCCCCCTTGCGGGAGGCGGCGGCATTGTCCGCGCTGGCGGAAACGATGCGCCTCGAGCACCCGGCCACGACGGACGACACGGCGCTGGCCTCGGTCCGCTTCTGAACGCTGTCGCGAAAAAATCCCGAAAACCGAAAACGCCGCGTTGTCGCTTGCAAGTTTCGGGAGCCTCATTGGCGGGAACCAACCGAACGGTAACCGCCATGCAGCCAAGCGCCATCACCGATTTCCGCCTGGGTCTCGAGATCCGCCTCCCCCGCGCCGAGCAGGCCATCCAGCGCCCCCTCACCGCCAACGGGACGTGGTCGTTCGACATCGAGCACGACACCCGGCACGTCCACGTGTCCTGGTGCCCCGTCGCGGGATTCCTGGTGGGCCGCCACGGCGTGCACGAGCGCAATGTCGACCAGGCGCTTAAGGCCACCGTGTCCGAGCTGATGAAGCCGTCCCTCCTCGCCGCCTGACCTTGTTCCGGCCCGCCTCCCGGTGCCCGGACAAGGACCGCGGAGACGCCGGCATGGATTTCCGGACATTCCATGTGCAATATGGGACCGAACGAATCGGGGCCCCCATGGAACGGACAACCGCGCTGGCGCTCGCCGCCCTTGCCCTGGCCTGCATTCCCGCCGCCGCGCGGGATGCCGGGCCGTTGCCTGCACCGCTCGAGGACGTGGTCCTGGGGGCACCCGACGCCCCCGTCCTCGTCGAGGAATATTCCTCCCTGACCTGCGCCTCCTGTGCCTCCTTCCACACGGAAGGCTTCGAGGAATTCTCCGGACGCTACGTGGAGACCGGCCTCGTGCGCTACGTCCTGCGCCCGCTGCCGCTGGACCCCCTGGGAGCCGGGGCCTTCATGCTGGCGCGGTGCGGCGACGGCGACGACTACTACGAGCGCGTGGCGCACCTGTTCGAGACCCAGTCCGGATGGGCCAGCCCCGACGCCCCGGGCCAGGGCCTGTTCGAGGCGATGGCGCCGTTCGGCATGGACGAGGCCGCCTATGCCTCCTGCCTCGCCGACGAGCGGACGCTGTCCTGGATACTCGAGACCCAGGAAACCGCCATCGGCACCCTTGGCATCAAGACCGCCCCCACATTCGTCATCGACGGCACGCCCCACGAGGGCGCCATGGACATGCAGGAGCTGTCCGCCGCCATCGACACCCTGATCGCCCGAAAGGAACGCTGACGTGGCCTACTTCTTCATCCCCTCCGACGACATGGACCGCGGACGGCGGATCGCCGAGGCGTCGGTCGCGGCCACCGCGAGCTCCGCGCTCAACGGCATCCCGCTCGTCGGCCTCGTCTGGGCCCACGTCTTCGGGCCCGGCGAGGCCCTCGGTCTGGTGCTGGCCTGCGCCGCCGCGTTCTTCTGCCTAGTCGGCATCGTCTCCCTGGCGCTGGACCTCGCAACGCCCGACCGCCGGCGCCGCCGCGCGGTCTCGGAACGCCGCGCCGACGAGGCCGTGGAGGCGGCGATCGCCACCATGACGACCCCCTGACCGGCTTGTGGCTTTCGCCCGGGTCGGGCAACGTCCACGGGAAAGCACGAGGCCGTCACCATGTCCAAGATCACCTTCGTCGTCGAGACCAAGCTGCCGCTGTCGAGCGACATCCATGTCACCCAGGTCACGGTCGACCATGAGGCCGACACGATGCGCGACATGCTCGAGCAACGCCTCGAGCTGGTGCGCGAGGAAGTCATCCCCGGGGCGCGCAAGAACGTCGCCTCCCGCCAGGTGAACTACGAGGCCTTCGGCAGCGACAGCGACTATGCCAACCTCCTGGACAAGCTGGGGGCCCAGATCGAGATCGTCTCGGTCAAGGAAGCCTTGCCGGAAGGCGGCAAGCCGATGCGCATCGTGTTCGACGCGCAATATTCCGACGGAAGCCCGTACAACCAGGACGCCTGGGGCGCCAACCTGGAAGACGCCACCTTCCAGGGCGCCTGGGACATGGCGGTCCTGAACAACCACACCGGCGAACCGGAAGAGATCGAGGACCTCCTCGACTTCATGGAAAGCATCGAGGTCCTCATCAACAGCCCCAAGCCCGTCAACGAGGAGGACATGGCCGAGCTCCTCGCCGACCTGGTCCTGGCTTCCGCCTCCGGTGACGGCGTCGACGAGGTCGTGGACCGCGCCCGCCAGATGCTCGAGACCATGGCCGGGAACGACTTCGACGGCCCGCTGCAGGAGATCGCCGCGTCCGCCCTCGCGCGGATCGAAGGGTCCTCCGCCGCACCGAAGCCCTGAAAGGCAGCGCCATGAGCTCCGTCGAACAATACCGCGTGCTTGTCCGCGACACCGAGACCGGCGAGGTCTCATCCGTCACCGCCAACCTGCAGCTTCCCCATGAGGACAGGTCCGGGGTCATGGCCGTGATGCGGCAGGCCTTCGCCGACGCCATCGCCTGGGAAGCCCTGCGCCTGGGCGACGGCGGCGACAAGCCCGGACGACTCGTGTCGGCCGGCATCGAGAAGATCGGTGACGAGCGCCGCTTCGCCGTGACGGTGGACTACCCCGGCGACCGCGACATCATCGAGCTGGTGCAGGCCGCGCTCGCGGACATCGATTCGGCGGAAGCCGCCGCGGCACCGGGGATCTGAGGAAAACCATGGCAAAAGCACAATACTACGTCAGCTTCCGGGACGACGAGACCGACCAGATCTACAACCAGCTCGTCGACATCGCCCCGGAGGGCGAAGGTATGGACGGCATCCTCGGCGTCGCCAAGGATGCCCTGCGGAGCGCCGCCGCCCAGGTTTCCGCGAAGAACCCGCTGGAGGACGGCGGACACCTGCTCGACACGCCCGGCAGGCTGGTACCGAGGGGCATCTTCAAGATGGGGCCGACCCGCCGTTTCGACGTGCTCCTGGAGCTGCCCAAGGGCAACGGGCGCAAGAAGGCGACCGTACAGGCCGTGGACCGGCAGGACGCGGAGTTCATCGCGGTCTGGAACGCCACCGTCGAACGGCTCGATGACAGGAACGACTCCATCGACATCCTGTCCGATTGGGATAGTTTCGAGGACGCGCTCATCGACATCAATGTCGTCGAGCCCAAGAGCGAACCCGAACCGCTCGCGGACGCGTTCGTGTCGCTCTACAACGCCGCCGTGACCGGAGAAGGGCTGGACGAAGCCGTCGAGGCGGCCCGCGAGGTCCTGGTCGCCAACGACCTGATCGAAGACGCGCCCTCCGGGCCGAAGCTGTAGGGTGGCGTTTCGAGGACACCGCCACCACACCCCCGTCCCTGATCCCGAAGGAACGCCAAATGGCCAAGACCGAATTCATCGTCTGCCTCCTCGACACCTCCGGCAAGGAGCATACCCTTGTCGTGGAGCGCGACCTCCCCGGGCCCGGCGCTGGCCACATCATCGACCAGGTGCCGTCGATGGCCAAGGAGGCGATCGAAACCTATGTGGCCGCCGGGGTCGACGTGGCGCTGGTGAACTACGTCTACAAGAACGGCGCCGAACGCACCGTGTACACGGTCGAGGCCACGTACCCGGGCGACGGCGGCGAGTTCGGCGACTATGTCACCGCCGCCGACGAGGACGACGCCGATTTCCAGGTCCGCTGGATCATGACCGACAACAACCAGCTCCAGTCCACGCCGGATGGACTGGAGGCATTCCTCGACTACATGGGGCGTTGCAGGATCAACGACATCCTCCGCGGCACCAGGGTGGATCCGGGGCAGGCGCTGAACGCCCTCTACAACGCGCTCGAGGCAGGCGACGACGACGCCATCGAGAAGGCCAAGGAAGACGCCCGGACCTCGCTGACGCAGCTGGGATACATCAAGGAAGAAGAGCCTGCCGCTCCCGGCATGCGCTAGGGACCGTTTCCGGCCCGGACAGGGCAGACCCCTATGACGGACGAGATCATCAAATACCCGCGGACGCCCCACCTCGAGGGCAGCCGCCTGCAGCCGGGCGACACCGACGACGGCATCCGCCTCGCCGACCTTCCCGAAGGCATGGACTACGTGTGGGAGGAAAAGCTCGACGGCGCCAATACCGGCGTGTCCTTCGACGAAGACGCCAACCTCGTGCTCCAGTCCCGCGGACACCGCCTCACGGGCGGCCCGCGGGAGAAGCAGTTCGACCTCCTGAAGGCCTGGGCCGCCCTGCACCAGGACCTCCTGTTCGACGTGCTCGGCACCCGCTACGTCATGTACCAGGAGTGGATGACGGCCCTGCACACCGTCTACTACGACAACCTGCCCCATTACGCCTTCGAAGAGGACATCCTCGACAAGCAGACCGGCGGGTTCCTGTCCACGGACCGCCGCCGCGCCCTCCTCGAGGGCACCCCCTTCCTGTCCGTGCCCGTCCTGCACCGCGGACGCTTGGCTTCGGTCCGCGAGGTCAAGGCGCTGGTCGGGCCGTCCCTCTATGTCACGGAAAACTGGCGGGAGTCGCTCGCCCGGTCGGCTGAACGCGCCGGGACCGACCCCGTCCGGGTTCTGGCCGGCGTCGACGGATCCGGCCTCTCCGAAGGCGTATACCTCAAGGTGGAGGACCCGCGCAGCGGCACGGTGGTCGGACGCTACAAGTGGGTCCGCCGCGACTTCGTGCAGACGATCCTCGACTCCGGCAGCCATTGGCAGGACCGGACGCTCGTGCACAACGGCCTCGCGCCCGGCGTCGACCTGCTGGCCGCGCCCGTCCCTGTCCACGCCCCCTGACCCGCCTTTCGCCGCCGCAAGGATACCGGACGTTAACGAATCCGGTGTAACCTTCTTGTCCGGAACCACGAAAGGACCCGCGATGACCGCAGCGACCGAGACGCCGAACCACTCCGACGGGGAACTCGCCGTACTGCCGCTCCGCGACATCGTGGTCTTCCCCGGACAGGTCACCGCCATCCCGGTCGGTCGCCCCGGGTCTGTCGCCGCCGTGAATGCCGCGACAGACGGCGACGGGCGCATCCTGATGCTCACCCAGAAGGACCCGGCCTACACCGACCTGTCCCCCGAAGGGCTCCATGACGTCGGCACCGTCGTCGACATCATCCAGGTCACGCCCCTGCCGGACGGCAACATCAAGGTCGTGGTCGAAGGCACCACCCGCGTCCGCGTGACCGCCATCTCGGAACGCGACGGCATGCTGGTGGCCTCGGTCGAGACCCTCGCCGACGCCGAGGACGACGCCACCGAACTCGAGGCGTCGGCCCGCGCCGCGCGGTCTGCCTTCCCGGAGTATGCCGGCAGCGTCGGGGGCATCTCCACCCCGACCGTCCAGGACATCGCCGCCACCCAGGACGCCGTCGAACTGGCGTACAAGATCGCCGGCCTGCTCCGCATCCCGACCGCCGAGCGCATGGAAATCCTCTCGCTCGGCTCGGTGTCGGAGCGCCTGCGCTCCGCGCTGGCCGCCATGGAAGGCAAGGCCGGCACCAGCCGCATCGACGCCAAGATCCAGGGCCGCGTGCGCCGGCAGATCGAACACCACCAGCGCGAGCACTACCTCACCGAACAGATGAAGGCCATCCAGGCCGAACTAGGCGGCGACGGACCGGACGAGACCACGAAGCTGCGCGAACGGATCGCCAAGGCGAAGCTCTCCAAGGAAGCCCGCGCCAAGGCCGAGGCCGAGCTGCGCCGGCTGTCCTCCATGAACCCGATGTCGCCCGAGACGGCGATCGTGCGCAACTACCTCGAGACCCTGCTCGGCCTCCCCTGGGGTCGCAAGGGCAAGCTGCGCAACGACCTCGCCCACGCCGCCAAGGTCCTCGACGACGAGCACCACGGCCTCGAGAAGGTCAAGGAACGCATCCTCGAACACCTCGCGGTGCAGGCACGCACCCGCGGCCTCGCCGGACCGGTGATCTGCCTCGTCGGCCCTCCGGGCGTCGGCAAGACCTCGCTGGCCCGCTCGATCGCCAAGGCGACCGGGCGCGAATATGTCCGCATGGCCCTGGGCGGCGTCCGCGACGAGGCCGAGATCCGCGGCCACCGCCGCACCTATGTCGGCTCCATGCCCGGCAAGATCCTGCAGTCGCTGGCCAAGGCCGGCAAGAACAACCCGCTGTTCCTGCTCGACGAGATCGACAAGATGGGCCGCGACAACCGGGGCGACCCGGCCTCGGCGCTGCTGGAGGTCCTCGACCCCGCGCAGAACGCCGCCTTCGCCGACCACTACCTCGAGGTGGACTACGACCTGTCGGACGTCATGTTCGTCATGACCGCCAACAGCTACGACATCCCCGCCCCGCTGCTGGACCGCATGGAGGTGATCGAGCTGACCGGCTACACGCCGCAGGAGAAGCACGCCATCGCCCGCCGCCACCTGATCCCGGAGGCGATGCGCGAGAACGGCCTGCGCGAGGGCGAGTTCGACATCGGCGACGACGTCCTGTCGGAGCTGGTGGAAAGCTACACCCGCGAGGCGGGCGTGCGCGGCCTCAAGCGCGAGATCTCCAAGCTCATGCGCAAGGCCGTCACCGAGATCTCCCGCGGCATGACGGACAAGGTCACGGTCGACCACGGGACGCTGGTCCGCTACCTCGGCGAGAAGGCCTACCGCCACGGCGCCATCGAGGCCGAGGACCAGGTCGGCCTCGTCACCGGACTCGCCTGGACCTCGGTCGGCGGCGAGCTGCTGACCATCGAGGGCGTGGCCACGCCGGGCAAGGGCAAGGTGTCGGTCACCGGCAACATCAAGGACGTGATGAAGGAATCGGTCACCGCGGCGACGGCCTATGTGCGCTCCCGCGCCGCCACGCTCGGCATCAAGCCGACCCTGTTCGACACCCGCGACATCCACATCCACCTGCCCGAGGGGGCGACCCCGAAGGACGGCCCTTCCGCCGGCATCGGCATGGCCACGACCCTGGTGTCGGTGCTGACCGGCATCCCGGTGCGCCGCGACGTCGCCATGACCGGGGAGGTCACCCTGCGCGGTCGCGTCCTGCCGATCGGCGGCCTCAAGGAAAAGCTGCTGGCGGCCCTGCGCGGCGGCACCAAGACCGTTCTCATCCCCAAGGACAACGAGCGCGACATCGCCGACCTTCCCCAGGTGGTGAGGGACGGCCTCGAGATCGTCCCGGTGGCGTCCATGGACGAGGTCCTCGCCCGCGCCCTGGTCCGCCAGCCCGAGGCGATCGAGTGGACCGAAGATGATTCGGTGCCCGTGGTCGCTCCCGCCGCCACCCGGTCCGCCCCGGCCGTCGCCCACTGACGCCCGACGGCGGCAGGAGGCGCAGGCATGGCGCAAGTGCCGGCAGGGGCTGTCCACGCACCTCCTGTTTCGCAAGATGCGGCCCGACCAGACGGAATCCGGTAACCGCGCCGCAAGCGATCCCTTGCAAGGACGGCTACCGGCGTGCGGGATGGCTGTCAAACCGGAGACCGCCATGCGCGCCCTTGCCGTCCTTGCCATGTCCGCCCTCCTCGCCCTGCAGGCACCATCCGCCTCCGGGCAGGAGGAATTCCGCCAGCACCGCGACGCCGCCCGCCAATGCGCCGCCATGCGGCTGTCCATCCTCGACCTCGTCGGCGAACGGAACGGGGAACTATGGGAGCTCGGGTCAGACCGGAACACCGACGCGCCGCTGCAGCAGTGGATGGTGACCGAGACCAGCAATTGGGTGACCATGGTACTGGTCCGCGACCTGGACCTAGTGTGGACCGAAATGCAGGCGGACCGCTACCTGACCACGGAAATGTGCCGCGCCTTCCTCTACGACTTCGGGGTGGAGGCGCTGTCCATCATCGAGCACGTCATCGTCGAGGAGGAGCTCCCCTTCCGGTACGACTGGGAAAACGCCCGATCCGGCTTCATCGACCGCTGGTGGTACCGCAGCGAGGCCCTGGCGGTCCCCGTGGCGGGCGAGACCCGCGCGCGTTCCGACAACCACCCGATGCCGCCAGCGTGGCGCGACCACCCCGACCGGCGGTAAGGTTTCGCGGTGACCACAGGGATTCGCACATGAAGATCGCCTACTCGACGCTGCTCGGGGAGTATGTCCGCGCCGACGAGGTCGAGCACGCCGACACGGCGCCGTTCCAGATCGTCTGCCCGGCCTGCCGTGACCCCGTCTTCAAGGTGGCGCGTCAGGCTAACGGCGGCCTGTCGACCTTCTTCTCCCATCACCACAAGCCCAAGGAGATCGTGGCGGATTGCGAGTTGCGCGTCGGCGGCATCTCGCAGGCGGAACAGGACCATGTGAATACCGCGTCGCGCGGACAGACGCTCAAGGCCTTCCAGCGTGTGTTACGCGACGCCCTGGCGCTCGACACCGCCGCCTATCCGCTCGGCCTGGAGGCGTCCCATGCCGAGATCGCCGCCCACCAGACGATCTCCACCTTCCTCAACGGGGTCGAGACGTTCCTCACGCGGCGGGAGGTGTCAGGCGATTTCAACAAGCTCGCCGACACCTACCTCAAGAACATCGACAGTGCCGGCATAGAACTGGAGACGGCCTTCTCCATCGGCATCCAGCGGCGCATAGCCCTCGACCTCGTCAAGCACCTCGAGGCGCCATCGTCGGGGCGCTCGCGCATGTTCCTGCTCAGGCACGTCTTCATGCTGGAAATGCAGAACGCCCTTTCGCTGCAGAGGGTTGACCTCAGCCAGCACCCGACCAGCGTCCCCTTCGTCGATTTCTACTCGAAGATCACCCGTATGGACCTTGCCGCCCTGTCGCGGTGGATCAACCCCGACGAAGGCATGCGACGCTCCTCCATCGTGTCCCTGAGCTTCAGGACAAGCCTTGTCGGGACCCTGCTGCGGCTGCCGTACCGCGAGATGCTCGCGAACCACAACGCCGGGCGGCCCCTGCTCCACGGCATCGCGGAGGGCGGCTCCACCATGCTGATGGGCACGCGCCGTCGCGAGGGACGCCACTTGGCCGATCCGGGACCGAGCCGCTGATGGCCTAGGGGCCTGCGGGGGCCGCCAAGCCGTCAGCGTCCGCGACGTCATCCGCGGCGTTCGTGGCCGACTTCCTCCAGATCTCCCACAAGCCCCTGCGGTCCAGCTCCGGCGGCGCGGACGGCAAACGCGTCGGTCTCGGGTTGCCCTGCTGGTCGACACGGATGACACCGACATTGGTCAACCCCAGGTCCTCGGCGTGACGCTCGTAGCTTTCCGGAAGGCCGCCCGGCAGGAATATCCAGAGCACGTCGAGCATCGTCGCCTCGGTCGCGGCCTCGACCATCCTGCGCTTGGCGACCACCGGATTGTCGGACCGATGCTGGTGCCATGCCTGGACGCCGTCGACGCCGACCTGGGCCGGATCGTCCCACCCCAACCTGTTATCCCTGAACAGGAAGAAGGCGGGCGACACAAGCATCGCTTCGGTCCACGCGCGCGGCATCGTCCTCCGGACCCGTCCGACCCGCACAGGCCTGCGCCTGTTGCAAGCCATGGCGCCGTAGAGTCCCGCCATCCCGTCTCCCGACACGATCCCGGCACAGGTCGACACGAATGCGGCGGCGGCGCCTTTGGTCTTCCGGGCTGTCAGGCCTGGTTCGGAGGCCTTGTCCCGTGCCGCGTCATACGCCGAAAGAAGCTCGCGGTAGCTCAGCTTCATGTCCGACGCCCGGTAACGTGAAAGGAGGTCGTCTCCGGCCTGCGGGTCCAGCGAGTGCAGCCGGACCAGCACCTCCAGATGGGACAGGGGGCGTGACTTCAGGCGTTCCCGCAACTGCAGATCTGTCACCTGGTCCACGAAGGCCGCCGCCCTTTGCATCTTGCGCAACATGTTGCTGTTCACCCCGGCGACGGAGGCGGCGAACTCAGGCCATCCGGCACCTGGGGTTACAGGCGGGCTCCCGCGCTCCAAAGCGGTCATCTCGAGGGCCGCCGAGTACCAGTCGGATCTCTCGGCGGCCGCTGTGAACGCCGCGGCGGAAGCCATGTCCCGCACGTCGAAGTTGACCATGTTCACGTCCCCACCTCCGGTGCCGCCGAATCCCGCGTCATCGCACCTGTCACGGCGAAGGAGCGTGGGAAGGCGAAAGGCCCGCCAACGCTTGCTCCACCTCACGCAAGAGGGCCTCACCCTTGTCCGTAAGCCTCAGTTGGCGCGCCCTCTTGTCGGAAGGGTGCATCCCCTTTTCGAGCAGGTACAGGGGTGCGGTGGCCTTCGCACCTTCGGAGAGGTGGTCGGTGTACCTGAGCAGGGTACTGTAGGGAATGTCCATCTCCTGTGCGACATCCCGCAGGTTAGTCGTGCCCTGGGCAAGGTCAGGCAGGAACCTCACCAGCTTGACCAAGGCCAGCGCCGCTCCCAGGGTCATGCCGGGACATTCACGGAACATCACGTCCAGCGCCGCTTCGAACGACCGCATCTCCTCCCCGAAAGAGGGCATCGACGAGGGGTCTTGTTCTCCGAAAAACATGGCTGCACTCCGAACCGGTCCGACTAGGGATAACCGCGGCGCCCGCAAAGGACCACCCGCCTTCCGAAAGTTCCGGCGCCGCCCGCGTGAATCGGGTGCAGGCAGGAGGGACGCCGCAGGATAGTGCCGTAGGCTTCGGTCTTCTCGATTCCCTTGGGCACCTTCCCTGACCGCCTGGGCTTCGAGGTACACGGGCCATCCGGGAGACCGAGGATTCGCCCACGACCGGGCGTCGACGTATTCTGGGTCTCCCCCGCAATTGGCGAGGACGTCGTTCCAGCCGCGGTATCCCCAGGAGCGGGCCAGCGCTTCCCGGTACTCGGAAAGGGGGACGAGGTGTCCGTCCCCCGGACAGCAACTTCTTGAATTTCTTGGCTAGGCGCTCGGGATGGGTGGCGGCGGCAAATGCGATGCGCATGATGGTCTCCTAGCTCGGAGGCCGCCTCGTCCGGGAAGGAGAAGAGAAAAGCGCGGGCTTCTCTGACATGCGGAAGACGGATCGTCATGCTCTGGCGGGCCGGTGCTCCGCAGCACCTACGAGAAAGGATTGGCGATTTCCTCCTTGCTGTCAACAACGTCATGCGCCTGCCGTCCTTGTGGAAAGCCGAACCGTGGTTCATCTTCGCGCCGAACGGGAGCGATCACATGAAGCACATCACCGACTTCCAGGACTTCAAGTGGTTCGAGATCGAAAGCCGGGAAGAAGCCGAGGCCGATCACGCGCAGACAGGTGAAAAAGGAGCCTTCCCCTTCTGGGGGCATACCGAGCGCGGGCACACATTTTACGTGCTCCGGGACGCCGACGATCGTACTTACCTGACCACGCTCGTGTTCAAATGGGGCCTAGCCGAATCCAAGGTCAATGCCGGCACGGTCCCGGACTTCCATCACGACGCCGTACAGGCGTTGATGGCGGGCCTTGGCATCTCCAGGGAAAGCTTCATCTGGGGGGAGAGAAGGGGACCGGAGCGCCAAAGGGCCGTGGAGGAGGAAATCGCGCGGGAGGAAGCCGAGGAGCCGGACGATTTCCAGACCACGCCTCCTTCCCCACCCTGACCGCTGCGGACGAGAAATCATGGACTGGAACGCCATCGACCCCCGGGGATCGCTCGACTGGGATGCCATCGCCCGGGCAATCCCCCAATCGGAGGCCATGAAAACCTGCATTCAGGACCCGGTGTTCCATGCCGAGGGCGACGTGTTCGAGCACACCGTCCGCGTGACCGAGGAATTGCTGGCCGATCCGGAGTTCGGGGAGCTCGACGAGACCAGTCAGCGAGTTCTGGTTCTTGCTGCCATCTTCCACGATGTGGCCAAACCGGCCACTCGCAAGGAAGAGTTCGACCCTACCCTCGGTCGCGCCCGTGTCACCCATCATGGTCACTCCAACATGGGTGCCCGCGATGCTTGGCTGAACTTATGGAAAGCCGGCGTTCCGCTCGATGTCCGGTTGCGGGTGTTCGCCTTGATCGCCTGGCACCAGCGTCCCTTTCACATCTTCAATCAGGATGATCCCCGGCCCGAGCTTGCCCGTTTCTCGGCGGTTGGGCGCTGGCGCGAGCTGATCATGCTCGCCCGAGCGGACAACAAGGGGCGTATCGCACCCAACACTGCGGAAACCGACGAAACGATGCAACTCCTGCGCCTCATGTGCCAGGAGGAAGGCGTGCTGGATACCGAATGGCCCTTCGGTAATGATGCTGCACGGACGGCGATCTGCCGCAAAAACAGTGAATCCCTGTTCTTTGCCCCTCAGGAGCCCGCCGGCAGTCGTGTGATAGTCATGTCGGCACCTCCAGGGTCCGGCAAAGACACCTATATCGCCAAACAGCTGTCTGGTCTCCCGATTGTGTCCATGGATCAGATCCGGATCGACATGGGAATCAAGGCCAGTGACGAACAGGGCTCTGTAGCACAGGCAGCCTTCGAGCAAGCCCGTTTCCACCTACGCCGGCAGCAGCCATTCGTCTGGAACGCCACCGGCACCTCCCGTCTGATGCGGGACAAGCTCATCGGGCTATGTTTGGACTACGACGCCCACGTATCCATCCATGCACTGGACTGCCCGTATGAGCTCATGCTCAAGCGCAATCGCGACCGCCGGGCCCGGGTGCCGGAGGACGCCATCGACCGCATGTTGCTCAAGTGGGAGCCGCCGCTTCCCGGCGAGGCACACGCCATCTCCTGGATCGATTCCCGGACGTTCGAGCCGGTCCTGTCTCATGGCGACACCGACCCCCAACCCGCTCCGATGCCGATCGCGCCAGGAGCGATGGGATGACGACAACGGCGGTCCCTGGCGACGAGGCAGGGTGTCCTGTGCGTCGAGGTTTCAGCGGCCCATGCCGGGATTGCCCGGCAGATACCGGTCCAGCCCGAACTCCTCGCGCAACTGCGCGACCTCGTCCTCGTCAAGGTCGCGCTTTACGTTCTGGTCCATCTCGGTGACGGCCCACCATTCCTGATCGGAGACCGAGTAGGTGATCTTGATCATGTCCTCGCCATACTGCTCGCCCGACCAGCAGTGGCTGGGGATGCGCCACTGGATGTAGCCGTCGTCACGCATGTCCGGGGACCAGTCCATTGTGTTCTTGCTCATCGAACCTGGCTCCTTGGGCCTTGCCGCCTGGGCCGGCGTCCCCGGGCGGATGCCCGGACGCCGGCCCCACGCCTTCGAGGACGAGGCCGAGTCCAAGCCAGGCGGCCATCATTTCATACGGCCAGAGCTTAGCTTCCGGGCCAGCAAGGCTCAAAGGCCGACGTGTTCTTGCGCCCCCGCGCCGCGGCAACCAAGGATTTCCCGTCCAGATCATCCACACCACGAAAGGATCATGAGCGAAAATCGTTGACGGCTCCGCGTGCCGGTCCCTCAAGTGCATATCCATATCCCCGCGATTCGCTCCTGAGAGACCCCGCGCATGGCCGCAGTCGAACGCCGATCGGCCCTTGAGGCCGAGCCGGAGCGCCACCGCATCGCCGACGAGACCGAGTTGCGGATGATGCGGGCGGCGCTGGCGGCGGAGCGCAAGGTGGTCAACGAGTTCGGGCGCCGCCGCCGTGTCGACGAATCGGTGGTCTAGCGCCTGATCCGCGAGATCGACACGCTGGAGTCGGGCTTGGCCGCCCGCGCCTGACCGGTCGTTCCGGCGGTTTGTGCCTTTCCCGCGGGGACGGCATGATCCGCCGGAACAGCAGGAGACCGCCGGATGCCCCACACCGCCAAGATCCCCTCCGTCGACGGGCTTCTCGCCTTCTGGCGCGGGTCGCCTGCCCTTGTCCGCTTCTTCGACGAGTTCTGCACCGGACCGACCCCCGCGGGCGGCGTGTTCTCCGGCACGAGAATCGTTCTCGCGGACGGAGACCGCGAGAACTTCTATGTCATCTCGGTGGAAGACGGGGCCTATTGCCTCCGCCACACGCATGACGGCCTGCTGGTCTCCGACCCGGAAGCGGACCTCGAGGTACTGGACCGCGACGAGGACCTCGACACCGTGTTCGCCGGCGCCATGCGCGAGCTCGGCTTCGACCCGGCGACCAAGCCGTCCATCTGACCGGCTGCCTGCCCGACACGACCGTTCGCCGCCCCAAGGCCATGGGGTGGCAGCCCTTTCCCGCGTTAACCGGATGTTTGCGAATCCCCCGTAGTGTCATTGCCAGACACTTTCCAAGGGGGACTCCGCCATGGCCACCAACGACCCGCTCGCTTCCAAGCAGGCCTGGTACAAGAACGCGATCGACCTGGACCGTTTGGGCGACGAGTATTCGGGGGCCGGCATCCGCATCGGCATCTACGACGACGGCATCCAGGTGAACCACGCCGACCTCGCGGGCAACTACGACGCCTCGCTCGAGGTCAAGATCAGCGGCGTGACCGCCTCGCCCCTGGTGGGCACCCACGGCACCGCCGTGGCTGGCATCATCGCCGGCGTGGCCGACAACGGCATCGGCGGCTACGGCATCGCCTACGACTCCACCATCACCGGCGTGTCGATCTTCGGGGGCGCCGCGTCGGGCAGCGGCATGATCTCCGCCATCCAGCAGATGGCCAAGTTCGACCTCACCAACAACAGCTGGAACTGGACCGACATCTACGCCGACGCGGTGAACGCGGGCTTCGGCAAGCAGTTCAACGCCGCCCTCGAGCTGGCGGTCGACACCGGGCGCGGCGGCCTCGGCACCCTGATCGTCAATTCCGCCGGCAACGACTGGGTCAAGGACACGCGCGACGCCAACACCTCGGGCTTCGACGCCACCCGCTTCACCATCACCACGGGCGCGGTGGCCGACAACGGCTTCGTGTCGTCCTACTCCAACCGCGGCGCCAACATCCTCGTCTCCGCGCCGTCCTCGGGCGGGAGCAAGGGCGTCACCACCACCGACATCGAGGGCGCCGGCGGCTACACCTCCGGCGACAGCTACGACTATTTCGGCGGCACCTCCGCCGCCGCCCCGATCGTGAGTTCGGTGGTGGCCCTGATGCTGGAGGCGAACGGCGAGCTCGGCTGGCGCGACATCAAGGAAATCCTGGCGCTCGGCGCCGAACACACCGGATCGGCCCTCGGGGACGCGAAATCCCGCACCGAGGCCTTCGCCTGGAGCATCAACGGCTCGACCGAGGCGAACGGCGGCGGCCTGCACTTCTCCAACGACTACGGCTTCGGCCAGGTCAACGCCTACAACTCCGTGCGCATCGCGGAAGTGTACTCGCTGTTCGGCGAGGCCCAGGCTTCCGCCAACGAACGCACCACCTACGCCTCCGGCACGCTGAACCGCGCCATCCCGGACGGCGGCACCACCTCGTTCAACGTCAACATCACCCAGGACATCAGCGTCGAACACGTGGACCTGACCCTGACGTTGACCCATGCCAACGTGAAGGACCTGCTGGTCGAGCTGGTGTCCCCCGACGGGACCACCTCGGTCGTGCTGACGCCGGGCACCGGCGCCGCCAAGGCGGGGAGCGGCTTCGTGTGGACCTTCGGATCCGAGCAGTTCCTCGGCGAGATGTCCGCCGGCACGTGGACCGTCCGCATCACCGACACCCGCACCGGCAGCACCGGCACCGTGGCCAACTACCGCCTCGACGTGTACGGCGCCGCCGCGGACGCGGACAACGTCTACACCTACACGGACGAATACGCGAAAATGGCCGCCTTCGAAGAGGGCCGGACCACGCTTTCGGACACCGACGGCGGCAATGACTGGATCAACACCGCGGCGGTCGCGAGCGACACCGTGATCGACCTGCGCGCCGGCGCGACCTCGACGATCGCCGGCGTGGCCACCACCCTGGCCGCCGGCACCGTGATCGAGAACGCCGTCACCGGCGACGGCGACGACACCCTGACCGGCAACGCCGCCGACAACCAGCTGCACGGCATGCGCGGCGACGACCTGATCGAGGGCGGCGCCGGCGCGGACCACATCGACGGCGGGACTGGCACGGATACCGCCAGCTACGCCTCCTCGTCGGCGGGCGTCGACATCGACCTGAAACGCGCCACCCAGACCGGCGGCGACGCCGAGGGCGACCGCCTCGTGTCGATCGAGAACATCATCGGGTCGGCCCATGCCGACATCCTGCGCGGCGACAGCGGCCACAACGTCATCGAAGGCGGGGCCGGCGACGACGTGCTGGAAAGCCACGGCGGCGGCGACATCCTCGACGGCGGCGAGGGCTTCGACATCGCCTCCTACGAGTGGGCGACCGCCGGCGTCACCGTGAACGCGGTGCTGAAAACCGTGACCGGCGCCGGCGCGGGGGACGTGCTCCTCGACATCGAGGGTTACCGCGGCACCCGCTTCAACGACATCTTCTCGGGCTCCGGCGGCCATGACTGGTTCGACGGCGGCGACGGCGACGACATCTTCATGGGCTCGGTCCGGGGCGACACGCTGATCGGCGGCGCCGGCTTCGACACCATCAACCACGGCTCCTCCACGGCGGGGGTCACCATGGACATGGAGAACGGCCTCGGTTACGGCGGCTTCGCGGACGGCGACGTGTTCAGCGGCATCGAGCGGGTGATCGGCTCGCGCCACGCCGACACCTTCATCGGCTCGGCGGCCATCGAGCAGTTCGACGGCGGCGACGGCGACGACGTGTTCCGGGGGCACCTGGCCGGCGACACCGTCAACGGCGGCAACGGCACCGACACGCTGGACTTCAGCGGTCGCGACAGCTCGATCTATGTCGACATCGCCACCCGCAAGACCGCGGACGGCACCCTGTTCACCTCGATCGAGAAATTCGTCGGCACCGACTACAACGACTACTTCTACGGCACCACGGGCAACGAGATCCTGATCGGGGGCGCCGGCAACGACACCATCGAGGGCATGGCCGGGGCCGACCACATGGAAGGCGGGGACGGCGGCGACACGCTGGTATACCGCCGCTCCGACGCGGGCGTGCAGGTCAGCCTGTCGACCGGCGTCGGCACCGGCGGCCACGCCCAGGGCGACACCTTCGACGGCTTCGAGCACCTGATCGGCTCGGCGTTCAACGACTCCCTGGTCGGCACCACCGGCAAGAACAACATCTGGGGCGGCTCCGGCAACGACACCATCGACGGTCGCGGCGGCGGCGACTGGATCTTCGGCGAGGCCGGCAACGACACCATCCGCTCGCGCGCCGAGGGCTGGGGCAACAACATCCTCGACGGCGGCGACGGCTGGGACACGGTCAACTACGACCTGTCCCTGGTTGACGGCCTCGTCATCAACCTCGACACGGGCCTGACCACCAACGGGGTGCCGCAGTTCTCCGACACGCTGGTGTCGATCGAGAACGTCACCGGCTCGAACCAGGCCGACACCATCACCGGATCCAACGGCGCCAACATCCTCGACGGCGGACGCGGCGACGACATCCTGACCGGCCTCGGCGGCTACGACACGTTCCGCTTCACCGGGCCCGGCTTCGGCAACGACACCGTGTGCGACTTCCAGGACGGGGTGGACCGCATCGCCTTCGTCGGCAACGCCAAGGGCTTCGGCGACCTTGCCTTCGAGGACCTCGAGGACGCCTGCGTGATCACCGTGGGCGGCGCCGGCAGCATCACCCTGGCGGGCATGCAGTCCTTCATGTTCTCGGCGGACGACTTCACCTTCGCCTGATCCGGCGCGAGGTCCGGCCACCGAAGGCCCGCGCGGGTTCCCGTGCGGGCCTTCCCGATTCCGGGAGCACCTGTCCTGATCCAAGGACTATTTCGGCTTTCCTTGCCGCGTTAACCGGACGTTAGAGGATTGCCGTTACCACTTGGACATCCCCGGAGGAAATCCACCCAGAACGGCGTGGACGGGGCACCCACCAAAGGATCTCTGAATGAGCATCACCATCTCGTCCGCCGTCCGCACCAACCTGCTGTCCATGCAGGGCACCGCCAAGATGATGGGCGAAACCCAGGCCCGCCTCGCGACCGGCAACAAGGTGAACAGCGCGCTGGACAACCCGTCCGCCTTCTTCACCGCCCAGGGCCTCAACAACCGCGCCTCCGACCTCAATTCCCTGATGGACGGCATCAGCAACAGCGTGAAGACGCTGGAAGCCGCCGACAACGGCCTTTCCGCCATCACCAAGACCCTCGAGTCGATGCAGTCGACGCTCCGCCAGGCGCGTCAGGACAAGTCGTTCGAGGCCAAGTCCTTCGCCGTGACGGTGAACGGTGACGGCGAGTTCGCCACCGGCTCCACCATCACCTTCGAGGGCGGCGCGACCGGCGTCGACATCGGCGGCACCGCGGTGTCGGTCACCGTGGCCGACATGACCGTGGACGAGGCCGTGGCGGCCATCAACACCGCCGCGGAGGAAGGCGGCTCCCTCGACGGCGCCGTCCGCGCCTCCAACGACGGCGGCAAGCTGCGCATCGAAAACCTGTCCGCCGCCGAGCTCAAGGTCGCCGGCACCACCTCGGTGACCACGGCCAACATCAAGGGCAACAGCGTCCGTGCCGGTCTGGTCGACCAGTACAACGACCTCCGCGACCAGCTCGACAAGCTCGCCGGAGACGCCACCTACAACGGCGTGAACCTGTTGCGCGGCGACACCCTCAAGACCACCTTCAACGAGACCGGTTCCTCGTCGATGGAGATCAAGGTCAAGGACGGCAAGGCGATCGACTCCGCCCAGCTCGGCATCACCGCGCTGGAGACGACCGGCCTCGACGTCGACACCGACATCGACACCAACCTCGACCTCGTCAAGTCCGCCCTGGGCAGCATCCGCGCGCAGTCGTCGGCCTTCGGCTCGAACCTGTCGATCGTGGAGACCCGCGAGGACTTCACCAAGGCGATGGTCTCGACCCTCACCAGCGGCGCCTCGGAGCTCACCCTGGCCGACATGAACGAGGAAGCGGCGAACCTGCTGGCCCTCCAGTCCCGCCAGGCGCTGTCGCAGAACTCGCTGTCGCTGGCCAGCCAGGCCGACCAGTCGGTGCTCGCGCTCATCCGCTAGGCCGGACACCCACTCGACAAACGGAAAGGGCGGCCCCGTGGCCGCCCTTTTTGCGTCTCCAGAACCCTCAACGGCGCCTGCCGTCGATCCCCTGGTCCCATGACGGCCAGGACGGCATGTCCGGGAAATCCGGGAAGTCCGGGCGGTCGGGCCCGTCCGGCGTGCCGGGATTGCCGGGGCCGCCAGGGCCTCCGGGATTGCCCGGGTTCCCGGGACCGCCGGGGTTGCCCGGACCGGGATTGCCGGGATTCCCCGGGTCGACCGGCGGATGGTCGTCATCGTCATCATCATCGTCGTCCGCGGCCAGGGACACCAGCGTCGTCCCGCCGGACGGGCATCCTTCCGACTCCATGGCGCGCAGGTCCATGCGCGTCCTGCCGCTCGAGATCGTCACCAGCAGGCCGAGCGCCTCCATCATGTTCCCGCACGAGGACGAGTTCACGGACCTCGACACGGCGAAAAGGCGCTCGCCGAGTCCGAGGACGTCCCCGTATTGGGCGTATTCAAGCACGCCCGCGTTGCAGCGGACCTGCGACAGGCCGCTGGCGCACCTGGCGACAACCCCGTCCGCGTCAGGGCGGAGCGACTGGGCGCCCGCCGTCGTAGAAAGCATGGCGGTGCACAGCGCCGCCCCTATGAGCCGGTATTTCATCGCGAGTCTCCTTTGGCGAATGGCCGCCCATAGTCGGCCGGCAAGCCCGCGTTGCAACGCGACATCCGTCATGCGTCCGGGTGACATCCGTCACGCCCCCGCGCAGTGCCGTCCCCGCCGCCGTCCAGTTGCCGCCATGGAGGGGCGCAATGACCGGCCAGGGCCGTATCCGGCATTCCCCGGGGCCATCCGGCACCGGTGTCGGTGACGTTTTCCAACGGGACGGGCCGGGGCGGGGGCGGATAGGACTGGTGGCGTCTCGGGGAGGGAACACCGGACCCGAAAAACAGCCGGAATGGTCCGGCACACACAGGAGAAAACCATGAAGAAGCTCTTTGCATCCGCCCTTGCCATCGCCCTGCTGTCGACCGGCGCCTCCTATGCCCAGAACCTCTCGATCGTCGAGCAGATGGGTTGGGGCAACGGCCAGCTGACCAGCCAGAGCGGCAAGAACTTCAGCTACACCGGCCAGTCGGGCATCGGCAACGAGTCGCTCACGGGCCAGCGGGGCCGCAACCAGTCCTCGACCGTCCAGTCGGGCCTCGGCAACTTCTCGATGACGGACCAGTTCGGGCGCAACAACGCCTCGCAGACCGAACAGTACGGTGTCGGCCACTGGTCGGAGACCTACCAGACCGGCGCCGGCAACGTCTCCCTGACCATCCAGGACTGACGGCGGCCGGGGCGTCGGGTCCGGGAAAGGCACCTCCCGGGCTCGGCGCCCTCTTCTTCGACGGGCGGGACGCTTCCGCCGACACAGGGAGACAAACCATGAGAACCGCATACATCATCGCGCTCGCGACGTTGCTGTCGCCTGTGCCCGCCTATGCCCAGAACATGTCCGTCGTGGTCCAGTCCGGCCTGCGCAACTCGCAGGTGACCGTCCAGACAGACCGCAGCGTCGCCCGAACCACCCAGATCGGCAACGACAACGCCGCCGCCACGATCCAGACCGGGCGCAACCAGTATTCCACCATCGTGCAGATCGGCGACGGCCACGAGCAGGTCAACGTCCAGACCAAGGACTACTCTGCCTTCGGCAGCGTGCAGGTCGACGCCGCGCACGCGGGCTGGACCGGAAACGCCAGCGGCGGCTACACCGCGGGCGGCGGCATCCAGCTGCATTTCGGGGTCAAGTGACATGGACACGGCTGCCGCAGGCCTCCGCGGCGTCGTCGCCGCCCTGGTCATCGCCGGGGCGGCGTTTTTCCATGCCCAGGAGGGATCGCTTGCCATGACAGGAGCGGACGGCGCCGGCGGCATCCGGTGCGAGATCCGGGAACGCCCCTCCGGACGCCTCCTGGAGATCCGGGCGGTGGCGATGGCGGAACGCCGCGTCGACGGGGAATACCGCTTCGACGTCACCAGCAACGACGGGTACGGGACCTCCGTCACCCGGCAGAGGGGCATGTTCTCGCTCGAGCCGGACACCGAGCTCGTGCTCGGCACGGTCACGATCGACGCGGACGGCTTCGAGGCCAGCCTGCAGGTCACGGTGGACGGCCGTACCTTCGAATGCCCGCGTCTTGCGTGACCGCGGGCGGGGGAGGGCGCAGCGAGCCCCGGCGCCCTCCCTTCAGAACCTCCGCGAGACCGACACCGACACGGCGTAGTCGAAGGTCGGCATGGTCCCGATCACCGTGGTCGCCCCTATCCCCGACAGGTCCAGCGGCGCCCCGCCGGTCGTGCCCCCGGAGGCTGACGTCACCGCCACCGGCGCCGCCGTCAGGTGCTCCACCTGGCCGTTGAGGGAAAACACCGTCCCGTTCTCCGCCGCATAGGACACGCCCGCCTTGGCGCGGACCATGGCCGTGCCGCCCGACCCCGAGGCCGACGATCCCGGCAGGGCGGTGGGGGCCATGCCTTCCATCAGGCCCGTCGCGGCCAGCGTCCACTCGCTGCCGGTGAACAGCCAGCCGGCGTCCACGCCGACGCTGACGCTCCACCGTGGCGCGACCGGTCCGCTCAGGGACAGCGAGGCCACCGGGCCGGCCATGTGGGACCGCAAGGTCTCCTCGGTCCTGACGCCGGCCGTGGGGAAGCGGTCCGGCAGGCCCGGACCCTCGTAGGGATCGATCAGGAGCTCGCCGCGGACGTCGTCGCCGGACAGCCTGTAGGCCGCCCCGACCTTGGGCAGGACCACCCAGCCGTCGCCGAGAGGGATGGGCGCGCCCAGCGTCGCCTCTATGCCGCCGCGCAACGAGGTCCGGGCGGACGAGGACCGTATCCGGGTCCCGGACATGTCGCCCATGCCGGCGAAGGCGAAACCGCCCGGGACCAACACGGCCCCGTAGGAAGCCGCGGACGGCTCCCCCGAGGTGAACACCGCCCCGAAGGCGCCAGCCCCGCCCGCGCGGTTGAACGCCAGTATCGCCTGAGACCCCCCTCCCGGCGCGGTGCTCCCGGTGGCGAGCACGCCGCCCGCCGGGGAGGTCACGGCGGCACTGGCCGACGACCCGGACGCGTCCAGGTCGATGGTGCCGGACGGGTTCCCGACCGCGAACAGGAACCCGTCCGTCCCGGCGAGGTCATGGACCGCGACGGAGGCCGAGGAGGCGGCGGCAAAGGAGCCGGACACCTCGAGGAACAACGGTATGTCGCCGAACCGGGCGACCTCGAAGGCCCCGGCCAGCCCGGCGGACGCCCCAATCCCGAGGGCGTCCTTCTCGGTCTCGAGCAGCGGCAGGCCGAGGGTTGTCCCGGTGAACGGGCGGCCCGGCTGGTGGATGAGGGCGAGGCCGACCGCGGCGCCTGCGCCGTTCACCGGCCTGTCCTGCGCGGCGGCAGGCAGGGCGGCGATCACCAGGGCAAGGACGGCGAGGGAGGATTCACGTATGCGCATGGAGGGACAGTCTCGTTAGCAGGGAGACCAGCTGGGTCTGCCTGTGGGTTTCGGTCTTCCGCATGAGCGAGAGGAGAAGGTTGCGCATGCTTTGCTTGGATGAACTCCGGTTGGCGGCACAGTCCCCGAGGGTGTCCCCCTGCAGGAGGGCCATGGCCAGTTCGGCTTCCGAGTGGGTCAGCGCCAGGGCCTTGCCGAGCGCGTCCATGTCGACCCGCAACGGGCGGGCGGCGTCGTCGATGACGAGGATGGTGCGCCATCCCCCGCCCTGTCCGCGTATCCCGCCCGGGCGGTCCGCCTCGGGTGGCGGCACGGCGTGAAGCGAGGCATAGATCCTGCCGGACGCCCCCTTGCTCACCAGTATCTTGCGCCGGGGGCGCATGAACTCGGATCCGGCGCCGGCGCAGAACGCCTTCATGTCGGCGTCCATGGCGGCGTCGCGGGCGTGCAGGACGTTGTCGGCGCCGATGAAGACGCTTTCCATCCGCTTGAGTATCCGGGCCCCGACCTCGTTGCGGGAGCGGACGGCGCAGTCGGCGTCGAGGGCGAAGGCGGGGACGGGCACGATGTCGAGCAGCGCGTCGCCGCCCGCTCCGTCGAAGGGGTGCGCCTCGCGTCCGCGGACGAGCGTGAATGCCCGCATGACGTGCGGGACCGCGGTCTCGAGCATGGCGCGCGCCTCGCGTCGCGCGTCCGTGTCGTCCCGGTCGTAACGGACCTCTAGCACGAGCTGGCGGGCGTCGTCCCGGTAGACCACGACCCCCGCCGCCCCGTCGGCGTCGGGGCATGCCGCCAGGAACTGGCGGTGCAGCGCCGACACGTCCATGGCCCCCCGGACCTCGCGCTCGTCATAGATCCCGCCGACCGGTTCGGCCCATTGCCTGACCACGTAGGGATCGTCCAGGTGCAGGCCTGTCATGTAGGCCCGCTCCACGTCACGCCCGAAACCGTGCTGGAGGAGGAAGTTGCCGGACGGGTCGCGGGTGTCCTGTCCGTAAAGGAGTATCGGCAAGCCCGGCAGCGCGCGGTGGAACAGGTCCACCAGGGCCTGCATGGAGCCGGAATCGACCACGGCGGCGTAGATCCCGCCTATCAGTGCCTCCGGTGCCGCCCCTCCCTGGGCCGCGCCGGCATCGATCGTCTTCAACATGTTGTCTACCCGTTTTGCTTCGTTGTCATTGAGGTACGCATGGACACGCGGGTGTCCGACCGGACCCTCAGGCGGGGTTCCGGGTACTACTGCAAAACTCGAGGAACGAAGGGTGGCCGGGACCGCAAGTCAGTCCCGCGACAGTTTATTCCCGACCGCTGGGCACCACCGAGAACGTTTTTTCTTGTCGACGTCTGGCGGCATCTTCTTCACGCCGTCCGGACAAGTCAACACAATTGCGTCACCGTTTCAGACTATTTCCGCCATCATGAAAAACGGATTCCGCGAAGCATCTGGACGCCAAGGAGAATCCGGGCGCACCCACGCCGGAGGCGTGGCTTTTCCACAGGGGGCGTGGCAGGGAGGACACGCCGCAGGGGTCAGGACGGCGTGAGCCCCGGGGCGTTCCTGACCCGATCCTCGCGGTCGATACCGGCTGCCATGTCGGGGACGTAGAGCTCCCGCGATATCTCCAGGGCGGCGGCGATGCCGTGGACCTCGAGGGCATCGGTGATGGCCCCGTACTCCATGGCGGCAATGGCCGCGCGGGCGGTCTCCGACCACACCTCGGAATAGTGCAAGCCCCCTTCGGTCTCGTGGCGTTCGGTCGCCTCCGCCAGCAGCGGCAGGAAGTCGGACGAGCCGGTGTCGAGGACCGTCATCATGGCGCCGAAGGCCTTGGCGCGGCGGGGGTCGTCGGCACCGAGGCAGTTGCCGACCTCGGTCCAGACGATCCAGCGGGCGTAGTCCTGTGGACCGGCGTCGCCGGCGTCGGCGACGCCGAGATGGGCGGCGGTGTCGGCGGTCGGGGCGGAATAGACGAGGCAGGCGGTCCCGGCATCGACGGATGCGATGTCGACCTGTTCGCCCAGCGGGCTGCGCATGTCGACGACGTGGACGTTGGCCCACGGCATCTCCGCCCTGATACGGGACCGCACCTCGGAGACCATGCGGGAGAACCCGTCCGTCTCGCCGGCCTGGGGGGCCGGAAGGGCGATGACGCCGGCGGTGCAGGCCGCCGCCGCAGCGGCCAGCAACGGCCCCTTGCCCTCGAGCACGAAGGCATCGCCCACGAAACGCCTGATCCTGGCGGCAACGGTCCTGGCCATGTGAAGACTCCCGGTTGATGCCGGAGGATAAGCCGGCGTGGCGCAAGGCACCACGCCCTTCGCCGCTGGCGGAATCGCCGGAGCCAGGCTAACGTCCGGGCGAAACGGAGGCCCGGCATGGACACGACCACGGACGACATCCCCGGCGCGGAGCCTTGCGTCACGACCGGCGCCCCGGCCTATGCGCGCCTCCATGCCGAGACCCGCACCATCCACGGCTGGTACGGTTCGGCCGTTGCCGACCTGGAGACGGTGGTTGTGCTCGACGCCACCATGCCCGCGGGACCCGTATGCGACGCCGAGATCACCAAGGCGATCGGGGAAGGCCGCGCCGTCCTCGCCGAGGCGGTGACACCGTCCGGGCTCGACGCCATGGACGACGCGGCGCTCCGGGCCGTGATCTCCGCGGGCGTGGCGATCGCCGAAAGCCTGCTGACGGACCCAGGGACAGCGGGCGGCCTGCCGCTGTGGCTGTTGCGGGGCGACGAGGACGCCATGGCCGAGCCGTTCGCGAGCCACGTCTCCGGACGGCGGACGGGAGACGGCAGGATCGACCTGTTGGCCTCCGGCAAGCTCATGGCCCTGCTGGCCCGCGCCCGCGGCACCCCGCTTCTCGCGGGACCCGTCCGCGACGCTGCGGTGGAGGCAGCAGTCCTTCGGCTACGGGAGGCCAGGGACCTGACCACGTCCCTTGCCGCACTCTCCCCCGCCTAGAACTGGAGCGCCGCCGCCATGGCGTAATCCTCGTCGAGGTGCTCCGAGGCGGAGGCGACGAGTTCGCCCGCCAGGGCCGCCACATCCCCGCCGACCTCGCGCCCGTACGGTCCGATGACGCGCCGGATGACGGGACCTTCAGGCGCGCGGGCGACGACCGCCACATGGGGTCCTGCCTGTCCGTCGATCTCGAGCAGCGTCGCGGTCCCCGCCAGGAGCTCGGGACGGTAGATCTCGAGGTCGACGGAAAGCTTGCGCGACAACGCGTCGAGTTCCCGTCTCGTGAGCAGTTGCCGCGCCCGCCCGGCGGCACCATGGGCCGCCTTCCCGGGCAGGGCGTTCTCCACCCACTCGTTGCCGTCCGCCGGTCGCCGGTACCAGTCGGACAGCGCCATCCTGCCGATGGCGATGGCGAGTCCGGCCCAAACCGGCGCCCGTTCCGCACCGCCGGCCTCGCTGAACCCGGAATAGCTGAAGGCGTTGGCATGCACCTGCCTCCTCCAGGATTCGCGCTGCCGTTCGTCTCCGGCAAAGGCGGCGCCCGGCCCCAGTCGCTCGAAGACGGCGACCAGCCCTTCGAGGGCCGACACGCACTCCGGGGTCAGGACGCCGCCCGCCGCGAGGCAGGCGTCCCTGAGCCCGGACCAGGCCACGGCGGTCTCGGGCTTCATCAGCCCCGCGAAGGGCTGGAGACGGGACTGCAGGTTGTCGCACAGGACCAGGAGGTTCTCGGCCTCCGGAGCGAACCGGGACGCCGCCCGGATCTCGGCGATCTCGGCACCGTCCTGAACCGGGATGTCTTCCAGCCGAGACAGTGCCTCCGCGTAGCGCAGGGCTGCATCCTTGTCCCCGAGCCGGAACCGGAACGCCATGTGGTGCGCCGCCACCTCGCCGCGCAGGGTGAAGGCGGACGCGCCGGACGGATCCATCTCGGTGACCGCGACGACCACCTGCTTACCCACGGCGGCTACGGTGATGACCGGTTCGGTGGCGGCGAAGCACACCATGCCGTCGACCACGATCGCCTCGGCGAAACGCCTGGATATGGCCTCCGCCTCGGCGACACCACCGGGATCGTCCCATTGCCGCAGGGTCCCTGCCTCCCGCTCCACGGCGGCATATGGCTTGTGTTCCTTGCGGGCCCTTTCGATCCCCCAGAAGAAGGGCATCGGGGAACCGGGACCGACCGTGTGGAGGGGGTTGTTCGTGTCGTGGCCGGACACGCATATGTCCACGAGGTCCTCCGCCCGGCACCGTTCCGCGTAAAACGTGCCGTCGAGTTCCCACACCCGGCTCGGCCCGGACGGGAGGCGGCAGAAGACGACGGCGTCGTGGCCTTGGTTCAGGACGTCGTGTCCCGCGCGGAAAGCCAGCGGCAGGTCCGCCGCCCCGAACTCGGGGACGTCCACCGTCACCTCGGAGATCTGGAGCGCCGTCTCCGGGGTGCGCCGGCCCTTGCGGATGAAACTGGCGTCGTACTGGAATGGGATGGTGAACCTCATGGCATCATCTCCGGGCTGCGCACGGGCTTGAGCCCCCAGGCCTCCGCCATGAAGGTCTCGAAGGCCTCGCGGATCTCCCCGGCCAGGGGCAGGTCTTCGCCGGCATGTATCCCGCCGGGATCGTCAGTGGACAGGGCATCCACGGCGGCAAGCGCCAGCGGCGCCGAGGGACGCCCGGAAGGGGTGGTTCCCGGGGTGCCATGGACCAGCATCCTGCGCGAGCGCGCCTCCTCGGCGACGTCCCGGGGGTCGAGGCCGAGATGCCGCGCGGCCATGGCCGCCTCGGCCACCGCGGTGACTTCACGCACACCGCCGATCTCGGGCAGGACCGGGACAGCGCTGTCCCAGGCGAACCCCGGGGTCTCCGCGCGGATGGCCGCCAGGGCCTGGGAGGCCCGGTCCCGCGCCAGCGACAGCGTCGGCTCCAGCTTCTCGACCATCGCCTCGGGGAAGGTCAGCGTGGTGTCGTAACGGTGGTACGGGTCCATCCGCGCCGCACGTTCCGCCGCCGCCTTGCGGGCGCGCCCGGCATACATGTCCATCCAACGGGTGTCCGGGCCCGGCAGGCGGGTGACGGCCTCGAGAGCCGCGGCAACGTCGCCGGATACCCGCCCCGGGGAGGCCGCCACGGCGTCCCTGAGGGCCAGCGTGGCCAGCAGGGCCTCGCGCGGCAACCCCACCGCGGCCCCCATCAAGGTGGACAGCGCGCTCTCCGCCGCGTCGGCAGCCGCCTTCCGCAGGGGCGATTCGAAGAACACGCCGGGGTCCAGGATCTCGATCCCGACGTTGACCTCCGGCTTGATGCCCTCCGCGCGCAGGCGCTCGAGGAACCGCGGCAGTTCGGACACGCGTTCGCGCCTGAGATGGAACGGTATCCTGTAGTGCCTGAAGTTGGTGTAGGTCAGGCCGTCCGGCCACTCCAGCATGACGTGGTATGTGTCGCCGGCATAGGCCTCGGCGAGAACGAGGTTCGGCTCGCACACCGCCTCGTAGGCCACCCCGTCGACCAGGATGACATCCTCCGACGTCCTGAGCAGTTTCTCGCGCATCTGCGCGTCGAGGTTGTCGAGGCTGCGGAGCGCCACGTACTTGCCACGCACCCAATCCTCGGTCCGGGGAAGGTCGTCGTTCCGGCCGGAAGCGCTCCTGCCTGTGAACTCGTGCCAGTGCCCGTTCTTCTCGAACGGGGTACCGCTGCCACGCCCGCCGGCGGCGAGCGTCTCCACCAATTCTTCGGCGGGCCCCCATTCCAGCCAGTGACGGCCCTGGTGCCAACGCATCCGCCGCGCGCTCCCGTCCGGGAGGGGCTTTGCCAGCGTCCTGTTGCCGGTGGCCATGACCTGCTGGGGAACGTCCCCCTTGAGGCGGGCGACCACGGGCGCCTCCGCATGCCCCACCTCACGGAACGCCAACTCGATCTCGGAACGCCCGTACACCGTCACATGGTTGATGCACTTCCTGGGGATAAACCGGATCGGGTAGGTGTAGGGGAGGGTGAAGGTCACCATGGGCAGGCACTCCTTTGCCGGGAAACGGTAGCATCGCGGACGGCAAGTCACCACCGCCCGGCATGTTCCCGCAAGGTCCGGCAACCAAATGCCCTTTTTATGGGTCATTTTGCTTGCAGATCGCATAAATGCCCCGTATACGGGTCATCAGCAAGGAGATGGCAATGGACCTTCTGGACCTCGGCCCGGCCATACGGGACGCGCGCAAGGACAAGGGGATGACCCAGGTCCGGCTGGCGGAGCTCGCCGGCACGGTGCGCAGCCGCATCGACGCGCTCGAGAACGGCCGCCAGGCCGACATGGGCGTGCGCACCCTGCTCAAGGTCCTCAACGCAGTGGGGCTGGACCTGCGCCTCACCACGCTGAACAACCGCCGCCCGACCCTCGAGGACATCGAGGCGGAGAACGAACAGGAGGCCGGCAATGCTCCAGGTCTGGGCGGACGGTAGCACCACCGGCATCCTCGACCGCCTGCGCTACGGCGGGTCGACCTTCTCCTACGACGTTTCCGCCGCCGGCGGCGAGGTCTCCCTGACCATGCCGCGGCGCGTCCAGTCCTATGACCGCCAGCGCGGCCTGACGCCGGTGTTCGACATGAACCTGCCGGAGGGCCACCTGCGCGAGACGCTGCGGCTCCGCTTCGCCAAGGCGCTCGGCCAGATGGACGACTTCGAGCTGCTCGAGATCGTCGGGCGGTCCCAGGTCGGGCGCGTCCGCTTCACCGCGGTCGGCGAGCCGCTGGACGCCGACGTGCCCTTCCAGTCCGTGGACGAGATCCTGCGCGCCCGCCGCGACGGCGGCCTCTACGACTACCTTCTCGACCAGTTCGCCACCCATTCCGGCCTGTCCGGGGTGCAGCCCAAGGTCATGGTCCGCGACAACGACGGCGAGCAGGCCCACACGCTGCGCACCGCCACCCACATCGTCAAGTTCTGGAACCCGGGCCAGTTCGACGAACTGGCAGCCAACGAGTTCTTCTGCCTGTCCGCCGCTCGCGCCGCCGGCCTGGACGTGCCCGACTTCCGCCTCGCCGACGACGGCTCGTCGCTGGTGGTCAAGCGCTTCGACATCGCCGCGGACGGCACCCCGCTCGGCTTCGAGGACCTCTGCTCCCTCAACGGCATGCTGACCGCCCAGAAGTACAACGGCGGCTACGAGGCCAGCGTGTTCCGCCGCCTCGGCGATTTCGTGTCGCCCCACCTCAAGGCGGTGTCGCTGGAGCAGGCCTTCCGCCTCCTGGTGCTCAACGTCGCCATCCGCAACGGCGACGCCCACCTCAAGAACTGGGGCGTGCTCTACCGCGACACCGAGTCCGACGTCTCGCTGGCGCCGGTCTACGATCTCGTCACCACCACCGCCTACGTGCCGCCCGACCTGATGGCCCTGACCATGAACGCCTCGCAGCGCTGGCCCGAGCCGCGCAAGCTGGCCCAGTTCGGCAAGCTGCGCACCATGCTGACCATGCCGCAGATCCAGGCGGTGTTCGAGCGCACCGCCGACGCGCTGGCCGAGACCGCGCCGGAACTGTCCCGCTACTTCGCCGATTCCCCCAACCCCGAGATCGGGCAGGCCATGCTGCGCGGCTGGTCGGAGGGGGTCGAGCACTCCCTCGGCCTGGTGCGCGGCCTTGTCGCCGGCGCCGACCTCGAAACCGTTCCCGGACCCGCACGATGACCGACTGGACCCAAGACGAACGCGGACGCCCCGTCCTGGTGGATACCGACACCGGCACGCGCTACCGGATCACCCCGGCCAAGGGCGGCGACGGATGGGAGTTGGCGGTGTTCCTGCGCGACGCCCGCCGCAGCTGCGACCGGCGCCCTTTCGCCAGCCGCCGCGAGGCGATGGGCCACGCCGAGGCGCGCATCGAGAACGACCGCGAGGAACGCCGGCTCGGGCGCTCGCGGGTGCCGGCGAGGGTGGCCACCCCGTGGGGCCAGTCGCGGTGGGCGACCTCCTACGGCGACGGCATCGTGCTGTACTCGACCTCCGACAATGACGGCTTCAGGCTGTCGCGCGAGCGCAACCTGCGTATCCCCGAGGCGGTGCGCAACCATGACGGCTGGTACCAGGAGGAATCGCAGGGCTGCATCGTGGCGCTGTCGTTCCCCGACGAGTTCACGGTGCTCGAGCGCCGCGAGGCCTGGGTGACGCTGACGGAGAACTTCCCCGGCGCCACCGACGTGCTGCTGGACCCGGACGGCACCGCGCGGGCGCCGTCCCCATGATCCCCGGTCATTCCGCCTGGACGAGGTCCAGCATCAGCTCGACGATGGCGGCGAAGCGCGGGTCGGGCGCCGGGACCCGGTAGATCCTGCGGGGTCCGGAACGCTTGGCCACGCCGAACCCGTCGACGGCGATCTCGATGTCGGCGACGGTTCCCCAGGTGAACCGCTCGTTGCGGGTCGGGCTCTCGAACACCACCGCCTTGTCGGTCACCAGCAGTCGCCCGTGCGCGGTCGGCTGCAGCGTCTTCTGGCTGGCGTACTGGCCGGCCGCCACGCGGAAGCGCAACCCCTTGGCGATCGGCACGGAGATCACCGGCCCGGCGTTCACGTAGCGCCCTGTGGACCGCATCTCCATCTGCGCCACCCCTTCCTGAACGGCCAGCAACTGCTCGCCGCGCACCGGGCGGTAGCCGTAGGCGGCGGGGTCGAGGTCGGGGATCTGCGGGTTTGGTCCGGAAAGGAGCGCCCGCTTCTCCGCCTCGATCGCCTCGACGAAGCGTCCGGCGTCCTCCTGCCTCGCGGCATTGACGCGCGCGCCCGCGTATCCCGCGAGCACGAACAGGGCGGCAAGGCCGACGCCGACCCACACCAGGGTTTCCATCTGCGGCATTCTCCGGATTCGATCGGACGGAGGCTGTCAGCCTCGGCGTATCCGTGCAAGTCCATCCACCGGTCGTGGTTTACGACACGTTCGGGAGATCATTCGAATTTCGATGGAACTTGCCTGGCAGGCAGGAACCCCGCCATCCAGGTGACGTTAACGGACGGATAACACGAAGCCCGGACCTGACGCCATGACGACCCACGGCAAGACCGTCGCCGCCCTGCTCTGCGGCATAGCCCTCTCCTCCACGCCCGCGCGTGCGCTGGACCTGGGGCTCGACCTGGGCGGCCTGGGCGAAGTCGGCGTGTCGGTGGGAGACGACGGCATCTCCGCTGGCGCGGACGTCGGCGGCGCGGTGTCCGTCGACGCCGGGGTCGGCTCCGGAGGCGTGGACGCGGGGGTTTCCGCCAGCGGGATCGTCGACGCGGACGCCTCGGTCGGGCAGGGGGGCGTGTCCGTCGACACCTCCGTCGCCGGCGGAGCGGTGGACGCCGGCGCCTCCGTGGGGGCAGGCGGCGTCTCCGTGGACGCTTCCGCGGGCGGCGGGGCTGTCTCCGCCGGGGTGTCAGCCGGCCCTTCGGGGGTGACCGTCGGCGTGTCCGCCGCGCCTCCGCAGGCGCCGAACCCGTCTCCCTCCCCGGCTCCCTCTCCCGTCCCGGGGCCTGTACCCTCCGCTCCGCAGCCGGTCCCGGGACCGGGCGCCCAGCCGCCCGCACCGGCCCATCCTGCCGTTCCGCAGCCGGCTCCCGGCGCGTCGGCTCCGGCCCCGCAGACCGCGTCCGCCCCGGTGTCGCGCACCCGCACGACTTCGGGCGACACCAAGATCACCGCCGTGCCCGCGTCGCGCCGGGCCGACGCCGTCCTGGACCTGCTGGAGGACAGCGGCCTGTCGGGAACCGACCTCGACCGGGCCGTCGACGACCGCCGGATCGTCATCGTCTACCTGGACGAGCTCCTCGACCAAGCCGCCCGCGACCGGATCTACACCGCCATCCGCCGCGGCGCAGCCGGCTACCGGGAGGTCTCCGCCGCGGTCGCCGGCAGCCGCAAGGTAGCCGAGGTGTTGCGACGCAACCGCATCGACCTCGACGACGTGGTGGCCATCCAGGTGGGCGTCGACGGCACCACCGAGATACTGGTGTCGGAACGGGCCCGCGTGGTGATGGCGTCGGATGACATCCCGCTGGTGTGGGACATGTTCGCCAACTCCTATTTCCCGGTCGGTGCCGCCGACCTGCCGGTGTGGCGCCCCGTAGCCTGGAACCCCGGCCTCGCCTCGCCCCTGGTGACCCGCACCCTCCGGACCGCCGACGCCGGGTCCCCTGACCAGGCGGAAACCGCCCCCGCCGCACGCGCCACCCTGGTCGCGCGCCGTCAGGACACCGCATCCGCCTGCGGTCCGGTACAGGGCCCGCCCGACATCGACCTGATCGCCACCCGCCTCTGGGAGATGTCCACCCCGCGCTCCCGGACCGTCATCCCGGGCTGGGACATGAACGGCGTGGCGCTGCATGCGCTGTTCGCCGGCGACGACGCCCGGCTCGACGCAGTGATGGCCGTCACCGGCGCTCCGGACCCGATCGCCTCGGATCTCGCGGCTCCCGATCCCCTGGCGCGCCTCGACCGTTTCGAGACCGTCTTCGATCCCGGCAGCGCCGAATGGGCGGACATGACGATCTCCACCCACGCCGCCCTGCAGCAGGTCGACCTCGGCGAGGTGGCCGCCACCGAACAGGTGGTGGTCGACTTCGCCCCGCCGGAGCAGTCCCTGTCCCTGGCAGCGGTCGCGGATGGCCCCGCGCCCGACTGCAGCCCGACGACCATCGACACGTTGCGGGTGATGGGGCCGGATCTCGTCGCCGACCTGGGCTGACGCCCGCGGCGGGCAAACCGGCCTCCCGGGCTTTGCCGGTCAAGGCCGGTAGCGGACCAGGGGCGTATCCTTGGCGAGGTAGAGCGGATGCCTGGGACTGCCGTCCGAGGTGGTCCCGAAGCACCACATCTCGATCCCGTCCGCGCGCAGGGTCTCGACGACCAGCTCCCCGGCCTCGCGCAGGTAGCGGTTCAGCACGCCGTGGCACAGCACCACCAGGCCCGCGCCGGCGGCGGCCCGCCGGATCGCCGGCAGGTTCAGCGGCGAGCTGACCTCGACGTCCTTGAGGTCCTTGGGGAAGGTGGCGCGGTAATCGCCCACGTTGGCCTTGGCGTAGCCGTTGAACCCCTCGCGCACCGTGAACTGCCACTCCCGCGCGACGGTGGGGTCGTTGGCCTCGGCGGAGGCCGTCGAGGGGTTCATGCCGACGAACAGGGCGTAGCGTTCCGGGAACGCGTCCCCGGTCCACCGCCGCAGCATCGGGCGGTAGCGTCCGCAAGGGGAGAACTCGGCGTCGCCGCGCACGTCGGGCGGCAAAGCCGTCCGCACCCGTCCGCCCGGGTCGTGTGCCGGTGCGGTGTCGAACAGGTCGGGCTGCGATCGGTTCGGCGGCATCGGGGCTCCTAGCGGAGGCCCGGGGAGGCCTCGTGTTCGCGGTCAAGGCAGGAGGCGAGCCTGGCGCCGGCCGCGGCAGGCCCCAGCTGCAGCCACGCGGGCTCCGAATCGAGCAGGGTGGCCGCGCGAGTATCCGGGTCCACCGTGAAGCGGTCAACGACGATGCCGCAACTCTCCCCGCGTCCCCAGGCCGAGAAGGCCTCGAGGATCTCGGCGGCCTCGGCCAGGGCCGCCTGCATGTCGCCGAGGCTGCCGCTGTCCTCCGGCAGGGCGTAGACCGCCACCGGGTCCGGCACGGCGCCGACGAGGCGTGGCACGAAGGTGCCCTCGGCGTCGGTCACCACGTCGAAGGCGACGGAGCCCTGGTCGGCGAGGCGCCGCAGGTGCCGCTCGCGGGCGGAGGCCGCGCGGAAGCGGCGGAAGGTCCCGCGCTTGCCGTCGTCCTTCCAGAAGCGGGTGTCGGGCCAGGGGTCCAGGGCCACGTAGGCGATCTCGAGACGGTCGCCGAAGACACGCACCTCCACGTCGTCACCGAAGGGCTCGAAACCGAGGTCGATGCCATCCGGCACATATCCCGCGCGGTCGGCCACGGCGGCGGCGACGGCGGGGTGGAGGTCGTTGTCCAAGGTAGTCAGCTCCGGGCGTAAGGTGCCGGAAGGATCGTCCGTGTTGACGCATTGGTCAATCGGGCAAAAGGAAAGGGGCGGTCCTCCGGGACCGCCCCTTTGTCGCGTCCGGAGCGAAGGGTCAGTACAGCGTCCAGACCAGGGTCGAGGAGTTGTTGCTGCCGCAGTCGGTCTGGGCCTTGGTGGGGTTGAACGGCGGCGCCGCGGCGGCCGCGCCGTTGACCGACAGGGACAGGGCCGAGCGGCCCATGTCGATCGCGGCCAGGCGGACGCAGGCGTCCACCGGCAGGCCGGCGAAGGAGATGGTGAAGGCGTTGGCGCTCAGGCCGGTGCCGGAGGAGGCCGGGGCCACGACCACGTTGCCGTTGAAGGCGTTGCGGATGCCGTCGGTGCCCGAGATCATCGAACGGGGCAGGGCGGTGATGATGTTGGCGTTCTGCAGGCCCTCGTAGGAGGACTGGCCGGCGAACATGGAGCGGACGGCCTGCTGGATCGAGGAGATCTGGCCGGCGGCCTGGCTGATCTTCTGGCTGGTGGTGGCGTTCTGGTAGAACAGCATCACGCCCGCGACGACGAGGGCGAGGACGGTGAGCACCATCGCGGCTTCAATGAGGGTCAATCCCTTGCGCCGGCGTTTGGCCGCCAAGTTGACCCGGTTCGACAGGGATGAGGACATCAGCTCAAGACTCCGGTTTCGGTGACTCGACGCCGACCACCGGCGCCAAAGGATCGGAAGTCCGGTGGACTGCACCACGCACTTCAAATCCGCTATCTCCCGAATCATCGTCTTGAATTAATCCTTCGTCAACTATTTTAATCCTTGCAGGATCTCGCGGCCAGGCACGCGAAAAGGCCGCCCTGTGGGGCGGCCTTTGCCGGATTTCCTGGCTTTGCGGGGCGGGCTAGTTCAGCAGCGCCGGGGCGGTGTCGTCGGCCATGCACTCGGCGATGCGTTTCTCGCGGAGCTCGGCGGCGGCCTGCGCATGCTGCGCGGCCTCCTCGGCACGGGCCATCATGTCCTTGACGATTCGCTCGTAGTAGAGGCGGAACGAACGCGCCGAGCGGTTGCCTGCCACAAGGCCGCGCAGCATGCGCATCTCGTCCGGGCCGAGCTCCGGCACGCGGGCGGGGTCCAGCCGCTCGGCGCGGGCGAAATCCTCGCGCACGTTGCGGTGAAGGACGTCGAAGTCGCATTCGCGGGGCGAAGGCACGCGCACGATGGTGAACCGGTCGCGCAGGAACTCGTCGATCCGGCCCAGGTCGTTGGCGGTCGCCACGAAGGTGACGCCCGACACGTCCACGGAGGCCTGCAGGCACAGGTCGTGGTAGGTGTCGGCCAGCACCAGCGAGAGCAGGGAGCCCATGACGCTGCCGTTGGCGGAACCGACCTGCGAGCTCTTGTCCAGTTCGTCGAGGACGAAAGCGGGGTTGCACAGCCGCTTCTGCAGCATGGCGGTCACCACCGCGCTCGGGCGGGCCGTGGCCCAGCCGCGGGTGACGGAGGCGAGGCCGCCCGCGTCCGACACGCCTCCGCAGGGCATGACGGTGGTCTCGAGGCCGGCCATCTCGCAGATGTAGCGGGCGATGCTGGTCTTGCCGCTGCCCTTGTCACCGACCAGCAGCAGGGGCGAGATCCTGACCCGCTCCCCGTCTCCGGCCCGGAGCACGGCGAAGTTGCTCTCCACCGCGCGGGCGACCTCGACGGCCCACGGCCAGCGCGCCAGGATGCCGTCGCGGATCTCCCCGGGAGCGGGCAGGCGGGACTTCCATCCCAGGCGCACGCCGGTGAACATGCCGTAGCGGCGGACCAGCTCCGCGCCTTCCTTGGAGGTGGGGTCCCCGATCTCGCCGAGCACGACGATGCCGTCGGCGGCGTCCGGGATGACCTCGCGCGGGGCGGGGGCGGCCTGGGGCGGATTGGGCAGGGCGCCGCGCGGCTGGCGCGGCACCAGCTGCTGCGGGTCGCGTACCTCCTCGACCGGAACGGCGGCGTTCTCGGCGAACTCGACCCAGGCCCGGGTCACCGTCTCGTCGATGCCGTACCCGTCGAGCTCGTCCGTCTGGTCGGCGATGGCCAGGAAGCGCGTCACCGCGATCATCTGGTGGACCGCGCCGGGATGGCAGAGCGACGCCGCCACCCACATCCAGGCCATGCCCTCGTCCTCGTCGAGGCCGAACCTGCCGGCGGCGTTGGCGACCACGAAGGCGGCCTCGGCGTCCTGCCTCGCGGCGTCGCGGACATACGGGTCGACGCCGTCGCCGTGGCGGGCCACCGCAAGGCGCAACAGGCCGTCGCAGGCACTGGCCACCTCCTGCGGCGTGCCGGGCACGCGATAGCGGCAGGACAGCGGTTCCATTGCGAGGTCGATGTTCATTCGCGGTCACCCGGATTGCGTTTCGTGCAACCGGTATAGCGCGGAAAGCCTAAGGAACCGTTACCGCCCCTGCTCCGGCCCGCCCGAGGGCGGTGACCCGCCTCGTCGAGCGCGTGGCGGCGTCGACCTCGACCAGCAGCACCCGCCCGTCCCGGTCGGCCATCCCGCGCACATCCGCCGAGATCGCCAGCAACACCGGCGGATGCCCTTCGGTGTCCACGCGGACGCCGGCATCGCCCTCGGGCGCCCATGACAGGGGCGCGCCCGGCAGCGGCGGGACGAACACCGCCACCTCCGACCGCCCGTTGAATCCGTGTTCCACCGGTTCCGCCTTCACGCCACCATTCCCTCCGACTGCCGCGGCAGCCTGCCGTCCGGAAAGGCCCTCGCCAGTTCCGGCGGCACCCGCAGCATCAGCAACTGCGTCCGCATGGGCCTTCCGGATGCCGTACGGGCCCGACCGAAGGTGAAGCTCTCCACCGTGGCCACGGCATCCCGCACGACGGCCTTCTCGTCCGGCGTGAGCAGGCGGTCGACGATGGCGTGGATGCCGCCGTCGCGCCCATCCAGCCGGTGCCGGTAGCGCAGCACGGTGCCTCGGCGTCCGCCTTCGGCATGGATCACCAGCTCGTCGCCCGCGGCGAAGTCCGGGTAGCCCTCGTTGGGGGCGACCGACCACCACCTCGCCCAGGGGCGCCCGTCGGGACCGGACATCACCGGCACGTCCGGCCGGCGCCGCGCGAAGGCGGCGAACGCCCCGCAGGCGGCCTCCGCCTGGTCCGCCGGTTCATGCAGGAAGACCGGCCCGTCCGCGGCCCGCACGGTGTCGTCGAGGAGCTGGCGCACGAAGGACGCGCCGACATCCTCCCAGCGCCGCACCACCGGACCGAACGGGGTCATCGACCCCAGCTCCACCGTCGCCAGGTCGCCGCTGCGGCGCACCGAGACGGCGACGGACCCGAAGGACGCGCCGATGGCCGCCGTGACGGCCTCGTCAGCGGTGGAGCAGGGACGGATCTCCCCCATGGCGGCCTAGTGCCTCGCCAGCCGGAGGTCGCGGTTCGCCAGGGCGCCGAACACGGCGGCAAGGACGCCTGGGGGCTCCAATTCCGCCATCGTCATCCCCATCAAGGCACGTTCCTGCCCGAGCAGGGCGAAACCGGCCTCCTCGAACAGGTCATGCAGACGCTTTCCGGGATCGGCCTGTTCGCAGGCCTTCGCCAGCGCCGTGACCGCCGCGATCTTGCGGACCGCCCGGCGCTCCCTGGCCTCGTCCCCCGCCCCGGAGAATCCATCGCGGATCCTCGCGCACCCCTCGCGGAGCGGCAGGCCGGCAAGCCCGTAGACATGCAACGCGGCATAGACGAAGGCGCGCTCCTCGTCCGTGATATAGTCGGTGACCTTCACCGCGCCGGCAGTCACGTCGCCGACCGGGAGGTCGGACTCGAAACCGTCGCTCATCGAAAGAATCCCCTTGGGTTCCATGCGCCGGATTTCTGCGGATATAATCCGGCGTGTCAAGGACAGGCCGAATCGCCTTCCGCCCGGAGACAAGACCATGCGCAGCATCCTTGCGGCAATCCTTCTGGCAGCGCTTCCCCAGGCGGCATACGCCTCGGACGCGGGGGCCGCGGGGGCCGTGGACACCGTTTCCGCCGCCCTGGCCAAGGGATACGGCGCCACCTGCTCGCTCGAGATGCAGCCGGTGGCGAGCGGGGGCTACTATCCATGCCTCGACATCGGTCCGTACCGGTTCGTCGCCGAATACGGGCGTACCCGCGGCTTCGTGCTGACCGAAGGCCAGCCGCCGTTCCCCGTCCTGGTCTCCGATGCCGCCGGGGCCCGGTTCGAGTACCAGGGCACCTGGGTGCAGGACCTGCCCGCCCGGGTGGCGCAATGGTGGGCGGCCCAGTCGGCCCCTCCGCCTTCCCCCGACACCGAGGCCGCACGAGCCGCGGCGGACGACGCGGTCACCCGCTATCTCCGCTCGCTCGAGCCGGCCCAGCCGCCGCAACCCGCCCCGGAGCCCGTCGTGGCGCAGCCGCAGCCGCCCCAGGTCATCTACGTGATGCCGCCGAACTTCACCCCCGCGCCGCAACAGCCGCAGCAGGGGCTTCCCGCCGCGGCGCCCGGCCAGATCCCGGTGACGGGCGTGCCCTTCCCGCAGGTCGGCGGGACGGCCCAGGGCCTCGTGCCGGGTCCGGGTGGCGTGCTGGTGGCGCCTGGCGTCGTCTCCTACCCGCCCCCGCAATAGCCCTCAGGGGCGCGGCAGGGCGTGCGCGGCGATCGCCGCCTCGACCTCGGCCAGCGAACCAACCGACGCCTCGTTCCAGACCTCCCCGTCCGCGTCGACGATGCGGAGCTCGAGGTGGCCCGCCGAGACCAGGGTCTGCCCCTCGGGGGCCGAAAGCTCCGCCGTGAAGCCGTCGTCGATGGACTTGCGCAGGGTGGGGACCTGCTGCGGGCCGAGCGGCAGGAAGCCGGCACGGCGCATCTCGGTGGCGATGCCGCCGGCGCGGGCCGGTGCTTCCTGGAGGCGTGACAGCTTCTCGCGCCGGGCCGCCTTGTCCAACTCGGGGACCGGGGCCGGCATCGGCAGCGCCGGTCGCGGGGGAGCGGCGGGACGGGGCAGCCGCCCGGGCAAGGCAAGGCGTCCGCCGGGCGCGGCGCCCGG